>Ga0209006_10000953_pt1 | contig 26700 bp, 24 predicted proteins | sample JacPin_JW_Ref_O2_FD_188567 | JGI IMG/M metagenome (GOLD analysis project Ga0209006, IMG submission 188567) | Forest soil microbial communities from Algoma, Ontario, Canada - Jack Pine, Ontario site 1_JW_Ref_O2 (SPAdes) (version 2) | ecosystem: Environmental > Terrestrial > Soil > Boreal...
GAGCGGGGCGTATTTCTTGCGGGCCTGCTTTTCACAGGAGATCCGCTTGCTCTTCTTGCCCTTGCTCTTGTATTTCGTGCGGCAGGCCTTCAGCGCCTTAGTCAGCTTCTGCGCGCGCGTGAGCTTCTTGGCTTTGAACGGCAGCACGCCGCCACAGCCGATGCGCGCGATTTTGCTGACCTCTTCGATCGTGGTGCCGTTCTGGCCGACGAGCGTGGTGGGCATTTCGAGCCTACTGCTCGCCTGCTTGCAGAGGCTGAATTCTTCGGATTCGGGCACGTCGGTGGTGAGCGCGGAGTGCGGGCCAGCGGGCAGGATCGTTTCGAACTTAGTGAAGGGCGCGTCCGGCGCTGTTTCGAATTTCGAGTAGGTGATGCCTTTTTTGATGTCCGTCTTGCCATCAACGATCAGCGTCACGCCTTCGCCCTGCAGCACGAACTCCACGTCGGGGAAGGCCGCGTTGCCATGGGAGACCAGATAGGCGGGGCCGCGGAGCGGGTTCTTGAAGACGGGCGTGTAGACGATGCCTTCGCCGATGTCCGAGCCTTCATCGCAGGAGGCCGGGTTGGCGTTGAAGACGGCTTCCAGGCAGGCTTTCTGGATCGTGGTGAGTCTCGAGGGCAACGCTTCCGGCAGCGTCAGGTCGACCTTGTGGATGTTCGCCTGACCGAGACCTTCGGATTCGAGCGTGACCTTGAAAGTGGTCCCGTTGGCTTTGCTGCCGTGGCCTAGCACGGTCGCCGTGAGTGTCGGCTTGAACGGCAGCGACGAGCAGTTGGAGAGGTGGAAGGGCTCGGAGATGCCCGTGCTTCCGCCTTCGTGGCCGGTCACGGCACCGCCGATTTTGAGGCCTTCGCAGTTCGTCGGGTTGAACTCGAACGGTTCGTTCCCGGGCCGTTCGACGGTCACGTTGAGCTCTTTGATCTGCGCGGGCACGCCTTTGACCATCTGCGGGATCGGTTCGCTGATGACCGTGACGGCGGCGGTTTCTTTGTTGACGAAGATCTGCGAGCGGACATTCACGAAGCCGAGGTTGAACGGGCCCGCTTTGGCTTCGGTCACCGCGAGCAGCCCGAACGGTGCTCCTCCGTAGCCTTCGGTGAGGTAGACCTTGCCCGAGAGCGCAACGGGTTGGCCGCCCAGTCCGGACAGGGCTGTCGTGGTGCCCACCTGGCTTCCCGCCGGGCATGCCGGTTCGGTGGTTGTTTCGAGCGGGATCGCCTGCGGGTCCTGGCACTGTTCGACGCTCGAGATCAGCGCGGCGAGCCCCGGAGGGAGTTCGAGGTCGATCTTTTCGATTGCCTGGTTCCCGTCCGGGCGTCCGATCGTGACGGTGAAGGGCGAGAACGCGCCGGCCTGCATGTTCGTGGAGCCGCCTGAGAAGGTCGTTTCGAACGGCAGCGTTTCGCCGGGGCACGGCGTGCCGCTGGGACCCGAGGTGATCTGGAACGAGGAGGCCTCCGACTTGCTTTCGCTCGTTTCCACATTGTCATTCGGGCCTACGTTCAGGGCTCTCGTAAGCGTCGCCTTCGATTCGTAGGTGCCGCAGTGCGCGGGCGTGGCCTGCGCAGCCCGTTCGGTGTTCGATAGTTCGAGCGTGAGGCTTTCGAAAGGCGCCTGCGGCGTGTTCTTGAAGACGGATGTGAGCTGGCCCGTCGTCTGGTTGATCTGCACTTCGCCCGCGAGCTTGACGAGAACTTCCGATTTCTTTTCTTTGGCGACTATGTAGAGCACGAGCGGCGAGGCAAACGGGTTTGTGTCCTGGCTCCCCAGGTACACGGAGCCGCGCAGTTCTTCTTCCAGGTCCGGGGTCTTGATGCTGACGGTGCCGATCTTCGACGCTTCGACGCAGGTAGCGGGCAGCGCGGAGAAATGGTCATTTTCGAGGGATTCGCCGAGGGCGCGTTCTTCCGCTCCGTTGAAGCCGATCGCTTCCAGCGAGCAGGATTCGAGACCGTTGGCCGCGCCGGCGCTGGTCTGCAGCCCTTCGGGCAATTCGAGCGTCGTGGCGCTCAGATCGGCCTCCGCCTTGCCTTCCGCTTCCAGCGTGCCCTGTTGCGGCATCGTCACCTTGACCGACATCCCGGTGGGAGTGCTCGCCGCTTCGGACTCTGGCTTCACTTCGATCGACGGATCGAATTCGAGGCTTTCGCAACCGGTCGTCTTCAGTGGCGACCTTTTCTGTTCGGTCGGCGAGGTTTCCCCGACGGAATATTTTTCTTGGTTCCACGAGTAACCCGTCGAGGTCGATGCGAGCGACTCGCACGTCGTAGGGAGCGTCAGCAACGGCGTCGGCGACGCGACTTCGGGGTTGGCGCAACGCGGCTCACTGGTGATCCGTTCTACATAACTGCCGGCGCCGAGGCACTGCCAGCCGCGTGCGTCGTCGTGGCGCTTGTCGGTTGGCACCCCCCAGAACGTCACGCGACTGGCGAGGACCTGCACCGCCTCCGAGGCGTTGTAGACGCTCACGGTGACGCCGTAGTCGCCACCTGTGCGCAGCGCGGTGTCCAGGACGACGGGCACGTCGTTGACCTCAAAGCCGAAGCGGGCCGGCTCACCGGGCGCCGGTACCAGGTTGAACACGGGTACGACCTTGGTGTCGTAGAAGAGCGGAGCGATCGGATCCTCGAACGCTACGGATGCGACCCCGACCGCCGTGTCTTCGGGACAGGCGTCGATGTCGGATTCGCCGTGCACCCCGAAGTCGAGATCGGAGCACTGCTGCACGGCGTTCGGATTGCCGACCACGTTCGCATCGCCGATCAGCCCGGGGGGCAGCTCAAAGCTCAGTTCCTTCTCGAGAGCGGGCGCCGAAGGCTGCGGCTCGGCGTTGCCACCGTAGTGGCGCAGCGTCTCGTTGAGGTTGAACGTGGAGGTGAGCTGGAAGGGGTGCGAGCCGGCTTCCGTGTCCGGTTCGAAGTTTTCGTTTTCGGGCGTGAGCGCGTACGTTTCGACGCCGAAGGGCGTTGCGCCTTCCGTCACGACGATCGGCGCCACGAAGGACTCCGACGGGGCGCCTCCGCCTTCCACGCTGACGTTGCTGTCCGCTTCGGCCGCTTCACTTTTGGTCTTGACGTAAACGAGGACTTCAAGCTGTTCAAAGGGAGCGAGATCGTTGTCGTAGGTGCATTCGATCTCCCATTCGGACCCGGTCTTCGACTTCGAGCAGAGGAAGTCTTCCTTGAATTCCTGGCCGTTGATCGACGAGAACCGCGGCGTGCCTTCATCCTCCCCTTCGATTTTCGTGATTTCGGTCACATCGGCTGGGAGCGTGTCGAAGATCTTGACTTTGCTGGTTCGCCCGTTCACTTCCGCGTCGCCGATGTTCGCGGCGTCCACGATCACGACGCCTTCGCCGCCAACCGGCAGGTGCGTGGGCGCGGTGTGGGATTCGACCTGCCAATGAGGCGCGGCAGTCGTTTCGGCAAGCGCCGGCGCCGACCAGGTCAACGCGACGAGCAGGGTGCCGATGGCTGCCACGACGAAGGCTGGGATCGGGTGCCGCCGGATGCTCATTTTCCGCTCACCCGGGAGCTCTTCTGCGCCGTCTTCTTCTTCGCGGGACCGTACTTCTTGCGCGCCTGCTTCTCGCACTTCACCCGCTTGGCCTTCTTCTTGTCCTTCCTACAGACCTTGAGCGCCCTGGCTAGCTTCTGAGCGCGCGTCAACGGCTTCGGCTTGACAGATTCTTTTTCGCCGAGCACCTGAATGTGCTGTATGAGGTTTCCCGAGCCCGGGAGCGTCGCGCTCGCGGGCGCAGCGAAGCCGGAAACGGGGGTGTAGGGCTGACACGCTTCACCGCCCTCTTCTTCGCACTTGGTGGTCGTCTCGCTCGGGGGGGAGACGCATGGCGAGGATGTTTCGCACACGTGTGCGTCGTAGATGTCGAAGTTGGAGTCCTTGTCCTGCGAGGAGATCGGCTGGGCGGTCAGGAAGAACACGTCGGTGCCGCTCGCGCTCGCATCGAGGAACGCTGATTCGCTTTCGGATTCGCCGGAGGAGACCAACGCCACGCATCCCGCCGGCTGCCTGCAGGTGCCGAGCCCGCTCGGCTCGTACTCGTAGACGTTCTCGACGCCGACCTGCTGGGCTTCACCGTTCACTTCCTCAGTGCGCGTCGACTTGGCCAGCGGAACGAGGGCGTCGGCGCTGTTGAAGAACAGGCGACCTTCGTTGGAGAGGTAGCGGGACTGGTAGAGCGCGTCTGACGCTGACACGGAGGTCCAACCGGGAAGGCTCCCGGCGAGCCAATGGTCGACACCAAAGAGTTCCCAGGTCTTCGGCCGAGACACGAGCAGGCCGATTCCTTCGCCCGCGTTTTTCGTGTCGAGCACCCCTGTGGGTGGCTTCCCGCTGGGATTGCACGACGCGCACGTGATGCCCCCGGTGCTTGCGTCGTAGAGGTAGACCTCCTCGTCGAGCCGCACTTCCTTCGCGTTTTCGCTGCTCACGTCCTCGTTGTCGTATCCGGTGAGGCTGCGATTGGACATGAACGCCAGGAACTTGCCGTTGGGCGAAACGCGCGAGGTCAGCTCGGTCAGATCGTCGTCCTGTCCTGTGCTCAGCCAGTCGGGCTGATCTTCGGAGGAGAGGTCCGCGATGAACTTCGTGGGTTGCCATTCGCCGTCGACGATGGTCCTCACGTAGAGGTTGCAGGTGGCGTTGGGCGGCACGAGTGATTCCGCTTCGGTCCTGCAGTAGCCCGGCGTGGCTCCCGGTGCGAGCACTCCGTCTGCGACGAAGTAGACGCTCAGTTCGCCGTCGGCTTCTTCGCCGGCACCGAGTACGCCACCGCCTTCGTCGGTGGCCGCCTGGACTTTGGCGCCTTCCTGCGCGGTGAGATCGGTCAGCGTCGCGGTTAGCTGGCTGCCTGCGACTTCGCCGCCTTCGAGTTCGGCCACGTAGAGGTTCGGGCTGCGTTCAGTGGCTCGCGAGTCGGGGGTGAGGCGGCGTGTTTCCGTGAAGAAGACCTTCGAGCCGCTGGCGTTCGCGGTCTGGAACACAGCATCGGGGCCCCCTTCCTGCGGCGAGACGCCCTGGAAGGTGTCGAGCTGAAGCGTTTCTCCGGTCACGGTGTCGCGCACGAAGAGGTCGTCGCCGCTCAGGGCGGAGGCATCGTTCGTCGTCCAGACGACACGGGCGCCGTTGCTCGAGATTGCGTTGCGGCTGTCGCCGCTTAGCGGTCCGCCGAGGAAGGCGTGTTCGGGTTCGACCAGAGACCCGGTTTCGGGAAGGATGCTGACCTTCTTCAGTGGCTGTCCCACCCCGGTCCACTCGTAGAGGCCTCGTTCGCCTTTCCAGGACTTCAGGACGGCGTCGCTGAGGTCGGCGTTTGCGCTGACGAATTCAACCCCTTCCTTCAGCCCTCCGCCGAATTCCGTCCCACTGCCGCTGGGCGGGTTCAACGCGGTGACGAGCGCCACGTAGCCGGGACTGAGCGACACGCCTTCCGCCGCGTTGCTCTCAGCCTTTTCATAGGTCGCGCTTTCAGATCCGCTTGGCTGCACCGGCGAGAATTCTTCGGCTCCGGGAATCGGCTGCTGACTGCGGAGATACATGGTCTTGTCCTGCGTTTCGCCCGCCGCCAGCGGAGGATCGGCAAGCGGTCCAGATTCCGGCGCGCCGACGGCCGGCTGCACGAGCGCGAGGGCGAGGTTGGGAGAGAAGAACTGATACTCCGGCGGCGCTCCGACTTCTACGCCCGTACCCTGCGTCACCGGAGTGGCGAGGTCCTGCGAGCTCCAGCCTTTAGCGCCTCGCGTGGAGAAGATCTGCGGGTATTCCGGATCGCGGTTGCCTTCGACGCCTTCTCCGGCCGGAATCGGCCCGTCCGCAACGTAGGTGATCGCACTCCCGTTTTCGGCGGCCTGAATCAAGCCACCTTCGCGGGTCAGAGCTTCCGGTTCGGCCCCGTCCTTGTTCGGCGGTGACACGAGTTCCCACGCCCGCCCGTCGGGCAGTCCGCTCAGCGTGGCGAGAACCGCGAAGGTCCGTTCGACGCTCTCGGTCTTGCCTTGCGAGCTCTGCGCAACAGCTCGGTAGTAGTAAGTGCCAGGCTGAAGGCCGGAGAGTTCGATACTCGCGGCGTGGTCTCCGAAGCCTTCGCCGACGTTGACCGGAGAGCTTTCGCTGCAGGCCGCGGATGTCGCGCAGGGGCTGGTCCCGTATTCGAAGTAGTAGTCCGTGTCGTCGCCGGTGGGATCGACGGTGGCGTTCAAGATCTCAGTGCCCGCCGCGCCTACCGCGCTTTCTGCGGTGACGCCTTCGACCGCGGGCGCGCCCGGCTTTTCGAGCTCGAACACATCGACGTCGTCGGAGCTGGCCGCGGCGTCGGCCACGTAGACGACGCCGGTCTTGCTGTCGAGCGCAATCGCATCGCCGTCACGCAGTCCCGCCGTACCGAAGCGCTGTATCAGTGTTCCTTTTTCGTGCGCCCCCGCTTCTGGAGCGAACTCGGCGACGGTGCTTGTCTTTTCGCCGCCGGCGCCCGCCACGTTGACGACATATGCGTCGTTGCTTTCGTCCACGCCGTTGGCAGCTTCATCCTCCGAATTCACCGCTACGCTGCTTGCAAATTCGTAGTCGAGCGCCGGGACGAGGATCTGGTCTGTGCCCTTGGCGAGCTTCGCGACCACGGCAAACGGTTCGGTTTCCCCGCCCGCCCGCGTTTCTTTGTATTCCGTAGCTGCTTCTCGCAGGATCGCGGATTGAAGGTTGCTCGCGCCCGCTTCCCCCTGGTCGCCGACGTAGAAGTCGTCGTCGGCATCGACCGCGAATGCCCGGCGACCGTTGCTTTCCGGAGCTACTTCTTCAGAGACCTCATTGTTATTTGTAGCGTCGTCGAAGCCAAATATCTTGCCGTTTTCCTGATAGACGAACACGTGCCCGCTCGTGTCCACCGCGACCCCCTTGATCGCAGCGAACTTCTTCGCCGTCGCGGTTCCGCCAGGAGCCTTGATCACGTCGATGAGCTTGCCTTCGGAGTCGAGCTTGTAGATCGCCTTTTCGTTGCTGACGACATAGATGTCACCGCTCGAGGGATCGGTGCTTTCGCCGGAGTTGTCAACCGCGACCGCTTCGGGTGAGGCGATCGCCGTCGTTTCCCAGGACGGCAATTCGACCTCTTCGCTCAGTTCGCCGCCGACGACAACAGGTTCGAACGCCTCGACTCGTTTCTTCTTGGCGTCCGCCACGTACACGTCGCCACTCGCATCGTCGACAGCGACGCCCGAAGGGTCAGAGAACGCGCCGAAGCGGAAGCCGAATTCGTGTCCGCGCTGGCTTATCGCAACCGCAGGGGAGCCCTGGAGCAGGAACGCCCCGGAAGCGACACAGAGAACCGCCGCGCCGCGCCGTACACCGCGACGGACGAAAAGAAACGTCCGCGGGGCTGAGCGACGCGAGCCGCCGAAATCTCCCGAACAGCCATCCGCGCTGTCAACCTCCGCCGTCACCCTCCACCCTCTCTCCGCTCCCACCCATCCATGGTCACTTGTCCCCTGGTACTTCAATCCTTCTCTAAAGTCTAGCGCTCAGGACCTGTCTGTCAAACCTCAACGTGCGCACCAATTGCTGGTCGAACAGCCAGCACACGAGCGAGCTGTAGATCTCGGCGTCGCTAACTGTCAGACGGAGCATCGTGGGCTAGCACGATGTTGTGCATGTCGATGTGGCGTCGCACCGAATGTCAACCGTCAAAACAAGGGCGTGCACGAAGCCGGATGACTTCGCGCACGCCTTGTCGTCTACTAGCTATCCGTCTACTAGCTATCCGGTAACAAACACCGGACGGGAATTGCTACGTCCGATCAGGAAGCGACATCCACTTCTTTTTCGAACGTGGTGGTGCTTTTCGTGACCTCAGTCGAAGCGAACGGCCCGAGGGTTTCTCCCGCCGGGAACGTCGGGTTCGCGGAGGCTGCTGTTTCGAGGTCCTGTTCGCCGAGACCGTTTTCGAAGTTCGTCGTACCGGTGAAGGACAGTTTGTTGACCCCACCGTCGACGCCTGCGAGCGTGCCCGTCGAACGAAGGTATCCGACACCTTCGCAACCGAAGATCGCCTGGACGCCACCGTTGGCTGCTGTGCCCTTGATGTCGGTCCAAACTTCGCCGGCCAGCGGTTCGCCTTTACCGCCGAGACCTTTCGTACCGTGGTCAATGAGAACGGTTTCAAGCGGGAACGTCGAGATTGCGCCAAGGGTCGCGCCGCTCTCGCAGGGCACGCCTTTGGTTTCGCAGCCGGTGAACGTCACCTGCAGCGTTCCCGTTGTCGGACCGGTGATTGCGCCCGAGCCTTTGCTGGCCGAGCATTTCACCGTGCCGCCCAGGGAAGGCGTTTCAAGCTTGGCTTCACCCGTTGCCGTGGTGTAGCCCAGTTTGCTCGCCTTTTCGTATTTGCCCTTTTTGGCCTTGGCCGATTTCGTGGTGCAGGTCGCGTTCGTGTATTCGCCCTTCTTCATCGCGACACACGTGGCTACCGGCGCCAGTTCGTACTTGCCCTTTTTAGCCTTGGCCGATTTCGTGCTGCAAGTTGCGTTCGTGTATTCGCCCTTCTTCTGAGCGACACAGTCCTTGTACGTCCCTGCGGAGGCGCTCGATGCGGCCATCGCGCTCAGCGCGAATGCAGCAAGAGCGGCCATGACGCAGAGCCCCATGATCCTAGTGCGTTTCATCTGCTCACTGCTCCTTTTCCCTCTAGGAATAGAACGACCGACCCCGGAATCCCCTCTTCAGGACAACATCGCCCCGAAGCCAGTCATAGCCGTTGGCCGTCCCTCATGCCAACAGCAATGTGCGGCCGACCTTGCCAGAAAACGTCCTGTGAGTCAAGGTCAAGCCCATAACGCGTCGAGACCCTCTGCCCCGAACCCCCTGATGGAAGCTGGGATCCTGCCAAAGGCCTGGGCAGTCCGCACCCCTCTGCGACGCTTGACATCATGTCGCCGCGACCGTACCACAGGCGCAGACCCGCCGTCAAGATGCATCTCCGGGGTCAAGCCTTCCTGGCTGGCGGTCAAGCCCTAATGCCGTGCCCACGCGTCAGTGCAAACGGCGCACGGCGACGGTGCGGTCCGCCTCCGCCATGATCTCCCAGTCTTTCGCGCCACCCGCGCGAAAGAGTCTGCTCACAACCGCCGTCGGCCCCGGCAGGCCGCGTCCGCCCGGCTCCCCCGCGCGCGCGTCGTGGAACACGACGCGCCCTCCGACCGCAACGAAACCATGCCACTGCGACCAGTCGAGCTCACAACCCTGCTCTGAGTGATCGCCGTCGATGAAGACCAGGTCCACCGGACCCTGCCAGCGAGCGGCCGCATCGTGGGAGAGCGCCACGTGCCACTCGACGCGTGGCGCCATTTCGCCAAGCCGGCGCGCCTGGCGGGCAACGGCGCGGCGCGTCGCCCACTCGATCGCCCCCCAGCCTCCCGGCAGCGCGTCGGGGTGCGAGCCGAACGGATCGATCAGATGTAGCTCCGCGTCGGGGCCGAGCGTCTCGAGCAGCGCCAACGCAGACGCTCCCTCATAGACGCCGATCTCCACGGCCCGCTGTGCGCCGCGCGCCGCGTCGAGCAGCACGCGCACGTCCTCGTGCGAGTGCATCGTGCGCGGCGGTATCGCTCCCAGCCCCACAGCAATCGCGCGCAACCGTACGTCGTCGCGCATGCGCGCCGGCGTCAGGCTTCGCAGCGTTTGGGGCAGGATCGCCACCCAGCCACCCTACGTCTCAGGGCACCCGGGGAGCATCACCCGACGTTCCCTTCGCCACACCGCCCGTACATCCCCACGCGCATCGCGCGGGCAAGGGTTCAGACTGCGGAGACCTGGTCCTCCTCGGCCACGCGGAACGAGGAGCCGCAGCCGCAGGCGGCGACCACGTTGGGGTTGTTGACCTTGAAGCCCGCACCCTGCAGGCTCTCCTCGTAGTCGATCGTCGAGCCGCTCACGAACTGCAGGCTCTCGTGGTCCACGAGCAGCTTCAGGCCGTGGCTCTCGAACACGAGGTCGCTTTCGCGCTGCTCGTCGAACGCGAGCTGGTACTGGAAGCCCGAGCAGCCACCGCCGCGCACGCCCACGCGCAGCCCGGCCACACTCACGTCCGCCTGCTGAGAGGCGAGGAACTCGTGCACCTTCTCGGCGCCCTTGTCGGTGATCTCGATCATCGCGTCGCTCCTAATTGCTGGCTTCAAGACTTTCCAAAGTATAGCGGCCGCCGCCAAGCGCCGATCCTCCGGATCGACCCACCTCCAACCGCCGCCGAGACCTTCTAATCTTGGGGTCGTGCCCTCAGCGCAGGACATCAAGCAGCGCATCGAAGCAGCGATCCCCGGAGCGCACGCGGAGGTGGAGGACTACACCGGTGGCGGCGATCACTTCAGCGCGACCGTCACAGCCGACGCCTTCGACGGCCTCAGCCGCGTGCAGCAACACCGCCTCGTCTATGAGGTCTTCGGATCAGAGATCGGCGGACCGATTCACGCGCTCGCGCTGAAGACCCTCCTCCCATCGAAGATTCCCACCCCCTGACAGCCAGGAGCCTCCCCATGTCCACCAGCCAGTTCGAGCCGCTACCCATGTCAGCCAGCCAACCGCCCGGTGCTCCCGTGTCCAGCGATGAGTCCAACCCGATCCACGACGCGATCGCCGGCGCGATCGCCGAACACAAGGTGATCCTCTTCATGAAGGGCACGCCCGAGGCGCCCGCCTGTGGCTTCTCCGCGCGCACCGTCGCCGCGCTGCAGTCGCTGGACACGCCGTTTGCCGCCGTCGACGTACTGCCCGACCCGCGCATCCGCCAGGAGCTCACCGCGATCTCCGACTGGCCGACGATTCCCCAGCTGTTCGTCGACGGCGAGCTGCTCGGGGGCTGCGACATCGTCACCGAGATGTACGAGTCGGGGGAGCTCGCGGAGGCATTGCGGTAGCGTCCCGCGCCGCATGGCTCCAGTCGCGGTCGCAACCGACAGCACCCACTACCTCCCCCGGACGCTCGCCGATCACGAAGGCGCGCACCAGGTCAGCCTCTACGTAGGCTGGCACGGAGAACCCGAGCGCGAGCTGGAAATGGACGGCTTCGACGCCTTCTACAAGCGGTTGGGCGAAGATCCGGAGCTGCCGACCACCTCGCAGCCGTCCATCGGCGACTTCCTCGCAGTCTGGGAGCCGCTGATCGACGCGGGCCACGACGTCGTCTCGATCCACCTCGCCGGCGGCATATCCGGCACCACAGAGGCAGCCCACCAGGCGCACGCGCTACTGGCGGAGCGCGGCCTTGGCGAACGTGTGGCCGTGATCGATGGCGAAACCGCCTGCGGCGGGATGGGCCTGCTCGTGCTCGCAGCCTGCGCCGCGGCCCGCTCCGGAGCCGACCTCGCCGCGGTCGTGGAGCGCGTGCGCGAGACGCGAAAGGCGCTTCGCATCTGGTTCTGCCTGGACACGCTGGAGTACCTCAAGCGCGGCGGGCGGATCGGCAAGGCGCAGGCCTGGCTGGGCGGCACGCTGAAGATCAAGCCGATCCTCTCGCTGGAGTACGAGATCGTGCCCGTCGAGCGTGTGCGCACCGCCGGCCGAGCGTTCGAGCGGATGGTGGCCTACGCGCAGGACCTTTGCGACAGCGGTGCCGACGGCTGGGTCGTGCAGCACATCCAGGCGCCCGAGCAGTCCCAGCGCCTGATTCAGCGCTGCCGTGAGATCTTCGACTCGGAGCCCGTCTTCACCTCAGAGGTCGGGCCCGTGATCGGCACCTACACCGGCCCCGGCCTGATCGGCGTCGGCGCGATCCCCCGCGCGCTGCTCGTCTGATCCGTCGCTCAGCGACGGCGTCGGCGTAGCATGCGTATGCCGAACATCAGACCAACTACCGCAGCGCCGACCTTTATCTCCGTTTGGTGGCGCTCCACGTGCGCGCGCCAGTCGGTCGCGCGCGTGACCTCGCCGCGCAGCCGTGCGACCGATACGGCGAGCTCCGCGCGGTTGGCCTCCATCGAGCTGCGAATCTGCGCCGGGGTGCGTTGCGCCATCAGACCTTGCCTCCCGCCGGCACGGGGGCGGCCGGGGTGCTCGGCTGGCCGTCGCCGCTGACCGCCTCGCGGATCTTGCGCGCTTCCTCCATCGCCATGTTCGGCACCGGCGGCGAGCTTTTTTTGACCACTTTGGCCGCGATCAGACCGGCGATGACACCGAGGATCACCAGGATCACAGCCATTGCGAAGAAACCCCAGAAGTAGGCGAACTCACCGACCGGCAGGTAGAAATACAACAGCCACGCGCATCCCACCAGCGCGAACACGAGCGCTGTCATGAAGAACACGCCAGCTGCGACACCCACCACCGCGCCCTTCACCAGCTTGGCTGCCTTTTCTGTGACCTCCGCCTTCGCCAGCTCGATCTCTTCACGGACGAGCAGCGTTGCGCGCTCGGAAACCTCCGTGATCGCCGTCGCGATGTTCTGCGGCTGGGCGCCGTCGCTACGCTCGCCGGGCGGCGGTGGGAACTGCTCGCTCACTCCGGCGGGTCCTCGTCGAACACGCGCCTCCACACCGTCGCCGCCACGCGGTTTGCGGCGATCGCGACCAGCGTACTGACCCCCGCCAGCACGCCCTGCCACATCAGGCGCTTGAGCATCTCGTTCTCCATGATCTCGGCAGTCTATTGCCCGCCGGGGTCGCCCACATAACTCGTCACGTGCCCCGTCCCGAATCGTGGCGCGAATTCGCTCAACCGACGCTTGCGCGACCGGCGACGCCAGTCTCCAACCCGCCGCACACGGTTTCCACGACCAGCCACTTCGCCCGCTCGAAATAGCCGTCGTCCTGCGGCAGCAGGCCGAAGATCCAGCCCGTCAAAAGCTGCTCGATCGCGCCGTAGAACGCCATCGCCGCAAAGCGTGCGTCGATCTCCTCCTTGAACACACCCTGCTCCTGCGCCTTCGTGATCATCCCGCCGATCAAGTCGTACGCCTCGCGGATCGTGGCGATGTGCGTGTTGCCGAACGAGTTCGCCGCGCGCGTCACCTCCACGATGATCACCTTCATCAGGTCCGGGTCGTGCTGATAGCTGTCGACGATGAACGACGCGATCGCCAGCAGCTTCTCGCGCACGGGGATCGATTCGCCGTCCGGGGAGGATGCGCCGTCCACCTCGCGGATCAGCTCCAGCATCACCTGCCAGCGCTCCAGGAACAGCGTGTCCAGGATCTCGTCCTTGGACGCGAAGTAGTGGTAGACGAGCCCGTAGGCGACGCCGGCCTCGTCCGCGATGTCCGACACGCGGCAGGCATGAAAGCCCTGGCGCGCGAACACGCGCACCGCCGCGTCCAGGATCAGACGGCGCTTGTCCGGGGCATCCTTGCCACGCGCCATGCGCGGCCTCGAAGCGCTCATGCCGGCACGGCTTCCTGCACCGGCCAGCGGTAGGCCTGCGGGCGTCGATTCGCAAGCGAGGGCAGGCGCGCGCGGATCTCCTGCTGGCCTGCGAGATCGAGGTCAGCAACGATGTGACCCGGGCTGTCCGGCGCCTGCGCGAGGACCACGCCCCACGGGTCCACGATCATCGAGCGTCCGCCCGAGCGCTGGCCCGCTGGATGCTCGCCCACCTGGTTGGCCGCGATCACGAACGTCTGGTTCTCGATCGCGCGCGCCCGAAGCAGCACTTCCCAGTGCTCGCGCGTGGTCGTCAACGTGAACGCCGCGGGCACCGTCACAACCCGCGCGCCCTGCACCGCGAGGATCCGGTAGAGCTCCGGGAAGCGCAGGTCGTAACAGATCGACAGGCCCAGCTCGACGCCGCCGTCCGTCCTCGACATCACGATCTCATCGCCCGGCTCCTCGAGCTCCGACTCGCGGTAGGAGCGACCGCCAACCTCCACGTCGAACATGTGCAGCTTGCGGTAGGTCGCGCGGACCTCTCCACGCGGGTCCACATGCACCGAGGTGTTGGCCAGCTTCTCCTGACCGAGCACGCGCTCGAGGATCGAGCCCGCCACCAGATCCACGCTCAGCTCCCGCGCAATCGCTCGCGCCCACTCGATCGCCGCGCCGTCCAACCCTTCCGCGCTCGCGCGCAGGTCCTCCTGCGAGCCCATCGCCGTCCACTTCTCAGGCAGTACGATCAGCTGCGCGCCATCGGCCGCAGCGGCGCGCGTGAGGCGGTCGGCCGCGGCCATGTTCGCGACCTGATCGGCGGTCGAGTTGAGCTGAACTGCCGCGACCCTCACAAGCGCATCCCCTTCCGCGATCCCCACGCCCGCAGATCCCGCATCGAGCCCACACCAGAATAGATTGACTGGTCAGTCAATCTATAAAGCATAACGCTCGCGCTCTCGCAGGCCCAGGAGCGACCCGTCGCATCATCGACGCGCGAGCGGGTCAGAGCGTTTCCGCTGCGCGGTGTCGGCGCAGCGCAGCCAGCAGCAACTTCGAGTGCATCGCCCCAATCAGCTCCCGCAGCGGTTCGGTGCCCGCAGCCACGATCTCCATCGCCCGCTCCACGTCCACCTCGCCGGCCAACCGCTCGAGCAGCGCGCGCACCTCCTCCTCGACCAACGGCTCTAGCGCCTTGCGATAGCGCAGCGTGTCGTACACCGTGAATCCCAGCGCCTCCTCGTAGCCGCCCGCGCGGAAGCTCGCGATCGCCTCGATGATCTTCACGTCGTCGCGGTCGTAGCCGCGCTTGTTGGGCGTCAGCACGCCGATCTCCGCGAGGCGCTCGAGCACGTTGCGTGGAACCCCGTAGCGCTCGCGCACGTGCTTGCGCGAGACGCGACCCTGGTCCTCCGCGTTGATCAGCGCGCGCTCGAGGATGCGATCCTCCAGCTCGATCAGCGCGCGCACTCGCTCCGGGTCCTCCTCGAGCGCGCCCTTGATCACGCGCAGCGGCATGAAGCGCTCCTCCTGCAGGCGCTTTATCAGCGCGATCCGTTCCACGTACTCAGGCGGGTAGTAGGCCATGTTGCGCGAGGTGCGCACCACGTCGCTCCCCTCCCCCAGCAACCCTTCGCGCAGGTAGTAACGGATCGTGCCCGGGCTCACGCCCGAACGCGTCGCCAGCTCGCTCATCTTCAGCAGCGCGGGCCGCCCGGAGGAATCGCCGGCGAGCGGCGCAACCGCGCTCATCGCCTCGCGCCGACGCTCATGCGCGGAACAACGCGCCTGGGATCGATTCGGCCGGGCCCGCAGCCGCGCCCGACTCCAGCAGCTGCGCCACCTGCTCGGGCGAGTAGCCCGCCGCCACCAGCACCTCCTCCGTGTGCTCGCCCAGCGCCGGCCCCGGCAGCCGTGCGTGCTCGCCCGGGGTACGCGTCAGCTTCACGGGGATGCCCAGCTGGCGCACCGGGCGCTCCGCCCCCGGCTGGTCCAGCTCCACGACCATCTCCCGCGCCCGCACCAGCTCGGAGTCGAGCGCCTCGTCGAGCTCCAGCACCGGCTCCAGGCAGCAGTCGTGCTCGCGCGCAAAAGCCTCCCACCCCGCGCGCGTGCGGCCCTTGAAGATCTCCTGCACCTGCGCGTGCGCGTCGGAGCCCGGACGCTCGAACTGCATCGCCACCAGGTCCTCGCGACCCACACCGCGGCACCACGCCTGCCAGAACTTCGGCTCCAGCGCCCCCAGCGATACCCAGCCGTCCGCACACTCATACGGGCGGTAGCAGACCAACGCTCCCGCCAGCGGCAGATCACCGCGGCGCGGCACCGCCCCGTCCGCGAAGTACGCACCGGCCACCATCGCGAGCCACGACAGCGCACCGTCGGACATCGACACGTCCACCATCTGACCCTCGCCCGAGCCGGGCTGGGCGGCATGTCCATCTCTGCCAGCCGCGCCATCTCGCTCGCGCAGCGCCGCCATGATCCCGAACGCCGCCATCAGCGCACCGCCGCCCAGGTCCGCGATCTGCCCGGATGCCTGCACCGGCTCCCCCCCGCCTGCGCCCGTCAGGCCCAGCAGGCCGATCAGGCCGAGGTAGTTCATATCGTGCCCGGACGCGTCGCGTTTCCGGCCGGTCTGGCCGTAGCCGGAGATCGCGCAGTACACGATCCCAGGGTTCTCCTCGCGCATGCGCTCGTAGCCCACGCCCAGACGGTCGAGCACGCCCGGCCGGAAGGACTCCAGCACGACGTCCGCGTCGCGCACCAGCGCCAGCAGCGCCTCGCGCCCGCCGTCGCTCTTCAGGTCCAGGCGGACGGATCGCTTGTTGCGATTGAGCGACAGGAACAGCGCCGACTTCGCGCTGTCGTGCGTGCCCTCGTAATAGGGCGGGGACCAGCGGATGTAGTCACCCATGCCCGTGTCCTCGATCTTCACAACGTCCGCGCCGAAGTCCGCCAGCAGCAGCGAGCAGAAGCCGCCCGGCAGAAGGCGCGAGAGGTCCAGGACGCGTATTCCCTCGAGGGGGAGGCTCACCTCGGGACCGCCGCGCGTACGCACCCGGCGGCCGGTCGGCCGCCTCTGAAGATGATGTTCACGCGAGGCTCCCCTCGCGCTGCGGCACAGCCAGCATCGCGCGGGCCTCCTGCACGCTCGCCGGTCTGCGACCCACGTCTTCGGTCATCTGCCTGGCCTTTGCGATCAGCTCGCCGTTGGACTTCGCCATCTCGCCGCTCGGCAGGTACAGGTTGTCCTCGAGGCCCACGCGAATCGAGCCGCCCAACGTCAAAGCCGCTGCCACCAGCATCCACTGGTCGCGCGAGATCCCGATCACGCCCCAGTGATTGGATACCCCCCCGCCTCCCCCCTCCGGGATGTTGTCCACCATCGCCGCCAGGTTGCGCGCCGTCGGCGGGATGCCGCCCACCACGCCCATCACGCAGTCCACGTGCAGCGGCGTCTTCAGCACGCCCATGTCGATCAGCGGCGCCAGGCTGCCCACGTGGCCCACGTCGAAGCACTCGTGCTCCGGTTTGATGCCGATCTCGTTCATCGCCTCCAGCAGCTCGATGATCTCGTCGAACGGGTTCTCGAAGACCATGTTGAACACGAACTGCTTTTTCGAGCGCGAGTACTTCGCGTAGTTCATCGAGCCCATGTTCAGCGCCGCCACCTCCGGGCGGCACGCCCGCAGGTACTCGATGCGCTTGGCCACCGGTACGCCGATCGTGCCCGTCGAGAAGTTGATGATCGCCGCGTCGCCCACCTCCGCGCGGATCGCATCGGAGATCGCCTGGAAGTCCTCCACCTCATATGACGGGGTCCCGTCCGGTTTGCGCGCATGGATGTGAATATGCACGCCCCCCTCATCCACGATCCGCCGCGCCTCCGCCGCGTACTCCTCCGGCGTGTAGGGAATCGCCGGGCACTGCGCGCGGTTCGCAATCGCGCCCGAGATCGAGCAGGTGATCACTACAGGATGGTCGAGGCTCATTTAGGTGTGTGCCCTCACTGTGTCCGCCGTGGTTTGTGTGTTCGCTTTTGCTTTTTGTGCGCCATGGCTATACGGGGTTTCTGAAAGAGGTCATACCGGCACGACCCCGTGACGCTTCCACGGCCGCTCGATCTTCTTGTTGGCTGACATCTCGAGCGCCCGGCAGATCGTCTCGCGCGTCTCGCGCGGATCGATCACGTCATCGATCACGTCGTTGCCGGCCGCCACGTACACGTCGAAGATCTTGCGGAAGCCCTCGATCAGCTCCGCCTTCTTGGCGGCCGGGTCATCCGCCGCGTCGACCTGTTTGCGAAACGCGATCTCCACCACACCCTCCGCGCCCATCACGCTGATCTCAGCGCTCGGCCATGCCACGATCAGGTCCGGCTCATACGCGCGCCCGTTCATCACGTAGTAGCCCGCGCCGTAGGCCTTGCGCGTGATCACCGTGATCTTCGGCACCGTCGCATTGGCGACCGCGTAGAGCATCTTCGCGCCGTGGCGGATGATGCCTTCGGCCTCCACCTTCGTTCCCACCATGAAGCCCGGCACGTCCTGAATGAACACCAGCGGGATCGCAAACGCGTTGCACAGGTTCACGAAGCGCGCGGCCTTGTCGGCGGAGTTGTTGTCCAGAATGCCTCCCAGCTGCTTGGGCTGGTTGGCGACGATTCCCACCGGCCGGCCGCCGAAGCGCGCGAAGCACGTGATGATCGTCTTCGCCCACTGCCCCTTGATGTCGAAGTACTCGCCGTCGTCGACGATCCTGCGGATCACCTCGTACATGTCATACGGCTGGCGGTTGGAGTCCGGGAGCACGTCCAGCAGCTCCTCCTCACGCCTGTCGATCGGATCGGACGCCGCCAGGATCGGCGGGCGCTCTTCGCAGTTCTGCGGCATGTAGGAGAGGTACTGCTTGATCCGCTCGATGCACTCCTCGTCGTCGGCCACCTCCATGTCGCCGACTCCCGACTTGCGGCAGTGCACACGCGAGCCGCCGAGCTCCTCCTGGGTGACGTCCTCACCAATCGCCGCCCGTACCAGGTGTGGACCTGCGAGCGCCATCGAGCCGCGACCCTTGACCATCGGCACGAAGTCCGCCAGGCCGGGGATGTAGGCGGTGCCTGCCGCACACGGCCCCATCAGCGCAGCCACCTGCGGGATCACGCCGCTCATCACCACCTCCTCGCGGAACAGGTGCCCGGAGCCCGCGAACATCGCGCCCGCCGCCTCCTGCACGCGTGCGCCCGCGGAGTCCAGCAGCCACACGAACGGGATGCGCTTCGTCAGCGCCAACTCGCGCAGCCGCGTCACCTTCAGCTCGCCCGTCATCCCCATCGAGCCCGCCATCACCGTGAAGTCGTACGCGCATACCGCCGTCAGGCGCCCGTTCACCTTGCCATAGCCGGTGATCACGCCGTCCGCCGGCGCATCAACGCCGTCCATCGCACGCTGGGAGAAGTGCGGTTTGCCGTGGATGCCCAGCTCCACGAACGTGCCCTCGTCGATCAGCAGCGCGATGCGCTCACGCGCCGTCAGCTTTTCGCGCCCGTGCTGAGCCGCGATCTTCTCCTCGCCACCGCCCAGCTTGATCCGCGCACGGCGCTCGGCAAGCTCCTCAACGAGAGGGCGCAGCAACGATTGCTTGGGCGTCTCGATCTCCGGCGCCGGCTTCGCCGGCTTGCGCGTGGCGGCCATCAGCGGCCCTTCCACTGCGGCTCGCGCTTCTCGAAGAACGCGCTCACGCCCTCCACGATGTCCTCCGTGGACATCGCCAGCGACAGCTGCGCGCGCAGGAAGTCCAGCGCGTCGTCCAGCGGCATGTCCAGCTGGCGGCGCATGGCCTCCTTGCCCAGGCGCATGATCACCGGCGACTTGCCCGCGAGCTTGCCCGCCCAGTCGGCCACCAGGCCGTCGAGCTCCGCATCCGCCACGACGCGGTTGACGATGCCTGCCGCGAGCGCCTCCTGCGCGCTCCAGCGCTCGCCCAGCAGCAGCAGCTCGTTCGCCTTCTTGCGCGGCACGTTGCGGTAGATCAGCGCCATGATCATGAACGGGAACGTCCCCACGTTGATCTCCGGCGTGCCGAAGCTCGCCTCCTCGGAGGCCACGATCAGATCGCATGCCAGCGCGATCCCCAGGGCACCTGCCAGCACGTGTCCACGTGCCACGCACACGCTCGGCTTGCCCAGCGCGCCGATCAGCTTGAACACGTTCACGAAGCGCTCCGAGCCGAAGTGCTTGTGCACCAGCGGCGCGTCCGCGCCGAAGCCGCCGAGGTTGGCGCCCGAGGAGAACGTCTTCTCGTGTGAGGAGGCAAGCACCACGCACCGCGCCGCGTCTTCCTCGCGGGCGCGTTCGAGCGCCTCTGTCAAGCCCGCCAACAGCTCAGGCGAGAGTGCGTTGCGCGTGTCGGGGTCGTTGAGCGTGATCGTGGCCACGCCTGACCCGTCTACGGCGTAGAGGATCTTGTCGGTTGTCGGCGCGTCGCTGGCCACCGGCGCATCGTAGCCGGATCGCCCCCCGGCGAGAAGTGAGCAGCGCTACTTTGCACTTCCCGGGCGCTCGCATGGCGGCGGATTGCGCATACGACGAACGGGCGGCGGCGCACCCGGTGGGCCGCCGCCGCCTCTCGTCGGCTGTTTTTCTCAGGGCCCCTCGCTAGGAGGTTTTGGAGCCCGCCTTCTTCTTGGCGAGCGCGTGCGCCTGGCTCGCGGTGAGCGTTTCCGATGCCGCGGGCGGCGTGATGGCGAGGATCGATTCATCCACTGCCAGCACGTTGTCGGTGACCTTCATGTGCACGTCACCGATGCCGAGCGTGAACACCGTTCGCACGGGAAGCCCGTCGGCCGCGATGAACGCTTCGACCGTACCCGAGAGTTTGAGGTTGAGCTTGCGGATGCGCGTCCGCAGCCCGGCCGGGAGGTTCGGGTCCTCGATCTTCGTCGGCGCAATCGTGCCGGCGAAGCCGCTCACGCTCTGACCGTTGACCGTGCTCGCGCCCAAGGAGCTCACCGCTGTCAGGCCCTTGAGCAGCGTTGCCGCACCCTTGTAGGTGCCGAGCGAGCCGCTCAGCGCGGTGCCGTTCTGGACGCTTTGCGATCCGCCAACCTCGTGCGAGTCCGTCTCCACCCACGGCCGGCCGCCGTCGCGCGCGGAGAGCGCTGGGTCGTCGACGTAGGTCTTTCCGTTCACGAGACGCACCGTGAGCGTTTTGCCCAGAACGGTCTCGGTGATCGTGGCCGCGGGAGGAAACGTGCTCTCTTCGCCCGTGAACGTGGCCGTCTGTTCCTTCAGCGCCAGGAGCTTGCGCGGCAGATGACCGCTGAGCGTGACTTCTCCGGAGGCGCGTGAGCTGGTCACGTTGAGTTCTTCCATCTTCGCCACCAAGGGGGTCAGTTCTTCTGCGGCAGCCGTGGTGCCCGCGGTTGGGGAGGCGCCGCTGCCCGTGTCCGCGGCAGCGGGCACCGAGGCGTAGGCGAGCAGAGTCGCGCTGCCCAGTGCGCCGGCGCACGCCAATGACAGTGCCTTCGATGTGATTTGTCTTCTTATTGGTTTCATACATGACCCCTTCCCTCGAACCCATGTCAGAAACACGAGATTGCGGGTACGGGCGGCTGCCGCGGCGCAGGGTGTGAGCGCGCATCCTGGTTCCCAGCAGAAAGTAAGCAGCTCTACTGTTTACTTTTGGGGTGCCCTGCGTTAGCGTCTGCAGACCACAGCGCCGGCACGCTCGCAGCCGCCGGCCACGACACCCAGCAAGGAGATCGCCCCCATGGCCGCCACCGCAGAGAGCGTCCGCAAGCCCGACTTCAAGAGCCAGCGCAAGCACTTCATCTTCACCGACGAGCACGAACAGCTGCGCGAGTCGATCCGCAACTTCGCCGTCAAAGAGCTGGCGCCGCACGCGGAGGAGTGGGAGGAGACGACGTTCCCCGACTCGGTGTTCTCGCGCATGGGCGAGCTCGGCTTCCTCGGCCTGGACAAGCCTGAGGAGTACGGCGGTCAGGGCGGCGACTACTACACGAGCCTGGTGCTCGCGGAGGAGATCACGAACGCCAACTCGGGCGGCCTGGCGATGGGCGTTGCCGTACACACCGACATGGCGATGCCGCCGATCCTCGCGTTCGGCACCGAGGAGCAGAAGCAGGAATGGGTCGTGCCGGCGATCAAGGGCGAGAAGATCCTGTGCCTCGGCATCACTGAGCCGGACGCCGGCTCGGACGTGAAAGGGATCAAGACGCGCGCGGTCAAAGACGGCGATGACTACATCATCAACGGTTCCAAGACCTACATCACAAACGGTCACCGCGCCGATGTGATCGTGCTCGTCACCAAGACCGACACGGACGCGGGATACGACGGCTTCACGCTGTTCCTCGTGCCGATGGACGCCCCAGGCGTGATCCGCGAGAAGCGTCTGGAGAAGCTCGGCATGCACGCCTCGGACACGGCGCTGCTCGCCTTCCAGGACGTGCGCGTCCCCTCCACCGCTGTGCTCGGCCAGGTCGGCAAGGGCTTCTACCACATCATGTGGGAGCTCCAGGGCGAGCGCCTGATCGGCGCGGCCGGCATGGTGGCAGGTGCGCAGAAGTGCTTCGAACGGACGCTGCAGTACGCGCACGAGCGCAAGGCGTTCGGCCGCGAAATCGGCAAGTTTCAGGTGATCCGCCACAAGTTCGCCGAGATGGCGACGAAAATCGAGTCGGCCCGCCAGATGACCTACATCACGGCATGGCGCTTCAACAACGGCGAGTACCCCGTACGCGAGATCTCCATGTCCAAGCTGCACGCCTCGCGCGTGCTCTGCGAAGTCGCCGACGAATGCATCCAGATCCACGGCGGCGCCGGCTACATGAAGGAGTACGGCGTCGAGCGCATCTGGCGCGACGCGCGCCTGAACCGCATCGGCGCGGGCACCGACGAGATCATGCTCGACGTGATCGGTCGCTCCTACGGGCTCTGAGAGTCGGCACGACGGATGCGAACTTCCGTCGTCGGGGCCAGGCGGCGACGCAGCCGGTTGTTGAGCAAACCGGCGGCCAGCGCCGGCCCCGCCACGCCGAGGAGCGTGGCGGTAACGGGCTGCTGGCGCTCGAACAGCCTCCGCCGCTCGGCCTGCAGAGCGTCAGGATCCTCACGATGACGTTCGTGGAGCGCGTTGAGCTCGTCCAGGAACTCACGCCGATCGCGTTCCTGCGGGGGCGTCAGCGGAGCGGGAGCGAGGCGGCGCGTCACCAGTCTGGCGCCCAGGGCCGCGCCGATCACCGCCAGCGTACGCCACAGCTCCACGCGCCGGCCCGTGCGCCGGTCGACGGTGCGCAGCCCGAGCAGCCGCTGACCGGGGCTCCCGAGTTGCTCGCGCAGAAGCTCCGACGCTGGTGCGAGCAGCGACGCCCATCTCGTGGCGCGGGCGTTTGCGCCGAGCGACTGCCTGCGCACGAGCCAGACCACGCCGCCCCCGATCGCGGCATCAACGCCACCGGCGAGCATGCGCCGCCACCATGGGGCAGCTTCGACCAACGAGCTTTTCATGGGGGACATCTTGCATGACCGCGCCCGCTGACATCGAGCAGCCGCGCCTGCGACTCGTCACGATCCCGATCAGCCACTACTGCGAGAAGGCACGCTGGGCGCTCGATCGGGCAGGTCTGGGTTACCGCGAGGAGCGCCACATACAGGGCATCCACCGCCTCGCAGCCCGGCGGGCGGGCGGAGGCGCGACCGTGCCGGTGCTGGTCACACCCGAGGGCTCGATTGGTGAGTCGCATGAGATCCTCGTGTGGGTGGACGCGCACGTGACCCCCGCACTGCGCCTGTTCCCCGCCGAGCCAGGGCCGCGCGCCGAGGTGGACGCCCTCTGCCGGCGCCTGGACGACGTGCTCGGGCCTGCGGGGCGGCGCCTCATCTACGTGCACATGTTCCGCCAGCGCGAGCTGGTGTTCGCGTTCAACGATCAGGGAGTGCCCAGCTGGGAGGACCGCGCGCTGAGATCCGGATGGCCGTTTCTGAGCCGCTTCGTGGCCCGAGCCCTTGGGATCGTCCCCGGGATCGAGGTCCAGGACGAGGCCACTGTCTTCCACGAGCTCGATCATGTCGCGCAGCTGCTCTCCGACGGACGCCCGTTCCTGTGCGGGGAGCGCTTCGGAGCGGCGGACCTCACGTTCGCCGCGCTGTCCGCGCCCGTGATCATCCCGCCCGAGTACGGCATCGCGCTTCCCCAGCCCGACATCCTGCAACCGTCGACGGCCGCGCTCGTGAGGCGGGCGCGCGAGCATCCCGCCGGGCGCTTCGCGCTCACGCTGTTCGCCGAGCGCCGAGGAGCAGCCCCAGCGCCGGGCGCGGTGAGTACCGTGGTCGGCCGATGAGCCCGCCGAACCCGCCGTTCACTGCCGAGCACGAGGAGCTGCGCGCGTCCGCACGCGGCTTCATCGAGCGCGAGCTGGCGCCGCACGCCCAACGCTGGGAGGAGGAGCGCTGGTTCCCGGACGAGGTCTTCGGAAAGCTCGCCGCGCAGGGCCTGCTGGGGCTGAAGTACCCGGAGGCGTACGGTGGCCAGGGCGGCGACTACCTGCACGAGTCCGTGCTCATAGAGGAGCTCTCGCGCATCGGCTCCGGCGGCACCGCTGCGGGGATCGGCGCACACATCAACATCGCCACACCGCCGATCTGGAAGTTCGGCACCGAGGATCAGAAGCAGCGCTTCCTGGCGCCGGCGATCGGCGGCGTGAAGATCGGCGCGCTGGCGATCACCGAGCCGGGCGCCGGCTCGGACGTGGCGGCGCTCACCACCCGCGCGGAGCGCGTTGACGGCGGCTTCGTGGTCAACGGCGAGAAGACATACATCACCAACGGCGTGCGCGCAGACTTCATCGTCACCGCCGTGAAGACGACCCCCGAGGGCGGCCACCACGGCATCTCCTTCCTGATCGTCGAGCGTGGCGAGGGCGTCGAGTCCTCCAAGCTCGAGAAGCTCGGCTGGCACGCGTCCGACACGGCGACGATCAGCTTCCAGGACGTGTTCGTGGCGGAGGAGAACCTGCTGGGCGAGCTCCACGAGGGCTTCAAGCTGATCATGGCCAACTTCCAGTGGGAGCGCCTGGCGATGGCGCTGGGCGCCGTGGGGGCGATGCAGCTGGCGTGGGAGCGCACCGCCGAGTTCGCCCGCGAGCGCCAGGCGTTCGGGCGTCCGCTGTCGGGCCACCAGGCGATCCGACACAAGCTGGCCGACCTCGCCACCTCTGTGTACAGCTGCCGTTGCGTCACCTACGACGCCCTGCGCCGGTTCGTCGCCGGCGAGGACCCGCTGCGCGAGGTGACGATGGCCAAGCTGCTCACGCAGCGCGCCTGCTTCGAGCTGATGGACGCCTGCCTACAGATCCACGGCGGCGCGGGCTACATGAAGGAGTACTGGATCGAGCGCGCCGCACGGGACGCCCGCCTCGGTCCGATCGGCGGCGGCAGCGACGAGATCATGCGCGAGATCCTCGGGCGCGTGCTCGGCCTGTAACTGGGCGTCTCTCAGAGACGCATGAACCCGCTCGCGGGGGCGCGTTCTCAAAGGTGTCCAAACGTGTCTTGCACTGCTCAAGCATGCCCGCGGGACACCCGATACGCCTCGCATGGTTCCCCGGTGTGCCGTGCGCGTTGCCGTTCTCGCTGCTGCCTTCCTGGGCACGGGGGCGGTGAACTCGTGGGCGAGAACCGATCACTACACAAGCCACGAGAGCGCCGTGCACCACAACTACGCGTCGCATCGCAAGTGCACGAACGCGGGCCTGATGCCCACCGCCAAGGACCTCAAGCTGATCCGTGCCGCCACGCTCTGCCTGATCAACCGCGAGCGCAGACTTCACGGGGAGCGCCCGCTGCGCCCGAACGCGCGCCTGCGACGGGCCGCGCAGGCGCACAGCACGAGCATGGCGTTCGACGACTACTTCCAGCACGTCGGGCCGCGCGGCCAGACGCCACTGGCGCGTATGCGTGCCGTCGGCTACGTCTCGCGCAGGGAGCTCAGCTTCGAAGTCGGCGAGAACATCGCCTGGGGAACGCTATGGCTGGCGACGCCGCGTGCGATCGTCGCCACCTGGATGGCCTCGCCGGGACATCGCGCCAACATCCTCGACCCCCGCTACAGGGAAACGGGGATCGGCGTCTCGCCGCACCCGCTCAGCTCGCGCGCCCACGGCCAGCCGGGGGCGATCTATACGCAGGACTTCGGTGTCGTGAAGCCCAGCTGAGCGCCGGCGACCCACCCCGCCACCAGCCTCCCGCCGTATATAACTTCGGCTCCCCAGATCAATCGAAGGAGACCTCAAAGCTATGGGAGTACTCGACGGCAAGGCTGCGATCGTCACTGGCTCGGCGCGCGGAATCGGACGCGCCACCGCAGAGCTGCTGGTCGCGCAGGGCGCTCAGGTTCTGATCAACGACCTCGACGGCGACATCGCCGAGCAGGCTGCCGGCGAGATCGCTGGTGAGACGGCCGTCTTCGCAGGCGACCTGACCAAGCCCGGCGCGCCCGATCAGCTCGTGCAGAAGGCGATCGACTCGTTCGGCAAGATCGACATCATCGTCAACAACGCCGGCTATACGTTGGACGCGCCCGTCCACAAGATGACCGACGAGCACTTCCAGGCGATGCTCGACATCCACACGGTGGTGCCCTTCCGCATCATCCGCGCGGCCGCGCCCTACCTGCGCGAGCCGGCGAAGAAGGAGCGCGAGGAAGGCAACGAGGTGTTCCGCAAGATCGTCAACGTCTCATCCACCTCCGGCACATTCGGCAATGCCGGCCAGGCCAACTACTCGGCCGGCAAGGCCGCCGTCGTCGGCCTCACGAAAACTGTCGCCAAGGAGTGGGGCCAGTTCAAGGTGAACGTCAACGCGGTCGCCTTCGGCTTCATCGACACGCGCCTGACGCAGGCGAAGGTCGACGAGAACACGATGGAGAAGGACGGCGAGAAGATCCAGCTCGGCATCCCCGAGCAGATGCGCCAGATGGCCTCCATGCTGATCCCGCTGGGCCGTCCCGCCACGCCGGAGGAGGCCGCGGGAGGGATCTTCTTCCTGTGCTCGCCGTGGTCGAACTACGTGCACGGCCAGACGTTGCACATCACGGGCGGGTTGTTCGGGGGTATGACGGGCTGAGATGAGACGGGCCGAGGGCGGGTGGCTGCGCGCTCACTGCGCGTGGTCACCCCCGAGCAGCACTCTGTATTGCCATCGCTATACAGAGTTTTGTGGAGCGATACCACCCCCACCCTCCCCGAGCCCCGACAGATTCAGCAGACATCCGGAGAAGTAGGCGCCGGCGGGCGAGGCCAGATAGGCAGTGAGCGCGGCAA
>Ga0209006_10000954_pt1 | contig 26693 bp, 26 predicted proteins | sample JacPin_JW_Ref_O2_FD_188567 | JGI IMG/M metagenome (GOLD analysis project Ga0209006, IMG submission 188567) | Forest soil microbial communities from Algoma, Ontario, Canada - Jack Pine, Ontario site 1_JW_Ref_O2 (SPAdes) (version 2) | ecosystem: Environmental > Terrestrial > Soil > Boreal...
TCACCGTGACATAGGCGCCGATCATCACCATCTCGCCATGGGCCATGTTGATGACGCCCATCGCGCCATAGGTGATGGCGAGACCCAGCGCCACCAGCAGAAGGATCGAACCGAGGCTCAGGCCGATAAACAGAACTTCGAGCATTCAGGGCAACCTCATCGCGTCGTCTGCCGCGCTCGAACGCGGCAGACGATATTGATGCCACTCAGATCTTCAGCTTCGACGTGTCCAGGCCCTTGGCGGTGCAGAACAGGTTGCTCTCGGTCTCGCCATAGGCCACGTAAGGCAGCGGGATGGTCGGCTCCTTGTAGGCGTCGATGATCTTGCCCTGTCCGTCCGGCAGCCACTGCGCAATCCGGGGCGTCAGATAGGTGTGCAGATTGTCCGGATCGATCTTCACATGGCCGTTCGGCGCGTCGAACTCCTGTCCCTTCACCGCCTCCCTGATGGCGACAGGCGTGATCTCCGTGGCTTTCTCGACCGCCTGCTTCCACAAGAACACCTGGAAGTAGGATGACTCCAGCGCGTGATGCGTGACCGCCTTGGGATCCTTGACGAAGGCGCGGTAGCGCTCGACGAACGCCTTGTTGCGGTCGGTGTCGATAGCCTGGAAATATGGAAACGAGGTGAAGCTTCCGACCGCGTATTCCGGCCCCATCGCCGCGATCTCGATTTCGGAAGTGACGGTGGCGCAGATCGGCAATTTGTCGTGGGTAAGCCCCTGGTTCTTGTATTCACGATAGAAGGCGACGACGGAGTCGCCGACGACGTTCGACAGCACGACGTCGCAACCCGATCCCTTGATCTTGTTGACCATGGAACCCCATTCCGAATGCCCGAGCTCGAGGTATTCGTCGGCGATCCATTCGCCGCCGTTTTTCTCGATCAGGATCTTCGATACCTTGGCCATCTCGCGCGGGTAGATGTAGTTCGAGCCGACAATGAAGAATTTCTTCTTGCCCAGCGTCTTGATGATCCAGGGGATGAAATTCGAGAGCTGCTGGTTCGGAACGGCGCCGGTGTAGACGACGTTCTTGGAGCATTCGAACCCTTCATAATAGGTGGGATAGAAATACAGATTGTTACGCTTTTCGAATACCGGAAGGACAGCCTTGCGGCTCGCCGAGGTATAGGATCCGAACACCGTCGGAACCCGATCCTGGATCACCAGCTTGGAGGCTTTTTCGTTGTAGGTCTTCGGATCCGACGCGCCATCCTCGACAACGGCGTTGATCTTCATGCCCTTGACGCCGCCCGAAGCGTTGATCTCGCTGATCGCCATCAACGTGGCGTCGTGAAGCGATTTCTCGATGATCGAAAGGCCGCCCGTCAACGAGAACAGCACGCCCACATCGACCGTACCCGCAGCACGTACCGGACTACTGATGATGTAAGGCGATGCAAGCGCTCCGGTTGTCGCAAGCAGGCTATTTTTCAAAAACTTACGCCGATCAATCGACATAGTGACACTCCCCTTGTGGCAGCCCCTCGACTCGAGACAAGCCGGTTACATTCGCGCCAAAGCGCGTTGTTCGAACTGAAAATTCCAGAGTCGCCCGAGGCCGGCGGACCCGTTTCGATCCGTGCCGATTCTCGGCCGTCAAAACAAAAAAAGCCCGACAGATCCTCGCGGATCTTTCGGGCTGCCTAGCCGAGCCGGACCAACAGCATTGGTGGTCAGGCAAAAACTGCGTTCAGGACTTCATCGCCCCATCGCAGCTGGGCGCAAAACTAAACATCTTTTGGACGGTACTGCAAGAGTTCATTTGCGTGAATGATCGCAGCGGCCATGTCATCCATCGACATCCGCTTCGCCATCGCCTGGCGGCGAATGCTTTCGTAAGCTTCGGCCTCGCTCAATCCCTGGCCTTCCATCAGGATCGACTTCGCCTTCTGGATTCGCTGAATGCCGGAAAGTTTGCGTTCCAGTTTGCGGATTCGCTTTTCGGTTTCACGCTTCTCCAGCCAGATGCTGCGAGCGATTGTCAGATTGGTGAGCAGGCCGAAGGGACGGATCGGCCGTTCGATGACGGCGACCGCCCCGGCCTCCAGGACCAGTTGAAGTGTGGACGGATCTTCGTAGCCCACGACGGCGATCAGCGTGGGTCGGGACCCGTCACTGGACTTCAGCAGACGCTGAATATCGCTCCGGACATCATGTTCAACGGCGAGCAACATCACGTCGCAGCTGTCAATCCAGCATTCGGGGATCGGCCATTGCGTCTCGACCATGCAGCCGATGCGCCGCAGATGCTCGACCAGCCGGACACGCTCGTTGTCCGGCGGATGAACCACCTGAACGCGGAGGCCGCGAAGATCGCGAAGGATTTGGATCGCCACCACCTGCTCCCCGCTCAGAACCTCAGTGGCTGATTGTCTGGAGGTCGTCGGCCGACCAATCGTCGAGGCTTTGTACAACGCAATAGGGGTCCGGCTTGATCCGGACGCCGGGATTCCAGACCGTCTGGAAGCGCCCGGATTTGTCCAGCCGGGCTATCCGCGGCCAAAGGTAAGTGTGGTTGTTTTCGGGATCGATCCGAACCCGTCCCTGCGGGGCGTCGAACTCGGAGTCGCGCAACTCCTTCAGCACCCGTTCCGGGTCGTCAGAGCCGCAGCGCGCCAGCGCGCGCATCGCCAGATGAACTTGAAAATAGGCCGCTTCCGCAGCCGCCGGCACCGGAGCGTCCGGACCGTATTTGCGCTTGAAACTTTCGACGAAGCGACGGGCGGAGGCTGACGACGAAGTTTCAAAGAAGGGTGCTGCCGTAATATGCCCCTCGGCGGCTTCACGGTGCATTTCCGCGATCTCCGCTTCGCTGGTCGTCAAGCTGGCGATCGGCATCTTGGCCGGATCGAAACCGGCGCGGCGATAAGCCTCGTAGAAAGTTGATGTGCCCCGCCCCACCACGGTCGAGAAGATGACATCCGGGGAGGTCTTCTTGATTTTCGCAATCACCTTCTCGAAATCCCGGGGGCGAGATTCAAGCGGGACATATATTTCGTCCAGCACCTCGCCCCGGCCCTGCATGACAAAATCGGCCATCAGGCGATTGGACTCGTACGGATAGATGTAATTGGACCCTACCAGCAGAAAGCGGTTGCCATAGGTCGACAGCAGGAATCTCGCCAGTTGCAGGGAATTCTGGTTGGGCGCAGCGCCCGTGTAGATACAGTGCCGCGAATATTCAAAACCCTCATAGAGCGTCGGGTAAAACAGCAAGCCGCGATGGCTTTCGACTACCGGCAGCACAGCCTTGCGCGTGCTCGACATATAGCATCCGAACAACAGCCGGATCCGATCAGTCCGAAACAGCCGCTCGGCAAGGCTGCGAAACTGCTTCGGATCGGACGCCGGGTCGTAGATGACGGGCTGCACCAACCGATCGAGCACGCCTCCGCTCGCATTAATCTCGTCGATCGCGAGCAATGTCGCGTTCAACTGGGATTGTTCGACCGCGGAAGTAACTCCCGTCTGGGAGAACAGCACTCCCACGCGCCACGGAGCATCGGTGTTTTCGCTGAAACTCATAACTCTGACATGGACCATTTCATCCTAAGATGGAAGTGACCTTACGTCAGATTGCGGGAAACTCAAATCGCCACGCCCGAGGCGCCGTTCAGCTGCCCACCCGGATCGGCATGCCAGGGGCGGAGACCCTACTTGCGAACGAGATCATTTCTGTCGCTAAGGACGATGAACGCCTGTTCGCCAAGCCTGAAATCGGCGACCTGCACCACTTCGCTCGAAAACGCCCTAGCAAATAAATCGTCATGGCGCCGATTCCGGGCGTGATCGCGCCGACACCGACGGGCAAGCCGCGACACCCACGCTTCGATTCATTTGAACAATATCTCAAGCAAACACAGCCTCGCGAGCCCTGCCGATCTCGCGGCGCAGCCAGCCATACCAATCCGCCAGCCCCTCGCCGCTCCGCGCCGAAACCAGCAGCACCGTGATATCCGGATTGACCTCACGCGCATTTGCCGTGGCCCGGGACACGTCGAAATCGACGTGAGGCAGCAAATCGGTCTTGTTGAGAATCATGATCTCGGCGGCGCGGAACATGTGCGGATATTTCAACGGCTTGTCCTCGCCCTCGGTCACCGAGAGGATGACGACCTTGGCGCGCTCTCCGAGATCGAACATCGCCGGGCATACCAGATTGCCGACATTCTCGATCATCACCACCGAACCCGGCGGCGGTTTGAGCTCGGCAAGGCCGCGCGCGACCATATCGGCTTCGAGATGGCAGCCGGTGCCGGTGTTGACCTGCACCGCCGGTGCGCCGGCGGCGCGGATGCGCTCGCCGTCGTTCGCCGTCGCCTGGTCGCCTTCGACGACATAGAATTTCAATTCGCTTTTCAAATCGCGGATGGTGCGCTCCAGCAGCGTGGTCTTGCCAGAGCCTGGCGAACTGACCAGGTTGAGCGCCAGAATCTCGCGCCCGGCGAACCACGCCCGGTTCTTTGCGGCCAGCGCATCGTTCCTGGCCAGGATGCGGGTCTCCAATTCGACTACGGCCGGCGCCGCGCGCAGCTGATGACCGTGATCACCGCCGTGTCCGTGATCGTGATGTCCCATTTCATGGGCATGAGCGTGACTGTGCCGGCTGCCATCGGGATGGACATGATCGTGTACGTGGGACGATTCATGCTGGTGCTGGTGCTCGTGATCATGGGTGTGCCCGACGCCGCCGTTACGAGCGTGATCATGCTCATGGGGGTGGCGATGGTCGGGACCGTGCTCGTGAGAATGGCTGCCCATGGTCATCTTCTCTCCGGTCTGAAGATTAAGGACGGTGGCCCCGGTCTTGTCCCCGCATCCGCAATGTCCACACATCAGGCGACCTCCTGTTCAAGTTCCATGCTCTTGATGTTCAGTTCCTCGCCTTGCAATCGCGTGAACCGGCGCGACCCGCAGCTACAGGGCGTAAACAGCGTGTCCGCGGTGAACTCCGAGCCGCAGGCATCGCAGCGGGCCCGACCCTCGATCCGCCTGATCTCCAGCGTAGCGCCCTCAAGCATGGTCCCCTGCGCCACCGTCTCGAAACAGAAGGCGATCGCATCCGGCATGACCCCGGAAAGCTTTCCGATGTCCAGCGTCACCCGGTGAACCCGGCGGCCTTTCGCGGCATCCCCGACGATGGCGACGATATTCCTGACAATGCCGAGTTCATGCATGCGGCGCCCCTAACAGATCCGCGGCAACTGCTCGCCGACCAGCATGTCGACGATCCGCCGCCCGCCGAACACCGTGCGCATGGTGACGCGCCCTGCCTCAGTTTGACCAACCCGTCCAATGAGCGCGGCGCCTTCGCCGAGCGGATGCGCCCGCATCGCCGCCAGCGCAGCGTCGGCCTGATCCGGAGGTGCGATCACGACGATCTTGCCTTCATTGGCGAGATAAAGCGGATCCAGCCCGAGGATCTCGCAGAACGCCTTGACCTCCTCGCGGATCGGCGTCGCGGCCTCGTCGATCTCGATTCCGACCTGCGACGCATCGGCGATCTCGTTCAGCACCGTGGCCAGCCCACCGCGGGTAGGATCGCGCACGAAGCGAATCCCCGGGGCCGCCGTTAGCAGCGCATCGATCAATCGGTGCAGACAGGCGCAATCGCTTTCAATCAGGGTGTCGAGCGCCATGTCGCCCCGCGCGCAAAGGATCGCCGCGCCGTGATCGCCGAGCAGGCCGTTGACCAGCACCACGTCTCCCGGCCGCGCGGTATCCACGCCGAGCGCAAGCCCCTTGCGGATCATGCCGATGCCGGTGGTGGTGATGAAAAGCTTGTCGCAGGCGCCACGCTGCACGACCTTGGTATCGCCGGTGACGATATGAACGCCGGCGGCCCTGGCGGTCTGCGCCATCGAGCCCGCGATCCGGCGCAGCGTAGCCACGCGCATACCTTCTTCGACGATCACGGCGCACGAAAGATACAGCGGCGTCGCACCGCCGACCGCGAGATCGTTGACGGTACCGCACACCGCGAGTTCGCCGATGTCGCCGCCGGGAAAGAACAGCGGATCGACCACGAAGGCGTCGGTGGTGAAGGCGAGCCGGTCGCCATGCATCGCGAGATCGGCGAGATCGAAGCGGGCCTGATCCTCCAGCGGCGCCAACGCGTGATTGTCGAACGCCGTGATGAACACGTCGTCGATCAGATCCTTCATCGCCTTGCCGCCGCCGCCATGGGCGAGCGTCACCGTATCGACATTGACCTTGCCGAGTTGCCGGGTGCGGATGAAGGGCGCGACGTTCATACCGCCTCCTTGTAGCGCTTGACGCCACCATATTGGTAATAGGCCGCGCAGGCGCCTTCGGACGACACCATCAGCGCGCCGAGCGGCGTTTCCGGCGTGCAGGCCGAGCCGAACACCTTGCATTGCCACGGCTTGATGACGCCCTTGAGAACTTCGCCGCACTGGCACGATTTCGGATCGGCGATCTTCAGGTTCGGAATCGCGAACTTTTGTTCGGCATCGTAATGGACGTAGCCGTCGCGCAGCTTGACGCCGGAATGATCGATCGAGCCAAGCCCGCGCCACTCGAAGAACTCACGCAGCTCATAGACCCGCGACACCGCTTGCAGGGCGGGGGCATTGCCATCGTCCGGGACGATCCGCGCATACTGATTCTCGATATCGGCGCGGCCTTCCTTGATCTGCTTCAACACCATCCAGATCGATTGCAGGATGTCGAGCGGCTCGAAGCCCGCGACCACCATCGGCTTTTTGTAGAAACTGGCGATGAACTCGTACGGCGCGGTGCCGATTACCATCGAGACATGGCCCGGCCCGAGGAACCCATCGAGCTGCAGGCCGGGACTGTCCAGGATCGCCTTGATGGTCGGCACGATGGTGATGTGATTGCAGAATACCGAGAAATTAGCGATGCCCTCGGCTTCGGCCTGCAGGATGGTCAGCGCGGTCGACGGCATCGTGGTCTCGAAACCCAGTCCGAAGAACACCACCTCCCGGTTCGGATTCTTTCGTGCCAGCGCCAGCGCATCCATCGGCGAGTACACCATGCGCACGTCGGCGCCCTCGGCCTTGGCCTGCAACAGGCTCTTCTTCGAACCCGGTACCCGCATGGCGTCGCCGAAGGTGGTGAAGATCACGTTCGGGTCTTCCGCGATCGACACGCAATCGTCGACCCGCCCCATCGGCAGCACGCAGACCGGACAGCCCGGTCCGTGAATCAATTCGATTTCCTTCGGCAGCATGCCTTCAAGGCCGTAGCGGAAGATCGAATGGGTGTGGCCGCCGCAGACTTCCATGATGTAGAGCGGCCGTTCGGCCGGAATCGTCATGGTCGAGACCAGCGCCTCGATCTCCCTGATCAGGACGCGGGCCTTGTTGCCGTCGCGGAATTCGTCGAGATATTTCATGCCGCGGCTCCCTTGGTCGTCGCCGATCCGCGATCGTCGGCCAACAGGGTATGAACGAGGTCCCACAGGATGTGATAGGCGGCGACGTGGCATTCCTGGGTGCGGTGGATCGACGAGGTCGGAACCACCAGGCAGAAATCGACCACGCCAGACGACTTCATCTTGCCGCCATCACCACCGGCCAGCCCGATGGTGACGATGCCCATTTCCCTGGCCTTGGCGAACGCCGACATCAGATTTGCGGAATTTCCGCTGGTGGAGATACCGATCAAGGCGTCGCCTGCCCGGCCCTGCGCCAACAACTGCCGTACAAACACGTGCTCGAAGCCGAGATCGTTGCCGACGGCGGAAATCATCGCCAGATCGGCCACGAGGTTGGTGGCGGCAAGAGCCGGGCGCCCGGCCGTGATCGGGTGCACGAATTCCACCGCGATATGGGAGGCGTCGCAGCTCGAGCCGCCATTGCCCATCGAGAACAGCCGTCCGCCGCGGCGGTAGACATCGGCAAGCGCCTTCGCGGTGGCAACCAGAATCGGCGCATGTTCGCTGAAGAAGCGCGCATTGGTTTCGCGGGAGTCGCGGGCTTTCTCCTCGACCGAATGCAGCAGCGCCGCGTCGAGCCGCGCCGGCGCCTGCGGCTGGCCGTGCAGGAATGGATAGAGCGCCTTGAGGTCTCCGTCGTTGGACATGACCTGCCTCCCTATTCTGCCGCCGACAGCCGCATCGCTTCGATCTCGGCCTGTGCCTCGCCGAGTTCATTGAGAATCTGCAATGTCAGCGCCGCCTCCTCTTCGTTGATCCGGCTCATGGCGAAACCGACATGGACCAGCACCCAGTCGCCGATGCAGGACTCCACCGGGTGCTCGTCATTGACGATGCAGGCGATGTTGATCTGCCGCCTGACGCCGCCGACATCGACGGTTGCAAGCTTCCTGGAGACGTCGTTGATCTCTATGATCCGTCCGGGAATGCCGAGACACATGACGCGTTTCCTTCCCATTGGTTCGTTGTCTGCTTGCTGGATTTGATCAGATGCGCGGCGCCGATCGCGGCCTGGCCGAACGCGAGGCCGCCATCATTGGCGGGTACCTGCGCCTGCGACAGCACGGCGAAGCCCTCGGCTTCGAGGCGACGACTGACTTCTTCGAACAGGACCCGGTTCTGGAAACAACCGCCCGACAATGCCACCGTGGTGAACCGTCGCAGTGCGGCCTCGTCCTCACCGCTTGCCAGCTTCCTGGTCATGGCCACGATCGATTTCGCCAACCCCTTGTGGAATCGCGCCGCCATCACCGGCGCCGGCGTCTTCAAAATGAGATCGCCCAGCACGGCGTTCCACATCGCCAGCGGCTCGATATACGGCAATCCGGAGCCGCGCAGATTGGGAATGCTGAAGGGATAACCCAGCGCATCGTCTTCATGGCGCAGCGCGTCATGGTCGACCATGGCTTCCAGCCGCGCCGCCGCTTCGCCCTCATAGGCCTGCCGCTCGCGGCAGATATCGAGTGCTGCCGCAACCGCGTCGAACAGCCGCCCGCAGGATGAAGCAACCGGCGCGTTGATGCCGTTTTTCATCATGGCGTCGAGCGTGGCGCGCGGCTTGCCTGCAAGATAATCGTGCAATTCCAGTCCGTCGAAATTCATCGCGAGGGCCGGCCAGGTCATCTCAGCCATCAAGTGGGCGTAGAGATTGCGCCACGGTTCGCGCGCGGCCTGCGCGCCGCCGAGCATGGCGACCGGCTTGAATGTCCCAAGGCGCTGATAGCGAAAATAGTCCGCAAGCAAGAACTCGCCGCCCCACAACGTATCGTTGCCGCCCCACCCCAGACCATCGAGCACAATGCCCAATACGGCGGGGGCATCGAGCGCATGGCCATTCTCCGCCAGGCAGGATGCGACATGGGCATGATGATGCTGAACTTCGATCAGCGGCAGCGCGTCGGCAGTCGCACGTTGGCGCGCCAGCTTCGACGAAAGGTATTCGGGATGCAGGTCCGCGACCAGCGCGACCGGTGCATGATTGAACAATTCGGTGTAGAGCGCGAGGTTGTTGCGATAGTCGTCGAACGTCCTGACATCCTCGAGATCGCCCTGATGCTGCGACAGGATCGCCGCGCCATCCCTGACCAGGCAGAACGTCGACTTCAATTCACCGCCCATCGCCAGAAGCTCGGGCGCAGCCTCAAAGCCCTTCGGCAGCATGATGGATTCCGGCGCGTAACCCCGCGCCCGGCGCATCACGCGTGGACGCCCGGCCACGACGCGCGCCACGGAATCGTCGATCCGGTTGGCGATCTCGCGGTCATGCATCAGCGCATAGGCGGCGATGCCGCCGAGCCGCTCGCCGGCCTCCTGGTCGGAAATCACCTGTGGTTCGTCGGACAGGTTGCCGCTGGTCATCACCACCGGGCGCGCCATCCGCCGCAGCATCAGTAGATGCATCGGGCTGGTCGGCAGCATGAAGCCGAGGGTCGCCAGACCCGGCGCGATTGCCGCCGGCAATTTTTCGGCACCATCCGCGCGCAGCAACACGATCGGCGCGCAAGGCCGCTTGAGCAGCGCCTCTTCCTCGGCGCTGACGCTGCAATAGCGCCGGATGACATCCATATCCCGCGCCATCATCGCGAATGGCTTGGCGTCGCGCTTCTTCAGTTGCCGCAGCCGCGCCACCACGTCGGGTTTGGTGGCGTCGCAGGCGAGTTGATAGCCGCCGATGCCCTTGATGGCGACGATCTCGCCGTTTTTCATCAAACCGCAGGCGGCGTCGACATCGTCCATCATCGAGAACTGGTCGAAGCTGAACGGGCGCCCGTCGAACCGGACCAGTCTCGCCTTCGGACCGCAGACATGACAGGCAATAGCCTCGGCGTGAAAACGCCGGTCGGCCGGGTTGTCATATTCCGCGCGGCAGGCCGGGCACATCGCAAATGGCGCCATCGTGGTATTGGTGCGATCATAGGGGATGCCGCTGACGATGCTGAGCCGCGGCCCGCAATGGGTGCAGTTGGTGAAGGGGTAGCGATATCGCCGCTCGAACGGATTAGCGGCCTCTTCGGCGCAATCGGCACAAACTACCGCGTCCGGCGTCACTTGCGTATGCGCTTCGCCACCAAGGCTCGCGGCTATGACGAATCCGGCGGTCGGATCGCCGCGGCAAGGCTGCGTTTCAATGGCGTCGATACGCGCGAGCGGCGGCGGTTCGCGTTCGATCCGCGCGATCAGTGCGGCAATCGCGGCTTCGCTGCCGAAAGCGCGGATCAGCACGCCGCTGGAATCGTTGAGCACCTCGCCGGAAAGACCGAGTTCACGTGCAAAACGCAAGACCGTCGGCCGGAAGCCGACACCCTGGACGCGCCCGCGCACGCGAATTTCGCTTGCAACCCGGTCGTCGAGCTCGGCGATGTTGCTGTGGCGGTTCACGACGCGGCCTCCCAGAGGAGAACGCGATTATTTCCGGCATCGGCGATCACAAGCAGATCGCCGCAGGCGGCGGCATGATATGGCCAGCACACGCTGTCGCGGCTGGCAAAACGCCAGCGGTTATCGCCCTTGTCCGAAAACAGCGGCTGCCCCGCCAGCGCGATCGCGGGCGTGTCCATCGAGAGCCCGTCGAGCTCGAAGCCAAGCAGCCGCGAATTGGCCGTGTCGGTTACCACCAGCAAGCCGCCTTGCACGGTCAGGCCATAGGGCATGTTCATCGCGCTCGACGTCGGATAATACGAGGCGCGGTTATGATCGAGCCCCATGAAGTCGGTCTGGCCGAGGACGAAATCGCAGGGTTGGCCGATCGCCCGCGGAAAGGTTCGCCACACCATTACGCGATTGTTGCCGGCGTCGGACACCAAGAGCATGCCGCGCGTCGCCGCGATGCCGTGCGGCCAACGCATCCCTAACGCGCCGCCGGCCTGCCCGGCATTATCGTCGCGGGTCACGAAATCGCGCTGCCCGAGAACCAGGTCGGCAGCCGTGCCGTTCGCGGTCGGAATCTCGTTCCAGACCAGCACGCGGCGATTGCCGGTATCGCAGACGATCAGCCTGCCGGCGGCGATGGCGACGCCGTAACACCAGTTCAGCGTATCGGCGGCCGGCGCATCAAATCCACGATTGGCGATGCCGCCCGTAAAATCAGCCTGACCGAGCACGACATCGGCCGGCTGGTTCGACGTTTCGGGATAACCGTGCCAGATCAGGATGCGATGATTCCAGGCGTCCGCGACCGCAAGAACGCCGTCGCACGCGGCGACACCGGTCGGCATGTTCAATGTGGCCGCACCGACCTCGCTTTTGGCATTGCGACCTTCACGCGAGAAATCCGGCTGGCCGATCACGATATCAGCATCGGCCTGATCGCCCGACGGCAAGCTGCGCCAGATCATCAACCGGTGATGCCCGGTGTCGCAGACAAACAGCGGACCTCGCTCGCCGGCGAGACAGGCGCCCCGCGGGCCGAACAGCGTGCTTGCGCTCGGAACGATCGATTGCGCGAGCCCGTTGGCCAGTGCTTCTCCGCCCAGCACCACGCGCGCGCCGCCGGCGGACAATAGCGGGCGCGCCACATGGTTGTCGCCAGGCCGGGCGAGAGCCTTGTGCAGACGTGCGGGGGCGAAAGAAACCTGCATGGCTATTTCGAAATCCTCACCTCGACGCGGGGACCGATCACCCGCACCGCGTGCGACTGCAGTTGAACCTCAGGTGCGGTCAAGCACTCGCCGCTGGACAGGTCATACTGGAAGCCGTGATGCGGACAGGTGATGATGCCGTTGTCGATCTCGCCGTCGTGGATCGGAAAGCCGAGATGCGCGCAGGCGTTCTGGAAACAGGTCACGGCGGAGCCATGGCGCCACAACAGAACCTTCTCGCCGCCGATGGTAGCGGAGCGGACCGTCCCTTCCGGAATTTCGGTGAGTAATCCCGCCGATATCCAGTCGCCCTTGTCGTTGAGGGCAAACGGGCTGACGAACCGCACCCCGCTTTCCTCGGAACCGGCGAGCCCCTTGACCTGGACTATGTCCGATATCTCCGGACAGGCGTCCTGCACGGCCTTTTTCACGCCGGCATGAAAGGTCAGCGCCGAGGCCGGGCAACCATCGCAGGCGCCGATGAAACGCACTTCGACCAGGGGCGGTCTCACCTTCACCAGTTCGACATCGCCGCCATGGGAGGCGAGCATCGGGCGAACCCCATCCAGTGCGGCCTCGACGCGCTCGTTCAGGCTGGCCTTGACGATGTCATGCCGCCGCAGCACGGCATAGACGATCTCGTCAGCTAGGGCATTCTTCATGGCGGCGAGTGCTGCCGGATCGGTCTTCAGGGCACGGATCAGCCGGCGCAATGCCTCGCCGTTGAGTTGCTCGATCGCCAGTCTGTAGGCGCCGACCGCGGCCTGCTGGGTTCCGTCCCAGCTTGCAAAAATCGTCTCCAGCCGCTCGATGTCACCGACGAAGCCGGCGAGATCGGTTCGCGTCGTTTGAGCCATGTCGTGGGCGTTCATGACGGTTTCACTTCAGTGGTACCGATGTCCTCAGAGGTAGCGAAGGTCCTTGAACAGATAGGGCTGCAAGCCGCCGCCGATCAGCGCGGCCACCAGCGCGGCCAGCCACAGCGGCGCGCCCGCCTCGGCCAGGCCGATCAGCAGCACCGCGGTGACCACGATCCCAATCAGCAATTGCCGGGCGACCTTGCCCGGGTCCGCGAACAGCTTGCCGCGAAAAAACAGGGCGATGGAATTCTGCGTCATTTCCCACATCAGATTTTTCCTCAGCCGATAATGGCGAGCGCGGCAAGGCCAATGACGATGCCGGCGATACCGGCAAGCGGTCCGTAAAACCCGCCCAGCATCGCGGCGAGTTCATTTCCGAGCGCCTTGCCGCCGACGATGACGCCGCCGATGGCGCCGCCGGCGATCGAGCCCATGACGCCGACGACGAGGGCAAAAACAAACGCAAGAGGTGTGAGCGAGGTCGCCATCGTTTCAAAGCTCCTGTTGTGACCGGTTCACGATATCCCTGCCCGGCGCGCGCCGTGGCCGTTGGTCGCCGGCAAGGACAATATCTCGCGCTGGGTCTGGTCGACGGCTTCGGCGACGATGCGCGCTTTCTCGAGATCGCCGTGCTCCATGAAGACGGTGCGCGCCTCACGGTAATAGGCGTTCGCCTGTGTCAGGTTGGTGCGGTTGCCAGCCTCCGGATGTTCGGGATCATCCGGCAGATTCCACAGGCAGTTGGCCTTGTTGGAAATCGTGTTGGCGTATTCCAGCGGCGTGGTTTCGCGGGTGCGCACCTTGAGCGCCTCATCATAGGCATCGAGCGCGCGCAGATTGTTTTCCAGCGTGTGGCTCGACGACACATACTGCAGCGCATTGCCGAGATTATTCTGCAGCATCGCATATTCGGTCGGATGATCGATCAGCGACACAACCTTGAGACCTTCCTCGAACGCCTGCACCGCCAGCGCTTCGCGCATCTTGCCGCGCTCGTCGGTCATCGGCATCGACAGAAACGCGGTCGCGAGATTGTTCTGCAGGATGACGAATTCGCGCAGATATCTGGCCTTGGTGAAGGTCCGCAGCGCGCGCTGATAGGCCGCGATCGCGTCGGTGATCCGCGCCCGCCCGGCACCGGCGAGATTTTGCACCACCAGACCGAGATTCATCTCGGCTTCGGCCAGCTCTTCCGGCTTGCCGAAATCGATCAGGGCCGGGATCGCTTCCTCGAACACCGCGCGCGCCTGCTCGAGAAAAGCCGTGCCCTGTTCGGGAATAGCCTGCAACGCGGTCGCCTTGCGTGCCTGGATTCGCGCGCGCAACAACCGCGTGTCTTGAGGGCATATCGCCAGCGCCTTGTCGTACAAGGTCACCGCGGAATGCAATTGATCGGGCGACTTCGGCTGCTGCTGCAGACCCATCGCGATTTCCATCAGCATCTCGGCGCGTTCGGCGGGGGTCGCATCCGCGTCCTCGGCGGCCGAGAGGGCGGCGCGCACTTCGTCGGCGACAAGACTTGCGGTCACTGGCTCCTCCCATGCGCGCGTCTTGAGACGCATTCTGCTCTGCAGCCATTCTAGCGCCGCTGTTTTGCAAATGTCTACAGATCATGCGAAATGTAAACTTAGTTTACAGTTCGAAGGCGCCAGCGGCGATCAAGGCCGCGCTTTCCCTGGACCACACGGCAGACAATTCCAGCTCGATGTTGTCGTCGATGCCGTGTTCCCGAAAAAAATCCGGCGCATGGACCACGCGATCGCCGGCCTTGTTGCGCAGCTTGAGCAGATAGCCGCCGGCGGCGGCATGGCGGACCGGCAGGATGCAGAGATCCCGATCGCGGCGCAGCAGAATCACCGCTTCAAGCCCGGCGAAATACCGGTCGTAGATGTCGCTGGTCACATAAAGCGCCCCGCGCTTCAAACTGATCACCGACGCCGCGGTCACGCGATGTCGGCCTGCGCCAGCAAGCGCGATCGGATCAGCGCCTCGACCCGGTCGGCGACCTTGGCAACCGCGGAAGATACCGCTGGCGACAGGCCTATCCCCAATTCGACGGTCTGCGCCTCGATCAGGAGCACCACGACGTCCGACGGGAACGCCTCGCGAAAAATCCTCTTTCCGGCGAATAACGCATGGTCCCAACGGAAATCATGCAGATTGAGCGAGGGCTCGTGGCGAAGTTCGAGATCGGCGCCCGGCACCTCGAAAATCGCGCCAGGCTCGGATCCCGAGCGGGACGCATCGACGACAATCAAGGTCCGGCAGCCCCGCGCAGCAAACATTGCGGCCATTCCATCGGTCCCGGTATCCAGCAGACGGACGTTTTGACGATCGCGGCCCGCACCGCGTGCTTCGAGCAGGCGCACGACCTCTGCGCCCGCGCCATCGTCGAGGCGATTTGGATTTCCACATCCAACGACAACGATCATCTCAATTCACCGAGGCGATGCCGATGCTCCACCGGTCAGACCCGCCACAAATCGCAGAACCAGTCGGGATCGACGGGAATGTTCAGTTCGGGCAAATCGCACCATTCGCGGCGTGCGAGAAAATAGATGCAATTATCGCAAGCCTTGGTGATCCCGTCGTCCTCAACCGGATTGCGAATCAGGCCGGCGATGGCGACCCGTTCCTTGATGTCACCGGTGGCCCGCATGCGGTCGACCGTGTCCTGGACTGAACCGATGATGCTCAAATCGGTACTCCCGGAGTTATACCGGAGCGATAACCCTGCGGTTTCGATTTCAGATTCGCCACAACCGGCACCACCACTCCGGCTCGACCGGAACCGCGAGTTCGGGCAAATCGCACCATTTGCGGTGCACGAGATAGTACATGCACTCCAGGCATCGCTGCTTTTCCGGCCCGTAGGGGTGATTGAGAAACCCGCCGATGACCAGTTTGGCCTTTAAATCCTTGGGATCCAGCCGACGAAGCTGAATCAGAATGTCGGAAAACTCCTTGTCGGTCTCGGGAAAGGGCTCGACTTGCGTTTCGAGGCCGTTCCCGAGCATATCGGCAATCGCCTTCAGCACTGCTCCGTTATCGGACGCCATATGTGACTGCCCTTTCACGATATCTGTCCGACCTTATCATGGGTGTGCCCTCACGCATCAACCACGACATCTGCCGCCATGATCGACCGTTGCCGATCAGGCTGTTCGGAAGCGAGCCAACTCCTCTCCAGTCTTTGCATCATGGGCGTGAACTGTACAAACGAGACAAGAGTCGTAGGACCGGCAGACGTGCCCGACTTCCACAGGATCGTGCACATCCCTGATGGGCGAGCCGATCAGCGCCTGTTCCATCGGCCCTCGAACGCCGTCAGCCGACCGCGGTCCGACGTTCCAGGTGGTCGGCGCGATGATCTGGTAATTCTTGATCCTGCCGTCCTTGACCTCGATCCAGTGGCATAGCGCGCCGCGAATCGCCTCGGTAGCTCCCCAACCGCGACCGTCCCGTTCGGTCGGCTTGATGTACCAGGGATCGTTCAGCTTGAACTCGCGCAGCGCGTGCTCGGCCTGACGGTACAGTTTCACGCCTTCATGCATGCGTGCAAAGTGACGCAACATCACACTCGCACCGCCGAGCTTCTTGTACATATCAAGCACCAGCGGGTCGTAGTGCTGCCAGGACTCGCCGTGCTTGCCGCCGGCGACCATCTGCCGGGCCAGGGGGCCGGCCTCGAGACGGCCGTTTTCCTCGTGGCGCACCGCGGTTGACCAGGAATATTGCCCATCCATGTTCACGGTATTCTTCTGGGTCGGTACCGTCGTCCGGTCGAACGGATGCAGACCGCCCGGCTCGTCGTACCAGGAATGCATGGTGTCTTCGCGGGTAAATTTCTGGTCCATCAGCTTGAACTGATCGGTCTTGCCGTCATAGACGCCGCTTTTCATGATCAATGCGGCGTTGCGGCCGTCGATCGTCGGCTTTTGATATTTGTCTTCGTGCGGCAAATATCCCCAGGAAATAAACCGCCCGTGGCCCTTGCCGAATTTGTCCATTCCGCAATCTTCGCTCATCCGCCAGAACATGCCGAGATCGGAATTGGCGTGCTCCGGCCTTTCGTCGATCCATGCCTTGAAGTCGTCGTAGCTCTTGATTTCCTCATAGCGCTCCAGCGAGCATCCGAGCCAGATCTTCTCCAGCCAGTCGCGGCGGAAATATTCAAGAATCGACCAGGCCCGGGTTACGTCGGTCAGCGTCGGAGCGCACATCACGCCGCCAGGCACCATATAGCTCGAATGCGGCCATTGACCGCCGAGCAAGGCGTAGATCTCGACCGGCTTGCCGGAGATGGTGACCCCGATCTCGTAATTGGTACCGGTGAATGGCGACCAGCGCTTGACGGCTTCCTCGTAGAATTTCGACTTCGAGTAATTCTTGTTGGTGTAGTCGATCATGAACAGCCCGTAGTGATGGCGCGGCAGGCTTTGAAGGCTCTCGACAAGCTGACCGAGATTTCGGGCCAGGATCGCGTTGCGCGGGACTTCGGTCTGCCACGCGGTATCGAGCGCCCAGGCCGCACAGGTCAAATGCGAGGCGCCGCAGATGCCGCAGGCGCGCGGCGTGACCACGAGGCCCGCTTGCGGATCCTTGTCGCGCAGGATGACCTCGAAGCCGCGGAACAGTTCTGCCTGGGTCCAGGCATCGACGACGATGCCATCCTGAATGTTGACGCGAACGTCGAGATCGCCTTCGACGCGGCCGACCGGCGAAATATCGAGGGTTTGAACGGCTGATGGCATTTGAATCTGTCCTGTTTGATCGGGCGCGGAAAGGCTTTCGCCCTGGGTCTGACGCTGGTGGCTTGCGTCAGACGACGAAGATGTCTTCCTCGGCCCATGCCGGAGATGCCGCTTTTGCCGCCGCGGTGAGCTTGATGTAACCGGCCTTGTCGACGCCGGTCGGCATATCCTTCGGCACGCCCATCACGGTCTGTGTCTTGAAGACGGTTCCCGGCATCAGCTCGAAGAACGGGAATTCCGGCTCGGTGCAGCCCATGCAGGGCATGCCGGCGCGGGTCTTCGACGATTGGCGATTCCACAGAATCCGGTTGCACGGTGAATGCGTCATCGGACCGCGGCAGCCGAGATCGTAAAACAGGCAACCCTTGCGCTGCCCGAATTCGGTGGCGGAAACCTTGTAAGCGAAGTGCATGTTGCGGGTGCACCCGGTCTGCGTAAAGCTGGTGAAGAAGGTCTTCGGCCGCTGGAACTCGTCGAGCGACAGATCGCCGCCACGCCCCGTAGCCACCGCCACCACGATCTGCGTGATCCAGTCCGGATGCGCGGGGCATCCGGGCACGTTGATGACAGGCAGACCCGCCTTCGATTTATAGCCGGCCCCCAGGAAACCGCCGTGCTTGCGCTTGAGGAATTGCAGGCCCTCGCTGTCGGACGGATTTGGCGCCGTCGCGGGAATGCCGCCCCAGGTCGCGCAGTCGCCGATCGCCACCGTATAACTCGCTACCTTGGCAAGATCCGCCACCCAATCCTTCATCGGCCGGCCGGCGAAGCGATTCCATTCGCCGGTGCCGTTCGGCGCATTGACGACCGTGCCCTCGAACACAAAGATGTCGAGCGCCATCTCGCCGGAAGTGAGCGAGTTCAGCAGCTTCTTCAGATTGTCGCCGAGCTCCATGCCCAGCGAGGGATGCCAGAGGACGTTGACGCCAAAATCGGTGACGAGATCGCAGGCGCTCGGTTCCTCCGCATTGAGGAACGACATCGTATTTCCCGAGCAGGCGCCGCCTTGAAGCCACAGCAGATTGGCCATCATTTCCTCCAAGCCTTGTTCATAGTTGCGCCCGAGCGGCGTCTTGCCTCGCAACCTGGAGCAAGTTGCGTGCCGTTCTGCGGACAATCGCGAAGTCGACGATGCGCCAATGGCTTATGGACAATGATGCACGGTCACTGACATATGTTTTCAGTGAGAACCGCTGCAAACTATGTTGGCTATGCAAAGTTGGTTTTCAAAACACACCGGGGATTTCAGCCGTGACGGTTGCCGCAGACCGGGCAAGTCACCTCAAGCAGATACCCGTACCAAATTCCGTGACAGCGGCTGCACCAATGGCCGGTTGCCTGGCGCTCCGGCAGGCCCAATTGCCTGGACAAATCGCTTAGCCCAAGTTCCCTGAACGGCACCTTGCTTCCCGCAGGCGAAACCCGTGACTGTGGAAACCGGACGATTTGCGCCTTCGAATCTTTCCCTCCGGGATCGCCATCGTCGGGCATCGCGCGCTCTCAGTTAGGCTCGCCAAGACCATAGCGTTTGATCTTGTGGGCGAGACCAACGCGCGACAGGCCAAGTTCGTTCGCCGCCCTGCTCTGGTTCCATCGGTGACGGGTCAATGTCTCCTGCAGGACCTGTTTCTCAAGACTTTCAACCTTGTCCTTCAGGGTTGCTCCTTGGGCAATGTATCCGTTGACCGGGCCCAGCCGCGGCCGGGACGGCGCCGCCAGGATCGCCGGCGACATGTTCTTGGTCGTCAGATATTCGCCGTCTTCGGCCAAAGCCACCATCCGGCGAATCTCGTTTTCGAGTTCGCGCACGTTGCCGGGAAAATCGAATCCGACGAATTTTTCCAGCGCGCTTGCGGAAATGCCGAGAATTTTCCGGCCGATCGCGCTGCTGTGTTTGGCCGCGAAGAATTCCGCCAGCGCAGGCACGTCGTCCGGCCGATCCCGCAGCGGAGGCACCTCGAGTTCAAAGCCCTTGAGGCGAAAATACAGATCCTGGCGAAATTTTCCCGCCGCCACCAGCGCACGCAACGGCCGATTCGACGCCGCGATAATGCGGACATTGCTGGTGACGGTCTTGTCCGAGCCGAGCGGCTTGACCTCGCCCTCCTGCAGGAAACGCAGCAAACTCACCTGGAACGACGGCGATACCTCGGAAATTTCGTCAAGAAAGACCGTTCCGCCGTCACCTGCGCGAAACAGGCCGAGACGATCGGAAATGGCGCCGGTATAGGCGCCGCGCTTGTGCCCGAACAACTCCGATTGCAGCAATTCATCGGACATTCCGCCGCAGTTCTGGACCATCAACGGACTGGTATGGCGGCTCGAATTGTAATGGATCGCGCGCGCCAGCAATTCCTTGCCGGTTCCGGTTTCGCCCTGGATCAGGATCGGCAGTTCGGTCCGTGCCGCCTTGCGGGCCAGATCGCACAGTTCGCTCAGCTTCTCGCTGACATAGACCAGCTTTTCAAACCGCTGGCTTTCGGCATGCAGCGGCATGCCGTGCCGTGCATGAATGTGCATGGAATCCGCAGGAAATTTGAATTCGCGCGACAGCATGCGGTGACGTCGTGCAAGCTCGCGGGATTCCAGTCCACGCTCGACCACCAGGCCGATTTGCTTGGCATCCAGCGGTTTGCGAACGAATTGATAGATCGCCGCGGGCGAAATCGCCTGCTTGGTCAGAACCGTTTTAGCCTCGAGCGCCAGCACCCGAATGACGTCCGGATGGGAAACGCGCAAATTTGTCAGGAATTCCAGCCCGTTCCCGCTGGCGCCGTGCTCGGCCAGCACGATATCGATATGCGCATCGGACAACGCGCTTGCCGCATCTTCGGCCGACCGGGCGGTGAGGACCCGATAGTCATATTCGTCGGACAATACATCGGCGGTGGCGGTCCACTGGGGATCACCGCGTGCGACGATGAGGACCGTGCCGAGCGCTTCCATGCATGGTTCTTTGTCAATTTGATAACTTACTTAGCAATATCGGGGAAGGCGATCAATTGCTTTGTCGAGCCCGGACCGGTTGGTCGGAGCTAGACTAGAACGCACCTGCCAGCGTCAGCCTGATCGCCAAAGGCTCAATCGGATGCAGGACATAATCCATCACGCCGTTCTGGCACACCGCCGAAGGCGCGGTCTGAACGGGGCCAAAGCAAAGATTGTAAAGACTGTCGGTCTTGAGCAACGATCCGTAGGCGTAGGTGATCTGGTTGGTCTTTGTGTTCAGCAGATTGAGGACGTCGAGCTGGATCCGCCACCCATTGTCGAACCGATAGCCGACGCGGCCATTGAAGATGCTGGTGGGAGGTGAACGGAATGCGTTGTCTTCGGTGAGCGGGCTCGCGCCCAGATAACGCCAGCGCAAGGTTTCGAACCAGCCGGTCTTCTCACCGATGGTAATGCCGGCGGATGCCACGATCGCCGGGGCATTGGGGATGTAGTTGCCGGGCGCGTTGCCGATCTGGGCCTGCGGAAATCCGGCAAGCGATGCATAAAGCTCGGCCTGCTCGGTGTCGTAGCCGACGAAACGGGCGTGCGACAGCGCGAGATCGCCGTCGAGCGTTAGCCAGGAAGTGGGCTGATACTTGTTGGTCCACTCGACCCCATAGCGCTGGCTGGGCCGGCTGGCCGAGGTGTCGCCCGCATCGCCGTTGAACACGAGTTCGGATGCCTGGTCGAGGATGAAGAGGCTTACCGACGAATCGAGTCCCGGAATGACCTTGGTCCGGACGCCGACCTCGGCACCCTTGGTTTGGACCAGCAGCGGCGAAGCGCCGAGAGGCGAAGAAGCCGCGGTCGGATTTGCAACCCGGTCGACCGGCTCTTCCGTGATCGTAGCCCCGCGTGCATCGTTGCTGTGCATGCCGTAACCGGCCCCGAAGAAAAATTCCGTCTTGTTGAACGGACCCACCGTCATCGTGAATTTGGGGCTGCCGATCCCGGCACTAACCTTGCCGGAATTGTTGGCATCGAACAGGGAATCGACGTTGGCCCAATAGTAGTCGCCGCGCCACCCCAAGGTGGTCCTGAGCCAGTCGGTCCAGTGCACCGTGTTCTGGACATAAACTCCGACGCTTGCTTCCTCGACCCTGTCGCTGCGGACATTTGACAGGAAGGAGCGTTGATAGGTGTCGGTCAGGCCAAGGTCGATGTCATCGTTTCGGGTCTGGACCCCGAACGTGGTTTCCATCGGTCGGCCGGCGAAGGTCCCATTGAGGGTTCTCGACGCGGCGCCGCCCGACATCACCCGACTGTCGTGCTGATGAAACTGATCGCCAAGCGTTGGATTGGTCAGGAAATAGGTGAAGTTATTGAACAGGTCGAGGTCGCTTTTAACGACATAGGCACTGACCTTCCAGGATCCGGCGTCGTCGGTGCCGGCCATCCGCGCCGACAGTGCAAACCGGTCGGTGTTGCCGCCATCAGTCGGATCTTCCTCGCCGTAAAGTCCGATCTGCCCCGAAATGATCGCCCGTTGCGGCACCTGGTCGGTCGAATTCCATCGGTTTGAATAGGCCATGCCGGTGACGGAAAGCCCGTCCAGCGCCGTCCCCTGGCTGTATCGCAGCATCGTGCTGATCTTGCGCATGTCATCGGGATTGACCCAAGGTCCATTGTACGCGCCGGCCTCGCCTGCAAAGAGCAGATTGCCTTCGCCCAGTTTGGTCGAACCCATGCCGAAGACGCGTTCGTAGCCGAAGCTGCCGACGGTCATTTCCGCGATGCTCTTGTTGACGCTATCGATGAGGCCGATGTGGAGATTGCCGGCCGAGCCGAAATCACCCTCGTCGGCGAAGTAAGGCCCCTTGCGAATCTCGACCGAATTGACCGTTTCCGGCATCAGCCAGTTCAAATCCGCATAGCCCTGCCCGTGGGCATGGGTGCGCATATTGATCGGCACATCGTCGACCCAGATCGCCATGTCGGTGCCGTGATCGAGATTGTAGCCGCGCAAAAAATACTGGTTGGCTTTGCCCTCCCCGCTGTGTTGCGTGACGATCAGGCCCGGGACCGCCTCCAGGATTTCCCCGGGGCGCGTGACCGGACGCGCGTTGAGTTCCTCGCCGGTCACCGTCATCTGGCTCGCCATATTCGCCGGGCCTGCCGGCCCCGCGGCGACGTTCGGAGCGCCCGTCGGAATCACCGTTGGCTGGGACGGAGGATTTGAGGCCACCACAGGTTTCGACGAACGCCGGCTGTGAGCGGCACCACGGTTGACCGGCGGGCGCAACTTCGCCGACCGGCGCGGCGCATCCACCGTGATGGTCGGCAATGCCGACGGACTTGTCGTGGAGGTGCCGGGTTCGGCGGGGATCGGACTAACGGCTTCCGGCGCGGATTGCGCCCGGGCCGACGCCATATGAAGGAGCCCCGGCATCAGAACCGCAGTCAACACAAATCGACGCAACTCATTGGACACGCGCAGCCCCCGCCCGCATCGACAGAGGCGAAAACGCCAGGCTTGAGATCCGCGAGGGCCGTAGCCAGACTCACCATCGCGGTTTAAGCATTACGCGCATCGTGCCCTTATCGCGTGGTATAGCAGTATTGTCCGCCCGGTATGATGTCAATCTGGATTCATCATACCAAAAGTGTGACGAAAGGTAGCAAAATGCAGCGCATCACCATCACGCTGGACGACGACCTGATGGACGAACTCGACCGGATGATCGTCGAGCAGGGCTACCAGAATCGCTCGGAGGCGATCCGGGATTTCACCCGTGCCGGGATGCAGCAGGCTGCACAGAAAATGGGGAAATCGGGCAGCTGCGTCGCCGCGCTGGTCTATGTCTACGACCACGCCGCGCGAGATTTGTCGCGACGCCTGGTCGAGAACTATCACGGCCATCACGATCTCTCGATGGCGACGCTTCATGTCCACCTCGACGACGACAACTGCATGGAAGTGACGGCCTTGAGGGGGACCGGAGCCGAGGTGCAGCACTTCGCCGACCACATCATTGCCGAGCGCGGCGTGCGCTACGGTCGCCTCGTCATGATCCCCACCGAAGCCGGCAAGAAGAAAGCCGCTTCTCACGGGAAACCCGGACATCGACATCCGTGAAGCAAGAAGTTATCGGAAATGCCGCGCCGAAGCGCGGAAGTTTACGATGGGCGCTCGGCGCGGCATTGATCATCTTCGGCTGCCTTGATCTGCACGCGGCCGCGCCTGCGAACTTGCCGCGCATCGCATCGATCAATCTATGTACCGACCAGCTTCTGATGACCCTTGCAGATCCGCCGCAGATTTTGGGATTGAGCCCCTATTCGCGTGATCCGGTCCGCTCATGGGCTGCCGCCCAGGCCAACTCCTTTCCGCGGCTTTCCGGCACGGCAGAGGATGTTTTGATGCTGCAGCCCGACGTTGTGGTGGCGGGCCGTTTTACCAAGCTCGCGACCCGGGAATTGCTGAAGGACAAAGGCCTTCGCGTCGTTGAATTCGATGCCGCTCGCTCGCTGGACGATGCCAGGAAGCAAATCCGCCTCATGGGTGAGGTCACCGGGCATCCCGATCGCGCGTCAGTAGCAATCGACCGGCTCGACACCGCGATGGCGCATGTGCGTCAGCTTGCGGCGCGCAGGCCCTATCGCGTGCTCGCGGTATCCCGGCGCGGGTGGGTTTCCGGCAGCGACAGTCTGACCAGTTCGTTGCTGACCAATGCCGGCCTGTCCAACGCGGCCAGCGATCTCGGGATCAAATCCGGCCGGTTTGCATCGCTGGAGACGATCGTAAACCTCAAGCCGGATTTCATCCTGGTGTCGGATGACAGCGGCTTTGCCGAAGATGAAGGAAGCGCATTGCTGCTGCATCCAGCCCTCGAGAGGTTTTATCCGGCGTCCAAACGAATCGTGATTCCGGAACAACTAACGGTCTGCGGCGGACCGATGCTGTCGGAGGCGATGGATCGCCTCGCTTCCGAGCTTGCGCGCGTGGACCGCTAGGGTGCTGATCTCCGGTAACGGCCTTTTTATCGTTGTCGCGGCATTGGCGTTCGATGCGTTGATCGGCGACCCCGACTGGCTGTGGCGGCGATCGGGACATCCGGTGGCCTGGATCGGAGGCTTGATCGGAGTTCTCGACCGCAGGTTCAATCGCGAAGACCGGTCGCAACAGGAGCGCAAGATGGCCGGCATCGCCGGCACGGCCGCCATGGTCGCGATATCGGCAGCCGTGGGCGCTCTGATTCAGACGACCGTGCAGCAGCTTCCAACGGGGAATCTGGTGGTCGCGCTGATCGCCTCCATCTTCATCGCGCAGCGAAGCCTCTATCAGCATGTCGCCTGGGTGCGTTCGGCATTCGCCGAAGGCGGCCTCGCCGGCGCAAGGCAAGCCGTGGCCAGGATCGTCGGCCGCGATCCGGAGCAACTGGATGAAGCCGGCGTCTGCCGGGCGACGCTGGAATCCTGCGCCGAAAATTTTTCCGATGGGGTGGTGGCGCCGGCCTTCTGGCTGGCGCTGCTGGGGCTGCCTGGATTGATCGCCTACAAGGCGATCAACACCGCCGACTCCATGATCGGGCATCGCACCGAGCGCTACAAATCGTTCGGCTGGGCCGCGGCGCGGCTTGATGATCTCGTCAATCTCATTCCGGCGAGATTATCGGCCTTGTTGCTCGCGAGCGTAGCGCCGATTGCCGGAGGATCGGTCGGTACATCGTTGCGGGTGGTGCGGCGCGACGCCACAAAACATCGTTCGCCGAATGCCGGCTGGCCGGAAAGCGCGATGGCCGGCGCGCTGGGCCTGGCGCTGGCCGGACCGCGCCGCTACGCCACCCATAGGGTCGACGATCCCTTTCTGAACGCCGAAGCAACCAGCCAGCTTGTCCCCAACGATATCGGGCGCGCGCTCGATCTTTACGCCGCGGCGTGCGTCATCGAAGCGGCCGGCTACGCCGCGCTGGCATTGGTGGTTTGACGGCTGCGCGCGATGGCCAGCATGGCCTCGATGTCCAGATGCGCTTCCAGATGATCGGCCAGCGCATCGAGCGCGGATTCGATTTCGCTGGCGTAAGCGAGCGAAGATGCAATGCCGAGATGGGCGAGCCACGCCCTTCGAAAGGCATCTCCGGTGAACAATCCGTGGAGGTAAGTGCCCTGCACCCGTCCGTCGATTGTGCTCGCACCATCAGAGCGGCCATCGATCGTCACTACCGGCCTTGCGCGATCGGGGCCTTCGCTGTGGCCGAGGTGAATTTCATAGCCCTCGATGACTGTGCCGGTCGCGGAATGGATGCCGCGGACCAGCCGGGTCGATTTGTCCGCCCTCATCACCGTGGCGATATCCAGCAGACCGAGCCCTTCCACCGTCGCGGCGGGTCCCTCGATGCCTTGCCGGTCGGCGATGGTCTGTCCCAGCATCTGATAGCCGCCGCAAAGGCCCAGCACATGACCGCCGCGGCGGACATGCGCCTTGATGTCGATGTCCCAGCCTTGCGCCCGCAGAAAGGCCAGATCGCCGATGGTGGATTTGCTGCCCGGCAGGATCACCACATCGGCGTTCGCAGGGATTGCCTCGCCGGGCCGAACGAACAGCAATCTGACGCCGGGCTCCATGCCGAGCGGATCGAGGTCGTCGAAATTGGCAATGCGGGCCAGTAGCGGCACCGCGATCACGCGCGACGACGCCGATCCGCGGACGCGGTCGAGATCGACGGCGTCTTCCGCAGGCAGCCACGCCGCCCGCGGCAGCCATGGCACGACGCCGAGCGACGGCCAGCCCGTCCATCGCGTCACTGCGGCAAGCCCCTGGTCGAACAACCCGACATCGCCGCGAAACTTGTTGATGACAAACCCGCGGATGCGGGCGCGCTCGTCCGGCTCCAGCACCAGATGCGTGCCGGCCAGACTGGCGATCACGCCGCCGCGATCGATGTCGCCGGCCAATACCACCGGCACGTCGGCCGCGGCGGCAAATCCCATATTGGCGATATCGCCGGCCCGCAAATTGATTTCGGCGGGACTGCCCGCGCCTTCGACCAAGACAATATCGGCCTCGCGCGCCAGCCGCGCGAAACTGTCCAGCACCGCCGGCAGCAACGCCGCTTTCTTGTCGAGATAATTCTTCGCCCGCA
>Ga0209006_10000955_pt1 | contig 26690 bp, 18 predicted proteins | sample JacPin_JW_Ref_O2_FD_188567 | JGI IMG/M metagenome (GOLD analysis project Ga0209006, IMG submission 188567) | Forest soil microbial communities from Algoma, Ontario, Canada - Jack Pine, Ontario site 1_JW_Ref_O2 (SPAdes) (version 2) | ecosystem: Environmental > Terrestrial > Soil > Boreal...
CCACCTACCCTGAGGGGGTTGTGACCGTGACGCTTGATCCCAACCAGATCGGTGAGAAAGAGATTGTTGCTTTTATCGAAGATCTAGGCTTCACCGTGGAGACGGGGAGCAATACGCCGCAGCCAAGTAATCCACAGGCTCGGGCGCATAAATAATCTCATGAACAACGAAAACGACTACGCTCAGTTCGCTGCAAGATTGTCCGCCGCTCTGAACCTCTCCCAACCGCCGGTTGCGATTTGCTTCAGCGATACCGTTCCGGAGGGAATGAAGGCGCACAACGGCCATGTCTCGGCAGGCTGCAGGTTTTGGCAGGACGCAGCAGAGACAGCATTCGCGACTTCAGCGTCAGATCATAGTTCGTGTGCAATCGGAATCCACACGCACAACCTGCAATCTTCTCCCGCGCAGCAGGCCGATCTGATGGATGCACTGAAAGTTTTCGGTGAACTCACTTATGTTCGCGAGGAAGATATCGCGGCGATTCCCGTTCTGAAATCGCAACCCAAGTGCGTTCTCTACGCGCCGCTGGCAAATGCTCCGAAGTCGCCGGATGTGGTTGTGCTATTCGTAAACGGGAGCCAAAGCCTCATCCTTTCTGAAGCAACGCAACAAGTAGAAAACCAGAACGCTCCTGCGATGGGAAGGCCCGCTTGTGCAGCGATCCCGCAGGTTGCGAATACCGGACGCGCAGCCATGAGTTTAGGCTGTTGCGGAGCCCGTGCCTATCTGGACGTACTGACGGACGATGTTGCGATTTTCGTAATTCCGGGAGAAAAGCTGGCAGCATATACAGAGCGCATTGAAGCGCTGGCCAAGGCGAACACCGTACTTTCCAAGTTTCACCAGATTCGCCGGCACGACATTGAAATGGGAAAGTTGCCTACGATCAAAGAATCCCTGGAAGCGTTAAGCGCTCATTCATAAATTGCCTCGAGAGACGTAACGTTTCGCATTTCTTTTAGAATCCTGCGACATGCTCTCCACGTCCAACAGTTTTTTGACAAACTGTTGACATCCGCGTGGTGCGCCCTTCAACAACTCACAGTATGCTCGCGTAGGCTGTGGTGTATAGCGAGAATTTTCTGTTGAGTCCGCATTCGAAGCCCAGAACATTGGAGCGAATCATGAAAACTTTATTGGCGATATGTGCCGCATTCGTGTTGGCGCTTGCAGCGAGTGCGCAGACCAACAGCTATACTGCGACCCCGATCGTAAATAGCGCACAAGACCCCTATCTGATCAATCCGTGGGGCATGTCGCGGCCGATCAAGTCGAGCATCACCGAGAATGAGTGGTGGATTTCGGACAATGCCACCGGATTGACGACCCTCTACTATGCCAACCAGACGGGTGCACAGTCACTGGCTCCGCTGATCATTAGTATCCCGTCGGCCAGCGGCAAAGGCGTGGGATCACCGACGGGAACCGCATACAATCCAGCCGTTGGACCAGGGCCGGGCGCGGAGAATTTTACTTTCGCGACTCTGGACGGGCTCATTACGAATTGGAATTCCGCCCAGTTGCCGACCCAGGCTGGGAGTGGGTGCTATGCCTGTCACACAAATACTACGACGACGATGGTGAATCGCGCGGGAGCGGGCGCGTCGTACACAGGATTGACCATTGCGACCAACCCAACTAACAAACGCGCTACGTATTATGCCGCGAATCATAACGGGAGCATCGAGGCCTATGACGCGACGACATTCGCTCTGGTGCAATTGACGGGAACGTTTTCCGACCCCAAACTGCCGGCCGGATACAAAAGCTATGGCGTCCAGGCAGTTGGGCCGGACATCGTTGTTACTTTCTTCAACGGCGTTTCAGGAGGATACGCAGACGCCTTCGATACAAATGGAAATCTCAAGGCGCGGCTTGCGCATGGCCAATTGTCGCAACCGTGGGGTGTAGCGTTGGCGCCGGCGAATTTTGGCGCTTTCAGCAACATGGTGCTGGTGGCGAATACGACGAGCGGATGGATTGCAGCTTACAGCACGAAGACAGGGGCGTTTCAGGGATATCTGGAAGATGCGAGCGGCGATCCGATCACGATTCCGGGGCTTTGGGGGATCGCGTTCGGCAACGGCAATGCCGAATCCGGACCAACCACCACGCTCTATTACAGCGGCGGCGGCAACTACTCGACTGGAGTGTTCGGAGCAATCACGGCGAATTAACGCGCCGTGGCGAAAGGAGTACCGCACTCTTCTGCAGGCCTCCGGCCCCGTGGCTTTCACCCAAGGTGAATGGCGAACTACGGCTGGCTGCAGGTTGGTTATGGTTGCGCATCCAGCGAAGGATTACGCAATATTTCGCCGTACCGTTACTGAGGACATCTCTAATTCGTCGTGTTCTTTTGGCATGATCGCCTGGTAGGAATATTCGGGCAGAATTTCTTTGATTTTGGCGCGGATGCTCTCGGCGCCGTTTAGGAACAGCGTCTCTTCCAGTTCTTCCAGTTGACTTCTCAAGGCGTGCCACTCGCGCGCATGGCCGCGCGCTCTTTTGATCTTGGGAAATGAGGTCAGCCCAACGTCTTCATTCTCGTAGAAAAGTTCCTCGCTCAGTTTTTCGCCGTCACGCAAACCCGTAAACCGAATAGCTACATCATTTTCGTTCTTGCCCGAAAGCTGGATTAGAGTTCGAACCAGATCGAGGATTAAGATTGGCTGTCCCATGTCGAGAACCAGAGTGTCGCCTTTTTCTCCGATGACGGATGCCTGAAGAACCAGCGATACGGCTTCGCGGATCGTCATAAAGAATCGGTTCACTTCGGGGTGGGTGACGGTGAGAGGCTCCCGGTTGCGGAGTTGCTCTTGCAGCGTGCGGATGACGCTGCCGCTCGATCCCAAGACATTGCCGAAACGGACGGACAAACAACGCATACCGTTGGTCGGCTGATGAGCAATGATAAGTTCACCGATGCGCTTGGTCGCGCCCATGACGCTGCTGGGGTTTACGGCTTTGTCAGAGGAGATGAGCACAAATCGCCGGCAGTCATTTTCACTGGCCGCTTCCAGAAGATTCATCAAGCCGAAAACATTATTTTGCACAGCGGCGGAAACATTTTCTTCCATCAAAGGAACGTGTTTATACGCGGCTGCATGGAAGATTGCTTCGGGGCGGACCTCGCGGAAAATCTTGTCCATGCGCTTGCGGTTGCCGACGTCAGCGACATGACACCGCAGGCTGGTGTGGCCATTGCGCGACAAGAGTTCGCGCTCAAGATAAAACATCCCGGTTTCGCTCTGATCGACACAGACCAAAGTAGCGGGCTCGTGATCGAGAAGTTGCCGGCAAATCTCTGACCCGATCGATCCCGCAGCTCCGGTTACCACGACCGAGCGCCCACAAATCTCGCTGCGAACGGAATGCAGATCGATCTCAACCGGATTTCTTCCCAGCAAGTCCTCCACATTCACATCGCGGAAATCGCTGATGCTTACCCTTTGAGCGATTACGTCGCGGAGAGCAGGAACCGTGCGAAACTTCACGCGCGCACGCTCGCAGATTTCCACAAAGCGCTGCATCTGCTGGGAAGAAGCGGAGGGGACCGCGATCAGAATTTCGTCGACTGGATAGTGAGCAACCAAGCCGGGGAGCCGATCTACGGCACCGAACACCGGAAGGCCTTCAATCTTGAGCCCATGTTTGGACTGATCATCATCGACGAAGCCGAGAGGGGCATATTCGCTGCCGGGGCGGCTGATTTCCCGTACGACCATTTGCGCGCCGACACCGGCACCGATAAGCAACACCTTGGTTGCAGCGGCAAGATCCTGACGAACCGATTCCGCCAAAACGCGCGAGAAGATACGTACGCCAATCAGCATACCGGCCGTGAGCAGAGGTTCTAAAAGATAGATGGCGCGCGGGAAGGCCTGTTTATAGATGGCGCGGGAGAGAATGATGAAGATCACCGAACCCGAGAACACGCACTTCGTGACGTCGAAGGCGTCGCTCAATCCGGTATAGCGCCACCACCCATGCAAGAGGCCGAAGGCGCCAATCATGCTGATACGAACGAAGATGAGGAGACAGGCGGCCCCAACCAGCATCCGCCGGTCGGGCAGCGTGAAGTCGAACCTCAGAAACCAGGCCAGAATGAGCGACACAAAAATCAGAAGAGCTTGAAATGCGCCGACAAACCACGAGTTTCTGCTTAGCAGCGCCCGTGCCAGATTAATGATTTTCATTTGATTTTGTAGAGGCGATTCGAATCGACGGCGATAGAACTTAGGCCCCGTGGAACTTCAGTCAAATGTTCTAGAAACGGTTCGCAAAAGAACTCCCAAATCCGACCAGAACGTGCGGCTTTTCTGATAATTCATGGACAGCTTGAGTTTCGCCGGAAGAATCTCTTCCACGTACTGCTCTTCAATCCGGTCGGCGGCTAAGATCTTTTCTTCGTGGCGATAGGCGAGAGATGCGGGATCGGTGATGCCGGGACGATCCTGCAGGATCATGGCGTATTCCGTGCGAAACATCCGCACGTATCGCTCCACCTCGGGGCGCGCACCGACTAACTGCATATCCCCCTTGAGCACGTTGAACAGTTGCGGCAATTCGTCGATCTTGTACCGGCGAAGAACCTTCCCGACCCGCGTGAGGCGGGCATCCCCAAGTGCGGTGAGGAGAGAAGCACGGTCGGCTCCGGCAATCATGCTGCGGAACTTGCAAAGACGAAAACTCCGGAAGTGCCGACCAACGCGCGGTTGCAGATAAAGCACCTGGCCGCCGTCATCCAGCTTTATGGCGATCGCAATGACGCAGAACAACGGCGACAGCAGCAATAACCCGGCGAATGCGCAGCATGCATCGAAAACGCGATGCAGCCCGCCAGAGGCGAGCGATGCCGACGAGTACTCGTCCGCGAGTTCGGGTTGTCTAGGCGCTGACGACATCGGGAACTCTGGTTGATTTTACAAATCTGACGCTATCAAGAATGCTGGTAGCCGCATCGATTACATCCTCCACGTCGCGATCGCTCAATCGGGCAGACAACGGCAAAGATACGATTCGCTGAAATTCGCGCAGCGCCACCGGAAACTGCTCAGGCTTAAAACCGTATTTCTCGCGATAGTAGCGGAGAAGATGAACTGGAATGAAATGGACGGAACAACCGATATTGCGGCCGCGCATCTCGTCGATGAATTGGTCGCGTGTACCTGAGGTCGAGTCTGGATTCAGACGCAAGACATACAGATGCCATGCGTGCTCTACGTCACTGCGTTCCGTGGGCAACTGCATCTCTTCCCGTGAAGCGAATGCAGCCTGATAGCGTTGCACAATGGCGCGTCGGCGCGTGTGAAATTGGGACAGTTTTTTCAATTGCTGTAGCCCAAGTGCAGCCTGAATATCCGTCAGGTTGTACTTGAATCCGGGACGGTCCACGTCATAGGACCAGGAACCGCTTGCGCCATAGCGCTTCCACGCATCGCGGCTCATGCCGTGCAGGCTCCATCGGCGGGCTTCGTCGAGCAGGCTCTTCGGTCCCGTCAGCATGCCTCCTTCGGCGGTAGTGAGATTTTTAGTCGCGTAGAAGGAAAAACAGGTCAGCACCGGAACATCGTGGTAAGCCGATAGAGTTCCGATGATATGACCTTTGTAGTGGGCGGGCAGCGCGTGCGCAGCGTCTTCGATAACACCGAGGTGGTATTCAGCGGCAATTTTCAGGATGGCATCGCGGTCACAAGGGTGGCCGTAGAGATGGACCGGCATGATGGCCTTCACGCGGAGGCCTGGGATCTTGCTTGTGCGTTCAATGGCTTCACGAACTCTTGCGGGATCGAGATTCAGCGTGTCGGGCTCAACATCGGCGAGAATCGGCGTAGCCCCGACGTGCTCGATAACGTGAACCGCGGAACAGAAGGTGAGCGGGCTCGTGATGACCGCGTCTCCGGGGCCGATACCGAGAGCCAGCAACGAAAGATGCAGCGCGGCCGTACCCGAGTTAACAGCCAGAGCGTCGGGCGCGTGTACATGCTGGGCAAACTCTTCCTCAAAGCGTTTGACCTTCGGGCCGGTGGTGATCCAGTCGGAGCGTAAGGTATCAACGACTTCGTTGATTTCCTCTTCGCCGATCAATGGCGGGGAGAATGGCAGGAATTTATCGCGCATAGGTTTTTGTATTCTGATCGCACAAATCCGATGGCGCAGGTCCGTAAAAAACGATTTTCTGATTACGAAAAGCCTTCACCATTCCCAACAAGAAGCCGACGTTGGCCAGACAAAATGAGAATGGATATCCGAAGATTCCGGCAGGCCGGTGGGTTCTGGCCAGCCCCCAGCCGATGAGTGCGGATATATAGAAAGCCACCTGCAACCAAAACAACGCAGGCGAGCCGCCTCTAGCCGCCAGCGAGGCGCTCGAAAGAAACACCGCGCCCAGGAAAAAGGGCGTCAGCCAGCGCAGGAGCTTATGCGAGACCAAACTCCAAGCGGTCAGCGGATATCGGAATGGATTCAACAGCGCGGGACGCGAAAGCGTGCCGGTCCAATTACGGGCGGTCATGCGAATGCGCGCGCGCAACTCTCCCTCAATGCTGTGCGGCATGGTGTCGTAGACGATCGCATTGCGATCTTGCACGACACGGTAGCCTTGCAGTCGGATATCGAGGGGCATGATGCAGTCGTCGCCGTAACGGGCCGGCAGAGGACGGAAGAGTTCACGGCGAACCAGCAAAGCTTGCCCGCTGGCGGTAGCGAGAATTCCTAGATCGGACTCGGCGTGGCGCAGAAACAGTTCGTAGCGCCAATAAAATCCCTGGCCCTTTTCGACGGCGTCCTGCGGATTGCCGAAAAATACTGTTGCTGTGATCAAGCCCACCCCGGGATCGGCAAGGTGACGCGTCATGATCGCAAGAGTTCCGGGCGGCATGCCCGTGCCGGCATCGGAAAAAAGCAGAACTTCTCCGTTCGCTTGAGCGGCAGCCAGGTTCTGCACGCCGCTCTTCCCTGCCCGGCCTTCACTTTCAAGCCAGCGGATTCGCGGGTTGTGTGAGGCAAATTGCTCGACGATTTCCGCCGTGCGGTCGGTGCTTGCGTCCGAAACTACGATGATTTCAAGGCGATCCAGCGGGTAGTCGAGTTCCAGGCAGTTTTGCAGCTTTTCCGCGATCGACTCCTGCTCATTGTGCACGGGAAGAATGATGGAAACGGTTGGAAAACCCTCTACGCGCGTTGCTGCTTGTGCCTTCGGACGAACAAGAAGCAACAGGCGCAACAGCAAAGGATAAAGAAGCCACGTATAGATAACCAGACTTGCGCTGACCAGCAGAAACTTAGACGCCACGGCTGGCCTCCAGATATTTCCCCAGGGCATATTGCAAGCCTGCCTTCTGCAGCCGGTAACTGTTGCGGGTGAGAGTGCGTCCTAAGGTCTGGCTGTCGCGATGGGAAACTTTGAGTTTCGGATCGTGGATGACTGGCAAGCCGAGTTGCCAACAGGTCTCCGCAACGGTGATTTCTTCACCGTATAAGAAACAGCCATCATCGAGGACCCCTCCGGCTTCGAAATACTTCCGGCTGAAGATGAGGAACGAGCCGTGCGGGGCATAGATTTGAAAGGACTCTTGCGCATTCTCGGCGCGAAGCCGCTTTCTGCCCTTGCGGACGATAGGAGCCAGCCATTGCGTAAGCCACGCAACATAGTAGTTGGAGAGCAGGAAGCGGTAGCGCAACCGCCGCAGGCGTCCGGGCCGCGCGGAAATCATGGGATTGGAATCAAATCCCGTCAACTCGGAGCGGATCGCAGGTGCAAGAACACCAACGGTTTGCGAGTCGCGAGCCAGCAGCCGGGTTAAAAATTGCGGATCGTCAAAGACAATGTCGTTATTGCAAATGATGACCCAGTCCGGCGTGCCGTGCTGCACGCAGTAGTGATCCAAAGCCCATTTAGCAGCGCCGAAATAGCCGAGATTCCGCTGAGAGACTGCTAGCTCGACATTTTGAAATTCGGACATTTCTTGTTGCAGACGCTCGGCCGAGCCGTCATCGGAGTGGTTGTCAACAACCAGCAGATGGCAGCGACTGAAGCTCTCCAGCCGCGAGGCGCTGGCCAGAAGTTGCAGAGTGCACTCCGCGTGGCGGAAGTTGACGGTAATGATGAGCACTGCCGGAGCATCGTTCATAGCGCGGGCGCCTCTCCGCCATGAAAAGCGGGCGCTCGCAGCATCAATTTGCGAGGCTGCGGATTACGAATAATGAACCACGCCACGACCCAGGCCAGCAATGCACCATTGAAGGTGAAGAAAGAAACGAGGGGGCTGAACAGAAAATAGGAGTAGAACATCGACAACCAAAACAACCCGCGGTAAATTCTCCGGAGACGCATGCGATAGCTCCAGCCTGCGAAACCACCGACACATGCGCCCACCAGCAAGGCACCAACCGGGGTGAAATCCTCGATCAACCCGCGAAAAAGCGTGTATACGTTTGTCGATTCCGTACCTACAACGTTTGATTTTTCAGAATAAGTGCCCAGAATTCTGGTCTTGAGATGGAGCAAATCGAACTCTCCGGCAAAAGTACGCGCTCCCCATTGCGCTTCCGTAAGATCGGCGTGCGCATACCAATCCGCGAAAGCAACGGGAGATCCAAACATATAGTTGACTAATTTTTGCTCCTGCAGCGCGAAGACCACTGTGTTCCATCTTGTATCCCGCACGGCGTCGATCGCGCCAAACATCCCAACTGCGGACGCTCCGGCGAGAAGCCATAGGGGTAGACGTTTCATGCTGAACCAGACCATGCGCCGATTACGCAGGCAAGAGGTTGCGACAAACCCGCCAATCCAGCAAGTGAAGCCCGAGAGAATCGCGGCTCTCGTCCCGGTAAGCACGGCATAACCGATCGAGGGCAGGAGAGTTGCAACCCCGATGATTCGATCCCGGCGCGCGTGAGCGCAGGCAAAAAGAATCCCGCCCAACAGGCCCGCCGGATGCAGCCACATCACCAGCAGGCGGACCGACCAGGGCTCAAGCGCGTCGTCATAACGCAGCAGGGTCCAACGTGCACCCACTTCTAGCACCCCCAGCCAATTGAACGGCAGGTCAAATTCGCGGAGGCTGGTGAACAGAAAATAGATGCAGCCGACGAAGGCGATGGCGGCGCAGAAGACTCCGTAGCGGCGGCAGGGGGCGATCAAAGAGTCAAGCGACGCGGGAATGTCCGAGACATCCACCGGCTTCGACTCGGGTTGAATCTCGTGAGCCGCCAGGGCGCCGAGTTGAATCGCGACGACGAGCAGAACCAGCATCCACTCCCCGCGAGCGGGGACTGGATAATCCACGACCAGCAATGAGATGCCGGCGAAGAACGACCATATGAGGCCGACAAAAGCAGCGGGGGCGAACCAGCTGCCACAGCGCAAACGCGCTCCCGCAGTCACGATCACGAGAAGGGCGTAGGCCAGCCATGGAGAACCGAAGACGTCAGTCACTGAACTCCCCCTGAGGTTCGGGTAGCGGCTCAAAGGCGCGCAGCGCACCAAAACCGGTCATGCCGAGCGTGATCGCGATATAGGCGCAGGCCGACAACCCCAAGATGTAGCTCGCTGCCTGATATCCGAAGCGCGGAATGAGTTCGAAGCAGGCGACAATATTGATGACCATGGTGGCTGCCATAGCGGCGAGCATGGCCCCGGTGCGCTGGGCAATTTCGAGTGGCTTGTGCAGCAGCAGGGCAAATTGCCACAGGAATCCGCCGATCAGGAGGATGGGCAGCATGCGCGTCGCACCCGGATCGTCGAAGCCGACGATCATTCTCGTGATTCGAGGCGCCGCGAGAAAAACCGCGCCAAGAACGGCGGCAAAGATAACGAATTGGGCAAGGATGGATTGACGGATGATGCGGCGCGACTCCGTAAATTGACCTTCATTCCAGGCCCGCATGATGCGGGGGTGCGCCGCCTGGGTTAAGGGATACACGAGAAAAGAAAGCGATCGTACGGCCACTTCATAGAGTGAGGCGTAGATGCCGGCGCTGGAGTAGCCGTCAAATTTTTGGATAGTCCAGCGGTCGATCACCGGCAGGCCCTGGCAAAGAAGAAGCCACAGACCAACGGCCCAGCCAAATCGCCACAACTGCCGGAGGACACTGCCCGTGGAAAAGCTGTTGGGCGCGCGCTCGGAAGGCCGTTCCGGCGATCGAACGCCGGCAACCGAGCCCAGCTGTGTGCTTGCGCTAGCGGCAAAACGATGGCCTAACGAGGCTATGGAATAGGCGATGGCCTGCCCCAGCAAAACATATTCAAACTGCTTCCGGCCGGTGATCAGGATCAGAGCGATGGGAATTAGAAAGCCACCGACGGAGCGGATGATCTCGCGGCGCAAGACGGTCGCGGGAAGCAGGCGAGCCTGAAACCGGGCGAGAACGATGGTGTAGACGGCCAGCGACAAGCAAAATGCCACGGAGGAGAATGTGGCAAGAAACCCATAGTGCAAGCCTGCCAGAACCGCGGAAAGCACGAGGATCGTAACCAGAGCCGTAGCGACCGTCCCTACGGTCAGAGCATGGTCAAAGGCCGCCTCCCGGTCGCATCCATCGCCGTCACTGGGATGAAAACGCAGAAGCCCTTGCGCCAGCCATCCCGAGCTTACGGCCGAGACAGCCATCATCACGGGGGCGATCACGGCAAAATGGCCGTACTGATCCAGGCCGATCAGGCGAATCAGCACCGGCACCGTAATCAGTCCCATAAACCCGGGGACGATCTTGCTGGCGAAGTAGCTGAGCGAATCTCCAAGCAAAGCCGACCGAAAGATGCCGGCACAATGGCTTACGAAGGGCCGGGCTGGCACGTCCACTCGCTCCAGACTTGATGAGTTGAAATCTCCCAATCCGCTCATTTAGTCGGCGGCCACCGATGCCGACACAGCGCGCGCGCGGCGATCGTTTCGAGCGCTTCGCCAGTTCACGCGCGGCATCAGAAGCGTGGGATCGACCCGGTTGCGGTGTTCGATGGCAATGTTGACCAAAGAATCGACCAAAGATTCAGAAAGCAGATGGGGCTTGAGTCCAAGCTCGGCCAGCTTCGTGTGCTTGGCGTTGTAGTAGTGCTCTTCCGCCTCGACGCGAGGGTCGGGAAGATGATCGATCAAGACCTTAAAGCCCAGCCTCTCTCCAGCCACGCGGACCATCTCAGCCAGTTCCAGCACCGAGAACTGCTCGGTGAACTGATTGAAGACGCGGAATTCCCCTCGCGCCGCAGGATTCAGACAGGCCAGTTCAATGCAGCGCACGGTGTCGCGAATGTCGAGGAAGCCCCGCGTCTGGCCGCCTTTTCCGTAGACCGTGATCGGATGCTCTATGGCAGCCTGCACACAAAAGCGGTTGAGCGCCGTGCCGAAAACTTCGTCGTAATCGAAGCGGTTCACCAGCGCTTCGTCCAGCGCCGTTTCCTCGGTCATGGTGCCGTAAACCACCCCCTGATTGAGATCGGTGGCGCGGGTGCCCCAGATCTTGCAGCAGAAGTGAATGTTGTGGCTGTCATGGACTTTCGAGAGGTGATAAAACGAGCCCGGCTGCTTGGGAAACGGCAGCGTATCTTCGCGCCCATTATGCTGAATGCGAATATAGCCTTCTTCGATATCGATGTTGGGCGTTCCATACTCACCCATGGTCCCCAGCTTAACCAGATGGCAATCAGGATTGAATTCCTTAATGGCAAACAAGACGTTCAACGTTCCCACGACATTGTTGACCTGGCTGAAAATAGCGTGCTGGCGGTCGATCATGGAATACGGCGCCGAGCGCTGCTCGGCGAAATGGACCACGGCCTCCGGTTCAAATTCCTGCACGACGCGCGAAACGAATTCGTAATCCATAATATCGCCGACATACGACTCAATCTCGTTGCCGGTCACCCGATGCCAGGCTCGCAGGCGCTCGGGCAGCGGACGAATTGGAGTGAGGGTTTGCGCGCCCAGTTCGTGATCCCATGAACGGCGAATAAAACTGTCAGCAATGGCAATCTCGTGACCGCGCTGCGACAGGTACAACGCCGTCGGCCAACCACAGTAACCGTCGCCACCCAGGACAAGAATTCTCATTTTGTCTCCTTGATGTTGCAGGGATTCGATGTTGCAGGATTTTCAGTACAGATCAGGTTCCCAATTGCGCGTAGCAAGGAATGGCCCATAATACGAGGGTTAAACTACCCTAATGGCGGCGGGACGAATCAGTTTCGATGATTGTCCTGACGAGTATCCGAAGACCGCTTAAACCCAAGAATTTTGTCGCGCACCTGATGCAGGCGGCCTCCATTTCCATTCACCAGGCCGAAATCGGCTTTGATTTTTGTGTAGGCCTCAAGGGCGAAACGCTTACGCGGATCGTTGACGTCCAGGTTCTTCCAGCCGTCGTTCCCCAGAATCCAGATCGCGCCGGCCATCATCGACAAGAATGCTCCGAAAACCATGATCACCAGGCGCGGCGGGAACGATTTCCTCTCGGGCAGCGTTGGCGGATCGAGGACTTTGACGCTGGGAGTCTCTTTCGCCTCCTGCACCTTGGCCAGTTCGCATTGCTGGGTCAGGAGTTCGAAAACCGTTTCCTGAATCTTGGTAGCGCGGTAGAGATTGGCGTAGGTAACGCCCAACAGCGGCAATTTGCGAATGGAGGGGTAGAGAGAATCTTCCGGGCTTTCATTGCCGGCAAGGTCGCCCCCGCCCATCTGTTGCAGCTTTTTCTGCAGCTCTTCAATCCGCGCCCGCACGGCATGAACGCGGACGTTGCTGTCGGAGTAGACCTGCCGCAAACCTTCGAGTTCCGCCTGCGCCGCAATCAGATGCCCTTGCAGTGTAGCCGCGGCGCCGACCATGGCCTTTCCCTGCTCCTGAATGTCGATCGCGGTGTTCTTGCTGGCGAACTCGCTGAATTGCTTCGCGGATGCGTCCAGATCCTGCTTGACCGTCTTGAGCCGCTCCTCGAGAAAGACGCGCTCCCGATGCGCGGCAGAGGTGTTCAGCTCGACCACCAGGCGGTCCAGTTCGGCGATGTAGGCTTGGGCAATCGCCTGGGCCCGTTGCGGGCTGTGATCGCTTACGCTGATGGCGATGATGCCGCTCTTCCGGTCTTCGGCGATTTGCGTATTTTCTTCCAGCTGGCGGCGCGCCGCCTGCATTCGCTTCGCACCGTAGACCGATTTCAAATTGAACTGGTCGATGACGCGATCTTCGACGGTTTCGCTGCGCAGGATGCCGATGAACATCTCCCCGGAGGTGCGGAGCCCAAGTAGATCTCCCGCCAGCATGCCCAACCCGCCTCCGCCCTTGCCGCTCATCGCCATAAGCGAGGCCAGGCCGGAACCGAGGTCGTTGCTATCCGGCGGCATCAGTTGGGTGCGGGCTTCAAAGCGAAAAGGGATCATGAATGCCAGCAGAGTGGCCAGAGCGAGGCCCCAGGCGGTGATACGCAGGAGTTGAAAGCGATGATCCAGCAGAAGCCGCAAACGTACGAAGACTCGGCTCTCTTCCCGCTCTTCATAAACTCCGAGCAAAGGCGGTTCAGCGAGAACAGTCGAGCTGATGACGTCTTTGTCAGGATTCACGCGCAAGGGATTGCTCGGCATAGCTGGAGGTCGAACTATTAAATCTGTGTCGCGTTCACGAAACTATTGCAGTCCCCACTTCGGCCAATAACTGAACTCGAGCGATGCGGTCACGTTCGACTGGCGGCCGCTCGCCAGCATCGGAATCTGCCAGCGCTCATACTGCAGCAGGCCGGAAAACCGGAAGCCCGATTTCGCCAGAATGTCGGCGGTGATCGCAGCATCATTTTGCGTTCCACCCTGCGGCAAAAACTGGCTGTCGATTTTTCGGTGTTTAAGATCGACTCCGATTTTTCTCGTCGCGCTCAGCCAATACGTTGTCGAGATTCTTTCTCCCTGCGCCGACCTGCCGATCCACGTACCCATCAATTGGCCGTCACTGGTGTATCCGTTGACGTATTGAAAATTGTGATAGAAGCAGCCATTGCAGGTGGAAAAGTCCACCGGACTGGTGAACCCGCCCTCCACCCGCATATCGAGCTTGGAAATTTTCGGAAGCCGGGCGAGATAGAGTCCGCCCTGCCAAACCGACTTCCATGGCGTATTGAGCGGCGAGATTTCATCCTCGCTGAATCCTTCGCCATAGAGGGTCAGCCAATCGCGCAGTTTTGGGATGCGATAGGAAAAATCGGCGACGCTACGGCCATCTCCCAGGGGTTCTCCGTTGACGTGAAGACCGACCGCACTTTGAAGCAGTGTTTTTGGCGTGAGCGGATTGCCCGGGCCGCCGTAGATGGTCGTCTTCGACATGCTGAATTCGAAGTTCTCCGTAAACTTGAAGCTGATTCGTCCGCCAGTGAGGAAGGGCTGCGGATTCAGGTTCACACCGTACTGCCCTCTAGCAACGGTTCCCAAAACTCCGTTATTGATGAACTCTTGTCCGCTGAGACGGCCGAGGAAACCGTCGAGCCGGATGTCGCCAAGATAAGAAAACACCCACGGCAGGCGAAAGGGCGAGACGCGGTTCAGGCGGAGCATATTCAGCGGCTGAGCGTTGTCGGTGAAAGCCAGGGTTCCGCCGGCGCTCGGTCCCCACCATAAACTTTGCCGTCCGTAGGAAATTTGCCAGTCGGCAAAGTTCATTCCTAGGTAGGCATCGAGCGGGCGAAAGCGGCTCGTAGTCCCAATGGGCGTAGAAGGCGCATTAGGAGGAAGATAGTCTGCCGCGCTGATGAAGTTGAGCACCGCGGGTGAGGGTGCCGGACCGGATGGCGCGTATTGATACTCTCCGCGAGCATAGATCACGAACGGGCCCGCCGTGCCCCAGACTGAGGTTCCGCTGACGTTATTGAACCCTTGCTGAAAAGGCCGGCCAAAATCGTTTTGAACGGTTTGTCCGAAGTGATAGCCATCGGTGAGCGGCGCGCCTGAAATTCCGAGGAAGCGCTGATAGACGGATTCCACCTGCCCGTGGACGTTTTGCTCTCCGCTCATTCGGCCAGCTTCCGGAGAAAACTCACTGGAAAGAGAACGAAAGAGTTCCTGCACTTGCGCCGAGCCGTCGGAGTCGGCAGCGAGATCGGCCGCCTCGCTCAGCAGACGGGTGCATTCCATACGAGTCCACGGACGAATTCCGAAGCTCGCCGTCTTGATGTAACCGAGCGCCGCCAGCCGCTCCATGGCAGGATAGACCCAGCTATCCAGCGGAACATAGGGCGATCCCATGTGCGAGGGTGTTCGCATTTCCGGATCGCCGACGAATTCGTGGGGCGAGATCCATTCCCCGCCGCCGACCTCTGGAGTGTGACGGCTGCGATAGACACTTTGCGAGATCAGATAGCCGAGTGTGCTTCCGATCAGGACGTCAGAGGGAAAGTGCTGCCGGGACTGAACCCGGGCAAAGCTGACGGCTGAGGCCAAGCCGTAGGCAAACAGCTTGGGCAGCGGTCCGGGATATTCGTGAGCGATTATCCCCGCGATCGACCAGGCGACGGCGGCGTGCTCCGCTGGGAACGATGTGCCGCCACTGAAAAATGGTCCGCTGCCATTGCCCTGATAGGGACGTTCGCGACGGAACGAATATTTAAGGGCTTCCACTGTGATCAGGCTGTTGAGCGTGGCTTCCCCGGCCAGAAATCCGGTCTCGCGCCAATGTTCGTTGTGGGTGGGAAAGCTGAGCAGATACATTCCGGCAGCGGTCCCAGCAAGGGCGGCCACGCCCGCATCAGAAAATTCTCTGGCGTGGTGCAGCGTCGCAGGATCTTGCGAGAGCGACGCACTGTACTGGCGATCGGTGACAAACAATCCGGCAGCAATGCCACCCAGAGGTACAAGCCACGTCGTGTCGATGAAGCGAACGTGCGCGGGGCTGGTCCAAATTCGCTTCTGATCGTTGAACACGTCCGCCAAGTGCTGAGAAAAGGCCCCTCGCGAAGATTCTCCCGGAGTTAACGAGACGGCGTTTTCTGCTTGCGGCTGAGGCGCAGCCGGAATGCCGGGGCGTTGCAAACCAGACGACTCGGAAGTGGATTCTTCTTGTGACAAAGATGGATGGGCCGCGCCTAATACCATGACAATCGTCAACAACACAAATGGAGTCTTGCTTCGCAATCCCGGGCCCCGAGCCTAGTGGATATAGGCAACCGCCAGGGCAACGGAGGAGGCAACCTGAGCTGCCTGCATCACCGCCGTCCAGTTTCGAGCCGCGATCTTCGGCGCCTTTTCCGGAACGACAACCGCGTCTCCCGGCTTGAGCACCGCGTTCATGGGATCCCCGGACCACATTCCTGAAACGTTCTTGGCTGACAGCACGGAGCCGTCCGCGCGCAGCACAAAAACAGCGTCCTTATCGGCAATCTGAGTCATGCCTCCCGATTGGCGCAGATACCACTTCGCGCTTCGGCCGGGCAGATAGCTGACTGCCGTCGGATTGAAAACCTGGCCGCTGACCATTACGTAGTTGGTTCTCTTGGGGATCAACAGCTCGTCACCGTCTCGTAGCGGTGTATCGGCTGTGCTACGTGCGAACTTCTTCAAGTCCGGCGGAATATGAATCACCAGCCGTCCGGCCGGCGGCGTGGCTTCGAGTTGCTGCAAGGCGGTGTCCGTCTGGGCCAGGGCCGTGAGCTTCACGCTCTTCTGATCCGCGTCATTTTCCGGCAGAGACTTCAGGTATCCCTGCTCGGCCTTGAGTCGATTCACCAGTTCCAGACGCGACTTCATTTCCACATCGCGGACTTCCTTGCGCAACAGAACAGCTCCATACGGATAGGCTTCCGGTGTAAATCCATTGCAGCGCGCCAGCACGGAACTCAGCCGCTCTCCCGGCTCGATGCCATACGTCGCCGGATTTTGCACCTCGCCCATCACCCGAACCGACGCGCCCAGATCATTCCACTGTGGAATCTGGCGAATGGCGAGAACATCTCCATTGCGCAGCTGGACATCTTCGTTCATGTCACCGGCCAAGGCTGAGGCAAGTTTCACTTGCAGCCGCTCACTCGCTGGATTTCCTGCCGCGAAACGGGTCAGATCGGCGTTGTCGGCGAAGGCGCTGCGTTTGAGTCCGCCAGAAACTCGAATGAGATCGGCGACGCGCATATTCGAGGTCAGAGGATAGCGGCCGGGCTTGGCAACTTCTCCCGTCACGTTGACGGTGGGAGCGTCCACTTTTTCCAGCTTGCGATGGATGAGCAGAAGATCGCGCGGCTGGACGATGATGTTATCGATTGGATTCCCAGCCAGAGCTTCGTGCAAATCGACGCTGAGAATCTTGAGGGTGCCGTCTGCCTGGCTACGGAATAACTGCGCTGAATCAAGAGCCGCATCGGGCGTAATTCCGCCCGCCAGGTAGATGGCATCGCGCAAATGGGCTTCCCCGGAAGTGCGATAGTTTCCGGGAGCGCGTACTTCCCCACCTACCGCCACATCCGGCGGCTGCTCAAAATCAAAGCGGCTGAAAATTCGAACCGTATCGAGACGATTCAGAGTAGGAGCGGAAGCGGGATTCGCCAGCGCCGCGGCGATGTCGAAGCTCTCGATGCTGGGGTGAAAATCGGGCGGATTCAGGCGAATGATCTCGGCATAGTGCGGCGCCGGTTCGGGCAGCATGTCGGAATAGGAAGAAATCAGGTCGGTCAATTTCATCCCTTGCTTATACGAATAACGCCCCGGACGGAGCACATGCCCCTGCAGATAGATCGCGTCTTCGTTATAGGCGGCGATGGGAAAGATGTGGATCTGATCGCCGTCATGAATCTGAAACGCCTGCATCTGCTTGTCGATCTCTTCATGATCCGACCCGGCAGCCAAGTCGAGATTCAGCATGGTGCGCTTTTCATGTGCTTCGACGCGCTGGACTTCAATATGACGCAGCGTCGCAGTAGGGAGAATTCCTCCGGAAAGCGAAAGAACATCGGTCAGCGACGTCTCGTCGAGAAGCTCATAGGTGCCGGCGCGACGCACCATGCCTTCGACCGTGACCTGAGAACCCAGCGGCGGGACAAGGAGGGTGTCGCCGTCTTCCAGACGTTTGAGATCGCCCCGCACGCCGTGGAGCAGCAAGTCATAGGCATCGACCTGCTCGACCAATTCTTTGCCACGAAAATGCTTGAGTGCGCGCAGCGAACCGCGAGCTGTAACTCCGCCCGCTGCGAAGAGCGCGTTCAGCGGGGTAGAGAGCGAACTGATGTCATAGGCGCCCGGTTCAACCACGTCCCCTACCACATAAACCCGAATGGTTCTGACGCGAGAAAGCGAAACGTCGGCCGACACTTCGCGAAACGCCGCCCGCAGGGCGCGTTGCACATCCAACTGAATCTGGCCGAGATTCCTGCCGCTCACCAGCAATGGACCGATTTCCGGAAGGGAGATACGCCCTTCGCGATCGACGAGGCGCACCAGCCGCTGCGAGACGCTGCCCCACAGGTCGATCGCCAAGCTATCGCCGGTGCCCACTACATAATCGGGCCCGACCGGGAGATCCATCGGGATCACATCGGGGCGATTCTCAGAATTGCGGAAGACATCAAGGCCAAACCGCTCGGCTGGACGCTGCGCCGCTGACGCCTGCACATACATGTCGTAAAGTGACGGCACGTCCGCATAGGGATTCGCGGGTCGCACCATTCGTACCGGGATCAGGTCTTCCTCGCGCTGGCCAAGATTTTTGCGCAGTGCTGGGGGATAGCGATTTTCAAAATCTTGCGTGCGCGAAGAGCCGTCGCGAACCGGAGTTTGGTCTGCATTCGAACTGTAGGAGTTCTTTAGTGCGTTCAGATCACTACCTGCCAGAAGGTCTGGAACTTGCGCACTTAAAGCCGCGTCCGAGCCGGCAGCGATCGAGCCCAAGGAACTCGATTGAGCGGCCAGTTCAATTCCCCCGGTTGACCCATGGGAAGACAGAGGCGACTGATCCGATGCAAGATCCGTTTGCGGTGCGCGCGGTGCAGGGGCGGAGTTCGGGATATCAGGTTGAGTGTTCGGGTAATTATCGGGACTGCTGGAGTCGTTTCTCGACCGTGACTGACGAGGGCGCGCACGCTCTGGATATTCGCAGTTCCGATCCTGCGGGTCGCAGGTACGGGTCTGTTCCAGTTCGCGCTCATCCTGCTCGGTCTTAGGGCGCAGGCTTTCACTATCTTCCTGCGTTTCGATTTGAACCAATCTTCGCGCTCGCTCCTTAAGCACGAACTCCTGCTCTTTCGCATAGTTCGAATCAGGATTCGGAGCCGGCAGCAGATACCCGTAGCGCTGCACCAATCGGGTGGCAACGGCCCGAAACGCCACATCATGGTCCAATCTCTCGAAGATCGCTTCGTCATAGAGATCAGAATCCTTTACGACCTGTCCGTTGTCGCCAGCTTCCTTTGCGACCCATCGCTTTAATTCGACTAACAGGCCCGCGTCTTTGACCAGGATTTCGCGAATCTGCACCGCTGACGCCGCAACCCGATCCAGATTTTCCTGGGTAAGTGCGGAGAGACCGGCGTCCTTGCGCGGCGCATAAGTCTGTTGCGGGCGCGTGCTTTGCGTCGACTGCGCAGGTACTATCTGACACGCAAGCAAGCCCGCGATGCACCACACTGCTCTGCCGGCAGCCGTCTTCAAAGCAGAGGTGAAAGGAGATGGCATTCTATTTTTCCTTTGGAACGAAAAGCAATCAAGGCTAGGCAAGAAAGTCGAGATCGCACTCGTCCACTTCAACGGCTACCGAGCGCATGATCAAATGAATGGAAACCACAATGCGGCAGCGATCTTTGGCGCGCTGAATTATGCCCTCCAGCCCTTTCAATGGGCCGCTGCGCACGCGCACCTGCCGTCCAACACTCAGATACGGGTGCGGTTCAACCCTGCCCGCAATCGAGAGCCGGTCTCGCAGGTCTTCAATTTCCTTATCTGGCATCGGCGCAGGGTGCCCGCTAAACGAGACCAGCCGCACGGCGCCGGGGAGTTGCAAGACGCGCAGCCGATTCTGTAGAGGCATTTGGACGAAAACGTAGCCGGGAAAGAGCACCATCGACAGCTCTTTGCGGCGATCTTTCCAGCGTCGCAAAGAGCGGTAAAGCGGCAGGTAACAGGTGACACCCTGGCGACCGATCTGCTCGGCTACATACTTCTCATGGCGAGGTTCGGTATATAACGCGTACCAGTGCTCTTCATTGCCGGGAGTGAGAGGGATTTGCGAAACGCTCGGAACCGAGATAGCAACAGTACTCATAAGACTATTCTCAACCTATGGGAACGGACAAAGCTTCGCCGCCTCACTTACAGGAATATGTAAGCAAACTCTTGTTGTTTATTTAGTTACTTTCTACAGCATCAGACGGGGCCGATTTTCTAACTCGCACCGGGTCGCTCATCCGCAATAAGTCAACTCGATGCCGGCGAAACCACACGGGGAGGCCTTGGCCCGAACTCACATCCAAGCAGATCGCGCGACGAGCGCAACTTGCAGAAAGAAAATGGATATCGTATGCGAACGCATTAGCTTCGTTCACACACACTTCCACTGCAAGAGTTCGCGCTTCGCCACGTTCGTTCATCGGAATAGGAGTCCAACAACTAGGCCACAGCATTTCGACACACACTCAGAATGGTTTCGCGAAGGAAATTAAACCCTGAGTTCGGTATTAGGTTGTTGGGGAAATGTAAATAAAATGTCATAAAAAGGCAAGGATTGCAGTTAGAGCTTAAAGAGAATTCGAGCCTTTGTTCCTCTTTAGGGACATAAGCCGGGTTTAGGACGTAGGCCTGGCCTGAGTTAGCGCTGGTGCGACCGACCTAGGCTCGGCGCAACCCTGCGTCGCAACGATTGTCCTTCGTATTAGCAGGCTGTAGTTGTCCTGTCGGTCCTTCTGAGAATCCAAAACGTTACAAGTTGTTGACAACAATCTGACAATTCCTTCATCCAGTCCATAAATCATGTCGATGAATGTGCGCAGCGCCAGGGGTGGTGCACGCCTAAGTTATCTGGCTATCCCCGTTCGACCTCGACTTGTTTATGGGTGAAGGAGACTTTCTCAAACGAAGCGCCGAAAGCAGCTTTTGCCAGAACTATGTCGCCGGCGTTACGACCTGCAGCCTCTCCACCAACTCTGAACTCCTACTGGAAACCGCTGGCGACACTTTTCAGCAGGCGAAGTTGCCGCCCGATCAAATCGATTTCTCTATGCGATTCTGGGTTGATATCGTTGACCAGGCCCAATCACCGTGGCCGCGCCCGTATGCACGGGGCCTCGGCCATTTGGTCTTTGCTGGTTTTGACTCGCGTAGTTCTTTCCTTGCCGACCTTCGCACGCGTCGTGTCATCGGTAGGTTTTCGTCCGCCATGGCCGGCGACTCCGGCTACTGGAAGACCATCATCTTTCCCATGCTGTTTTCAATCATGGCGGGCTCGGTGGGTTTGGTCGAACTCCATGCTTCCTGCCTTGCCCGTGGCGACTTGGGAATCATTTTGGCTGGATCGTCTCGCGCAGGTAAGTCGACGCTGGCGATGGCGTTGAGCCAGACGGGATTCGACTTGGTCTCCGATGACCGCGTGTTCTGCTTGCAATCAGCTGGTCAGGTGATGGCATGGGGGTTGCCCCGACCGCTGAAACTGCGCCCCGACGCTGTGACGTGGTTTGAGGAGCTTCGCGGACAGGAGCCGCGCGACATTCAGAATGGTGAACGTGTCTTTCATTGCCACCCAAAGCAGCATCGCGTAGCAAAATGTGAGCCTCGATTGATCGTTTTCCTGGAACGTTCAGAAAATAGAGAATCGGAGCGGACATCATTCGAAATGACACCGATGGAATCGAGTGAGGCTCGGGCGCGACTCGAAGCGGACCTCCTAACCGAAACTTCGAAGGCGATTAAAGATCAGAAGAAATCCCTTAAAGGACTTTCCCGGCTACCTTGTTTTCTGCTGCGCTACGCAGGTCATCCGCAGCGAATAGCAGAGCGACTTGCAGAATCCTTTGCCAATCTATGCAATTTGCCGGGGGACCGAAAATCGCGAGCATAGTGAAAACGTTACCGAAGCCGCTGTCGCGGAATGCGGCGGCACCGGTGGCGAGTCACGATGACACGCCGGAGCGGCAGGATATGCTTCGCCGATTTGTGCCGACTCCTTACGCACGCGACGTGCAAGTCATGCACAGGACTGTGCGCCTGGAAACGAATCGTGAAGCGGTATTAGATTTGGCAGAACAATTTTTTCGCACCCATCGGTATGCACCAGCCACAGATCCACAATTCCTGTGGCGCATCGTCTGCGAGCCCGACTCGCATTTTGAGCCGACTCCTGTTCCCTTCTCAGGTTTTTCGGATTCCGGTCTTTGCTACGTCAGCATTGGACAGCGAGGATTCATGGCGGTTGACCTCGAGAATCGCGAAGCTGTGGCCTATTTCTCGGATCGCTTTCTCGATGCGGACGCCGCATTTCGGTATCGCCCGCCACTGGATACTCTGTTTTGCCTCACTGCGGCGCCTTTGGGTTTGACCACCCTTTCCGCGGGATGCGTCGCCTCGAAAGACCGGGGGATACTGGTGTTGGGCCCGCCCAACTCAGGCAAGACGACGGCTTGCTATCTTGCTGCCAAGCATGATCTCGACTTTCACGCTGATCAAGTTGTATTTCTCGATCAGAGAAATAACGATCAAAACGACAACGGTCATGGCGACAAAGCTCTGCGGGTTTGGGGCGACACGCTGCCCGCCGTCTTCCGGCCGGAAACGGTGAAGTACTTACCGGAATTACTCGAGACGACGCATCCCTCAACTTATGACGATGTCTCGTTTTTGTACTTCGACAAATCCCCGATGCAAGCACGTTGGGCGCGGCCTGTGATGCCGATTGGCTGCGTGTTCCTGAATCGTGATGCTCAACGAAAGGAACTGCGCAGACTTTCACCTGAAGAGTCGGCACTGAAACTGCGACGTTCCCTGCTCTTCCAGGAAGACGCACGATTCGATGCGCAGATTACTCAGGCGTTGACGGCCCTGACGCAAAAGCCAGTTTACGAGCTGAACTATCCAGGCGATCCGAACATTGCGGCCGGTGTAATTCAGGAACTGCTGCGATGAAACATTCTTTTTGGAAAACGCTAGCAAGTTCTCTCGGATATCTGGCAATCGCGGTCGTATGCCTCATCCGCTGGAATATGCACGATCCCTGGCAGCGCATCGACCGTTTCGCGGGCGGCTACTTTATTCTTCGCCTGATCGGGTCGTTGCATTCGATTATCTCGAGCCTTGGCGTATTTCGTTCGCGACAGTTGCGCGAAGAGTGGTGGTCTTTGCATTCCGACCGCACTTGGACGCGCTGGGTCATGCTGTTGATGGCCCTCGACCTGGTGGTCTTCCTCGATTACGGTCACGGGCAATTCACGCCCTGGCTGGCCCAACCGCTGCTGCAGATCGCCGGAGTCGTACTTTATGCGATCGTTACGGTTTGGCAAATCTGGACAGACGAATATCTTGCGCACTACTTCAGCCGCAACGGGCAATCCCTGCTCCCAATGAATCGGGGGCCGTATCGCTTCGTGCGCCATCCGCGGTACGCATCAGCCATTGCAGGCAAGGCAGCGATGGCCTTAATTTTTGCCAGCCTCTTCGGTTGGCTACTGATGCTTGCATGGGGAATGCTTCTGTTGAACAAGATCGCGCTCGAAGAAAAACATCTGCGGAACCTGTTCGGGTCGAACTACGAATCCTACGCGCAGACCACGGCAAGAGTCATTCCCGGCATCTATTGATGCCTATCACCGTCATGCGCCCCAAACGATTCGTGCGGAGTGCTGAACGCGTGGCGCTCGTAGCACTGCTCGCTCTGTTTACCATCAAGGGATTTCTCCCGGCCTGGCAGCATCTCAACTCGGATTTTCCCAACTACTACCTGATTGCACGCCTCCATCGCGCCGGATTTCCGTTGGAACGCGTTTACGACTGGACATGGCTACAACGACAGAAAGACCATGCGGGCATCGACCAGGGGTTGGTGAGCTTCATTCCGTCGACGCTTCTATCGGCGCTCGTCGTGAGCCCGTGGTGTTCGCTACCACCGCTTGCCGCTAAACATTACTGGCTCATCGTGAATTTGATTTTCTTGCTCGGTTTGATTTTGTTGCTCGCGCGACTCACAAAGCTGGGTTGGGAGCGGGTCGCGATCATTGCGTTCCTGGCATTTATTCCCTTGCGCAATAATTTTCTTTTCGGGCAGATGCACGTTCTGGTTCTGTTATTCGTTACATTCGCCGCTTGGCTTTTCTTAAGACGCTTCGAGTTCCTATCTGGCATCAGCCTCGCTATCGCGGCGGGTCTAAAGATTTACCCGGCGCTCTTTCTGATCTACTTCCTGTGGAAACGCCAGTGGCGGGCGGCAATTGGGCTGGCCACCGGACTCGCTGCCGCCAGCGTCGCCTCGCTCTGGTTCTTCGGAAAAGACGCGTGTCTCGTTTATCTCTGGCAGGTGCTTCCGGCTGGATTACGGGGCGAAACGATCGATCCCTACAGTCCGGCATGGAATTCATGGACTGCGTTGCTGCGACGTTTATTCGTAAGCGAGCCGGAATTGAATCCCAGCCCGGTCGCCCACTTGCCCTGGCTTTATGCAGTGCTTCAGCCGTTCGTTTGCGGTCTTATTTTGGTAGCCGTCCTATGGGCGATCGGGCGGCAAAAAGCAGACTCCGACAGAACACGAATCGAGTGGGCAAGCTTCGTCTTCTTTCTATTGTTCTTGTCCTCGCAGCCCGGGTCGTATCACTTTGTGGTGATGATTCTTCCCGCCGCTCTGCTCACCGATTACTTGATCGCAAGAGAGCAAAGGCATTGGGCTGCGATTGTGCTGGTGCTCTACGTGCTGATCTGCCTGCCGGTGATTCGATTTCCAGGGGTCGCTCCAGCGGGATGGAGCAATTTATTATTCTTTTCTCGCCTCGCGTTCATGACAATTTTCGCAGGAGTGACCGTGTGGCTTCTCTTCGCCGGATCGAAAGAGCCACTGAAGCAACAATTCTCGATGCGGAATTCGGCATTCGCGTTTGCTGCCCTGATCGCTCTGGTTGCATTTGGCTTCATCTCGAACGAAAAACATCTTCGGGGACAGTTTCAGAACTACAACCACCGCGTCACAAACATTCCTGGAAACCTATTCGCAGGCCAACCTGCGCAAACTCTGAGTAGCCTTCTGTTTACCGATATGACTTCATCGGGATATGCGCTTCGACAGCAGAACTCGACTGACTCCACGCATCATCCCGACGGCGATTGGTTTCATGCAACCTCATCAGAGAACTCAGATTTCATCTGGGCTGAAAATGCTACGGGCGGAAGCTCACGCGTCGTCAGACTCAGCAATGACTCCTCCGGACTGAGAAGCGTAGAGGAATTTGAACTTACAAATGCGGAAGAGCCGGTGGTTTCAGGAGACGGACAGTTGCTCGCTTTCCTTCGTCCGGTAAAAGGCCGAAATAGTCTGTGGGAGTGGAAAGTTCCAACTGCGGGGGCGATGGAAGAAGCCGCGCTGGAGATCGCGGCGGAAGAATATGACGTACGCGAGGCTACCTTCTTACCCGATCATCAGTTGATCTTTAGCGCGAGAAAGAACGGACGGTTTCGGCTTTATATCGCCAGCCTGTCCGGGCAAATCCGTGGGTTGGGTTGGCCGGACTGTTCGGCTCGCTATCCAGCGGTCTCGCCGGACGGGAAATGGCTGGCATTCGCCTGCGAACACGGCACGGGATCACAAATCCATGTAACAGATCTGCAGGGTCAGCAGGATTCGCAACTGACCGATGGAGACTGCAATTCGATCAGCCCTGTGTGGACTGCCGACTCAAAGAGCATTGTCTATGCCACGGATTGTGGTCGCGGCCTCGGGCTCACTGCTCTGGCACAAATAACAGTGTCTCATTGAAAGCCGCCTAAACTCAGGCAGGCGCGTTTTCCGGCTGAAGCCGTTTCGCGTCTACGCTCGGCTTCGGCAATTTCACAATATTCTTCAACTGCCGATTGATCCACAACTCTACCGGGAAATTGTAGAAGTCATAATTCAAGCGCACGCGCGCAGGATACGCGGTGAGATGCTGCACTGCTTTGGCAAACCAACCATGGCCGTTCGTTGCAATCGGCTCGCGATCGAAAGCGATGCGCAGATAGTCCCGCATGGTCTGAACCCGCTGGTGATCGCTGCCCTTGAGCCACGGCAACACCGTGTAGCGTGGGAAGTAATCGGCCCAGCCTTCCAGAGTGGTCGGGACGTCGATGCCCAACTTGCCTGCCTGTTGAAAAATTGGCGATCCCGGATACGGCGTAAAGATGTTGGTCCAGAATTCTGCTCCCGGGAATTTCTGGCAGATATCCATCATGAACGTTACGGTTTCCCGCCGTTCTTTGTCGCCTTCCCCGGGAAAGCCGAAAATGATGTTGAACGACGGGATCACGCCAGCTCGAATACAGCGCTCCGTTGATTGGTAAATGTCGCCAAGAACCTGGAAATCTTTATTCATCAACTTCATGACAGCGGGCGACGCGGTTTCAATGCCCTGGCAAATCTGGTGCAGTCCGGAACGCCGCAAAAGGGTCAACTCATCGATACTGAGGCGAGCGGTGAGGTTGGTGGTCGCTTGCACGCTCCACTTGAAATTCGCGCCCGCGCGGATCAATCCTTCCGCGATTTTAAGAGAGCGGTCGAGGTCGACCAGAAAATTGTCGT
>Ga0209006_10000956_pt1 | contig 26674 bp, 24 predicted proteins | sample JacPin_JW_Ref_O2_FD_188567 | JGI IMG/M metagenome (GOLD analysis project Ga0209006, IMG submission 188567) | Forest soil microbial communities from Algoma, Ontario, Canada - Jack Pine, Ontario site 1_JW_Ref_O2 (SPAdes) (version 2) | ecosystem: Environmental > Terrestrial > Soil > Boreal...
CTCGAGGACCACCCCGTCGCGCTCGATCCGTCGTTCGGCTTGCTCGCGCTGGCCGTCGAAGATCGCGTCGAGCTCAGCGGGGTCCAGCCGGCCCTCGCGGGGATCCTGCTCGCGGGGGAGCATCCGCTCGACCGTCTGGGAGTAGTCGTGACGCACGTCCGCCACCGCGCAGCCCATCGCGCAGAGCACGCCGGGGACGGCCGGCAGCAGCATCGCGCCGATGCGCAGCTCGCGCAGCAGGGCCGCTCCGTGCAGCGGGCCGGCGCCGCCGAACGCGACGAGCGCGAACTCGCGGGGGTCGTGTCCCTGCTCGACGGTGATCAGCCTGATCTCGCCGGCCATGCGCGCGTTGACCACGCGCAGCACCGCACTGGCGGCCTGCTCGGCGCTGAGCCCGAGTGGCTCGCCGAGCCTGGCCAGAGCCGCGCGCGCTCCGTCCTCGTCGAGGCTGCCCGTGCCGATCGGACGCTGGGCGTTGATGCGACCCAGCACCAGGTTGGCGTCGGTCACCGTCGGCTCCGTGCCGCCGCGTCCGAACGCGACCGGCCCCGGGGTGGAGCCCGCGCTGCGCGGGCCGACGTGGAGGATCCCGCCGCGATCGACCCAGGCGATGCTGCCGCCGCCAGCGCCGATCGTGCGTACGTCGAGCATCGGCACGCGGACGGGCATGCGGAACTCCAAGAGGACGGTGTCGGCCTCCGTCGGGCGGCCGTCCAGGCTGACGGCGACGTCGAAGCTCGTGCCCCCCATGTCGCCGGTGATCACGTGGTCGAAGCCGGCCTGCGCGGCGAGTTGCGCCGCGGCGATCACGCCGGCTGCCGGTCCCGAGCGGACCATGTGGCTCGCGCGCTCGCCGGCGTGAGATGCTGGGATCAGACCGCCGTTGGACTGCATGATCAACGCCTCGCGGCCATAGCCCCAGTCGGAGAGCTTCTGTGCGAGCTGCGCCGCGTAGTTGGCGACAAGCGGCTCGAGGTAACCCTGGACCGTCGCCGTGCTCGTGCGCTCGAACTCGTAGTACTCGCTGAGCACGTCGCTGGAGATCACCACGTGCCAGCCCGGTTCCACTGCCAGCAGCAGCTCGCGCGCGCGCTGCTCGTGAGCGGGGTTGACGTAGGAGTGCAGGAAGGAGACGACGATCGTCTGCAGACCCTCCGAGCGCAGCTCCTGCGCGAGCGCGGTGAGCTGCTGCTCGTCCAGATCGACGAGGACCTGGCCGCGGTAGTCGACCCGCTCGTCGATCTCCCAGCGCTGGTTGCGCGCGATCAGCGGCTCGTGCTTGCCGGTCAGCCCGTAGATGTGCGGGCGATCGCGCCGCCCCAGCTCGAGGATGTCGCGGAATCCAGTCGTCGTGATCAGCGCGCACGCGGCCCCGCGGCGCTCGATCAGGGCGTTGGTCGCGATCGTCGTGCCGTGTAGGAACTGGGCGAGCCGGGAGCCGTCGATCCCGGCGCGGGCGAGCGCGTCGATCACCCCGACGGAGGGATCCGGCGCGGTCGAAGGCACCTTGACGATGCGGGGGTGTGGATCGCCGTCGGCGATGTAGAAGAGGTCGGTGAACGTCCCGCCGACGTCAACGCCGACGATCGAGCCGTGCTCGACAGTCACTTCGTGGTCTGTGGACGCTTGCGTCATCTGGCGTGGTGTTTCCTACCTGTACGGGTCGCCAAGTGGATGCCATGAACGTAGGGCGAGTCGCAGAGCGCGCGCGTAAGCGCCCCAGAGGCGATTGGAGGCTTTTCCAGCGGTCCACGAGCGGCGTCGGGCGAGCGCGCGCGGCCTCGCGCGACCCCGGGCCGGGAAAGCCGTCAATCGCCGTCGCCGGGCGGCTCGCCGCCCGCGTCTCCAAACAGCTCCTTACGGTAGGCGGTGATGTGCTGGAGCATCCGCACGCGCGCCAGCTCGCTGTCGCGGCTGCGAATCGCCTCGCAGACCAGCTCGTGTGCGTGCACGGTTGCATCGCGCACGCGCCGGTCGTCCAGCTTGCGGATATGCGTTCCGGCGTGTACTTCCTGGCTGATCGCCATGAGGACGCCGGCCAGCAGCTCGTTGTGGCTGGCGACGGCCACGCGTACGTGCCAGCGTACGTTCGCCGCGAGGTAGGCGGGCGTGTCCGCCATGCCTGAGCGCATCGCCTCGTTGAGAGCCGAGAGCTGATCGAGGTCTGCGTCGGTGCGCCTCTGCGCCGCCAGCTCGGCACAGGCGGGCTCGATGATCTCGCGGATCTCGATCAGCGCAGGCAGCAGCACGCGACGGCCGCGGATGAACACGCCGACCGACTGCGCGAGCGTCTCCGGCGTGGGGAGCACGACCTCGCTGCCGCCGCTGCGACCTGGCCGGGTGACGATCAGACCTTGGATCTCGAGCGTCTTGAGCGCCTCACGCACGGACGAGCGGCCCATGCCACTCTGCTCAGCGAGGTCCCGCTCGGTCGGCAGCAGCATTCCGAGCGTGAGCTCGCCGCCCAGGATCTTGGAGCGCAGGTGGTCTGCGAGCACGTCGCTCGCCCGCGGCACCTTCAACGTGTCCTGCAAGCCCACGTCCAGTCGGCTCGGCTTCTCGACCCTCGGCTCGGCGCTCACGGTCGCAGAAGCCTAAGGCGCGCACGGACGCCCTGCGTGAGCTATGCGCCCAAACCGCTGTGGACTCTCACAGAGCGCATTCCGTTAGTTGGTGTTCCGAGCATCGCGCAGCGCGCACCCTGACCGCGCCCGGCGACCGACTCAGGCGCTCCGCTCGAGGCACCCGCGATCGAGCACGACGACGCCCGCGCCGTCGCGAACCTGGAACAGGAACGAGTTTTCGTGCTCCCATGCATCCACCCGAAGCACGCCTCCGGGCGCGACCGGAGCCGAGAATCGCGCCTGGATCGAGCCGAAGCGGTTCGGGTCCGAGGCGCACAGCTCGCCGAACAGCAGCCGAGCCGCGATCCCGTATGTCGCAAGCCCGTGCAGGATCGGGGCGCGGAAGCCGGCACGGCGCGCAAAGGCCGGATCGCAGTGCAGCGGGTTGCGGTCACCGGAAAGCCGGTAGAGCAACGCCTGGTCGGGACGGACCTCGGCGCTCAGCGCGTGGTCGGGCGGGCGATGCGGAAGCTGCCAGGAGGGAGAGGACGGCCCTCGCTCGCCGCCGAAGCCGCCGGCGCCGCGCACGAACACCGACGAGCGGGCGCTCAGCAGCTGCTCGCCCGTGTCCTCTTCGACGGCCACGGCACGATTGGTGATCAACGCACCAGAGCCCTTGTCGTAGACGCTCTCGACTTCCGCGGTGACTTGCACCGAGCCTCCCACCGGGATCGGGCGATCCAGTCCCAGCGCCTGCTCGGCGTGGACGATCATCGTCTGATCGAGGTCCGTCAGCAGTTCCTCTCCGGCCGCGTGCGTCATCAGGACGCCGAACGTGGGAACCGCCCGCAGCTCGAGTCCCTCGGAGTTCTCGGTGGTGAGCTCGAGCTCCAGCGCGGGGTCGCGCTGACCGGCGCCCACGCCGAGGGCATAGAGCAGGACGTCGCGCGGCCCCCACGACCACGACGTCTGCACACGGCGCCCGACGAGTGCAGCGAGGTCGGCAGGCGCTTGAGACGCGGCGGCTTCGCTGTCGGCTGACATCGCCGGAACATAGGCGAGCACGCCGAGCGCATCGAGCGGATCGAGACGAAGCCACTGGAGAATCCGCCAACGCCTGCGGCGCCCCCGGCTCACGGCGCCGTCGATTGCGCGCCGCGCGGGGTGCGGCTCAATAGGTCGCGCGACCGCCGCTGACGTCGAACACCGCGCCAGTCGAGAAGCTGCACTCATCCGAGGCCAGCCACGCCACGAGCGCGGCGACCTCCTCGGCTCGACCCATGCGATGCATGGGGATGCGCTCGAGCATGTACTCGCGGGCGCCGTGAGGGATCGACGTGTTCATGGGCGTCTCGATCAACGCCGGTGCGACGGCGTTCACCAGCACCCCCGAGCGGGCGAGCTCCTTGCCCAGCGACTTGGTCATCGCGATCAGGCCCGCCTTGGAGGTTGAGTAGGCGGCAAGCCCCGGATTGCCCTCCTTGCCGGCGATGCTCGCGATGTTCACGACCCGCCCCCAGCCGCGCTCGATCATCCCGGGGAGCAGCGCGCGGCAGACGACGAAAGCTCCGGTGAGGTTGATCGCGAGGGTGCGCTCCCACTCATCGTCGGCGAGCTCCCACAGGGGCCGGTTGGGCCCGATCACCCCGGCGCTGTTGACGAGCACGTCGACAGGGCCGACCTCGCGCAGCGCCGCCGCGGTGGCCACACGGTCGCAGAGATCCACGACGATGTCCGCGGACGGGTCGAGGTCGAGGATCAGTATCCGCTCAACCTGCGTGCGCAGCCGCTCGACGCAGGCGGCACCGATGCCGCTCGCGCCCCCCGTCACGAGCGCCGTTCTGGCCGACGGCGTCAGGCGCGATCCTTGTCGCGCTCGGTCATCGGACCCTGCGTCGCGGCGAGGAGCGCCTCGCGCACGAGAAGCGCATCGTGCGTGGGCGCGTAGTTGGCGAGCACCGTCAGCACCGTGCGTGAAAGGTGGCGCGCAAGCTGCTCGACGGCCGCGGCGGTGTCCCTTTCCTTGCACGCGTCCAGGATCGCGTGGTGCTCGCGAGAGCTGACGGCCCAGGTTGCGGGGTCGTGGCCGAGATAGGCACGTCGGTAGCGCTCGGCGTGGTCGGAGAGCTGCGCGGACATCAGCGCCAGCCGCTCGCCGCCGGGGCTGGTCAGCAGCTGGTGGAAGCGGCGGTGCGGCTCCTCCCAGAGCGTCGGGTCGGCGTCGAGGCTGACCTCGTCGAGCTCTGCCAGGGTGCTCTCGAGCAGGTCGAAGTGGGCCTCGGTGTACCTCGGCAATCCGCCTCGAAGCGCCAGAGAGTCGGTCGCGATCCGCAGGGCGTACAGCTGCACCACATCTGTCCACGAGAGCGGCGCGACGACCATCCGACGGTTGGTCTCGGCTGTGACCAGACCCTCGCGCTCGAGCAGGCGCAGGGCTTCGCGCAGAGGCCCGCGGCTGACGCCAAGCGCGGCGGCGAGTTGTACCTGGGAGACCTCGACGCCGGGCTCGAGCACGCCCTCCAGGATTTCCTCACGAAGATGACCGTGTATCCGCTGGACGTTGTCGCGTCGACGCACAACACGGGCAGCGGGCCCGCCATCATCGGATGCCATCATTTGCCTCGGTTTCCTCGTATGCACGTCCCGGGTGCCGCCCGGGGCCGATACGCCTCTCGCGGGCGATTGTAACGGATTGTCTCTTGCCCTGTCAACAGTTTGGGGTATTCCTCGTGGTCGTCCAGAGTAGAAGCTGAGGCGATCTGGGCTGAGGACCTGGGCGGATTCACGCTGCGCCCCCCGCCGTCATGGGCCATCTGTTGACAGTTCCACACTGAAATCGGCACCCCGTGACAAGCGCCAGTCTAGAAGTCCTGTTCGACGTGGCGCATCGTGACGTGGTTGATCGCAACGGAAGCCGGCTGTTCGATGCAGAACGCCACGACCCGTGCGACGTCCTTCGCGTCGAGCACCTCCTGCGGCCAGTCCTCCAGCTCGGTCTCCACCATCCCGGGCGCGATCAGGGTGACACGCACGCGACCGGTCAACTGCTGGCGCAATCCCTCGCCAAGCGCCTCGACGGCGTGCTTGCTGGCCGAGTACATGTGATTCGCGGAGACCTTTCGCCCCGCAACGGAGGAGGTCAGGATCACGTGGCCACGCCCGGAGTCCAGCAGCGGGGCGAGCGCGTGATTGACGGTCAGGGCGACCCCGTAGACGTTCGTCAGCAGAATCTCGCGCCACCGCTCCCGGTCTCCGTCGAGCAGCCCGCCGCCGCCGCCGAGGCCGGCGTTGCAGAACACCGCGTCGAGGCGCCCGAAGCGCTCCAGCGCGAGTGCGACCAGCCGCCTGACGTCCTCGTCGTCGGCGACGTCCGTGACGCGCGCCGCCGCGCGATCTGCTCCAAGCTCCGCGACGATCTCGGTCAACCGGTCCTCGCGACGCGCGCCGAGCACGACCTGCGCGCCTCGATCCACCAGGGCGCGGGCCGTGTCTGCGCCAATGCCCGAGGATGCACCCGTGAGCAGTACGACATACCCGGCCAACGATTCCGTCATCGACCTCTAACTGTAGACACAACGCAAGGCCTTGGTCAAGATCGGGACGCGCATTGCTAGTAGTTGGGGCGGACACAAGTATTGATTTATGTTTCTGGATCGCGTAGTGTGAACACTATGGGGCGGACTTTGTACGCGAGGCGGCTTTCATCCGCGGTGCGTGTGTGAGGCTCGGCTCGGCTTCGATCGACGGTCTGATCGCGCCTGTCGTCGAAAACGAGGACGGCAGCTTCAGCGCACTCGCCACCACAGACACCGCGCGCACGCTGATCGCCGGGGGCGCGTCGGCGATCCCCGCGATGATTCCCGACGACGACGCGCCGCGCATCCGCGAGCCGCAACTCCTTGCTCCGCTCGCCCCGGGCAAGATCGTGGCGATCGGCCTCAACTATCTCGACCACATTCGCGAGACGGGCATCGACGCTCCGACGCGCCCGCTCATCTTCGCGAAGCTGCCGTCCAGCGTCGTCGGCCCAGGCGCCGCGATCGAAATCGACCCGCTCATCACCCAGCGGGTCGACTGGGAGGGTGAGCTCGCCGTGGTCATCGGTCAACGGCTGCGTCACGCCTCCGCGGAGAATGCGCTGGCGGCGGTCTTCGGCTACACGATCTGCAACGACGTCTCAGCACGGGACGTGCAGTTCGAGGACTCCCAGTGGGTGCGCGGCAAGAGCCTCGACACGTTCTGTCCGCTGGGGCCCGTGATCGTGACCACCGACGAGCTGCCTGATCCACACGCGCTCGTGCTGCAGACGCGCGTCAACGGCGAGCTGGTGCAGAACTCCTCCACCGCAGACATGATCTTCGGTGTCGCCGAACTGCTGTCGTTCTGCTCGCACAGCTTCACGCTCGAGCCCGGAGACGTCCTGCTCACGGGCACCCCGTGGGGCTGTGGCGACTTCATGTCGCCGCCGCGCTCGCTGGTGCCCGGCGATCTCGTCGAGGTCTCGATCGACGGCATCGGCGTCCTCTCGAATCCCGTGCGCCTGATCAGTCGCGAGCATCGCGAGGAGGCGACGATTGCGGCCTAATGCGCGCGCAGGGCGACTGGCGTGAGCGCCACCGACATCGAGCGCGTCGGGTCGTTTCGATCGAACCACTGCGAGGGGCCTGTGTGGGACCTCGCGCGTCAACGGCTGCTGCTCGTGAACTCCTTCGAAGGGTATGTGCGAGCGCTGGATCGCGACGGCGAGGACGAGATCCTGCTCGCGCTCGACGAACGGGTCGGTGCAGTCGCGATCCGCGCCGACGGCGGCCTGGTCGTGGCGGCGGCCAGCGGCGTCGGGCTGACCGACGAGGGCGGAGATGAGGTCGAATGGCTCCTGCCGCTGTTTCGCGACGAGCCGGAGATGTGCTTCAACGACGCCAAGTGCGACCCGCAGGGGCGTCTGTGGGCGGGCTCCATCCCGAAGGAGCGGGGAACGCGCCAGGGCGCCCTGCACCGCATTCACCGCAACGGCAGCCACGCTGTCGTGCTGCCGGCGGTCGGACTCTGCAACGGGTTGGACTGGAGCCCCGACGGACGCGAGTTGTACTTCGTGGACAGCCTCGGCGCGGACGGCGCCGCCGGCACCCTCTCGCGCTACCGCTTCGACGCCGACGAGGGCACGCTCGGAGCGGGCACCGTGATCGCCACCTTCGCGCAGGGCGAGCTGCCCGACGGGATGTGCATCGACACGGACGGATGCGTGTGGCTGGCCGTGTGGGGGGCCGGGAAGGTCCAGTGTTTCAGCAGCGAGGGCACGCTCCAGGACGAGATCGAGCTGCCCTCACCACGGGTGACGAGCTGCGCGTTCGGCGGGCCCGACATGCGCCAGCTCTTCATCACCACCGGTCGCCCGATGACTCCAGGGGATCCACATGCGGGCGCGGTGTTCGTTGCCGAACCGGGAGCGCGAGGACGCGCGCCGTCGCTCTTCGCCGGCGACTGAGCTCACCGCGTCAGGCAGCTCGTGCGTGGCGGCGTGGCTCAGGCGGACGCCGCGCCCGCCCCGATCACGCGCACCGGCTCACCATCGAGGAACGCCTCGACGTTCTCGACGATCTCGCGCCACCAGCGTTCGTAAGGACCCGTGGCGACGTAACCGATGTGCGGGCTGAGCACTGTCCGCGGAGCAGAGCGCAGAGGATGATCGGGCGGCAGCGGCTCCTCGTCGTAGACGTCGAGCGCGGCACCGGCGATGCGTCCCTCGCGCAGCGCCGCGAGCAGCGCGTCCCGGTCCACGAGCTGCCCACGGGAGGTGTTGATCAGGAAAGCCGTCGGCTTCATCCAGGCGATCTCCCGCTCGCCGACGATGCCCGTGGAGCGAGCGCTGAGCTTGTAGTGGACCGAGACGAAGTCCGAGCACCTGAAGAGCTCCTCCTTCTCGACATGCTCGGCGCCGGCCGCGCTCGCGGCGGACGCGGTCATGTTCTGGCTCCAGGCGATCACCTGCATGCCGAAGGCGCGCGCGATCGGCACCATCAGGCTGCCGATGCGCCCCAGCCCGAGCAGGCCAAGCGTGCGTCCTTCGAGCTCCGGCCCGATCGTGTGCTGCCATCCGCCGTTGCGGATCGCGCGGTCCTCCTCACATATATGTCGAGATGCTGCCAGCAGCAGCGCCCATGTCAGCTCGACCGTGGAAGCGCCGCCGGAGGTCGTCCCGCATACGGTCACACCCCGCTCCGCGAGCGCGTCGAAGTCGAGTGCGGCGTTGTGCATACCGGTCGTGATCAGCAAACGCAGCTTCGGGAGGCGCTCGATCAGCGAGCGCGGGAACGGCGTGCGCTCACGCATCGCCACGATCACCTCGAACGGCGCGAGCGTCGCAGCCAGCCGATCCTCCCCGAGGATCGGCTCGTTGAAAGCCTCCACGGCAACGCGCCCCTGCAGCCGCGACCACGGGCCCATCGTGCGTCCGAGGTCCTGGAAGTCATCCAGGAGCGCGACGCCGATCATGCGCTAGGCCGTGGTCGTCGCCTGAGCGTGAAGGTCGCGCAGCTCTCGCTTGAGGATCTTCCCGCTCGGGTTCTTCGGCAGCTCCTCGACGAACACCATGCGCTTGGGCACCTTGAAGCCGGCAAGACGCTCGCGCGCGAAGGCGCGAAGCTCGTCCTCTGAGACCTCACCGTCCGGACGCAGGACGACGACGGCGCACACGGCCTCTATCCATCGCTCGTCGGGGATCGAGATGACCGCCACCTCCGCAACCGCCTCGTGCTCGTAGAGCGTCTCCTCGACCTCGCGCGAGGAGACGTTCTCCCCACCGCTGTTGATCATGTCCTTCTTGCGGTCCACGATCGTGATGTAGCCCTCGGCGTCCCGCGTGGCGAGATCCCCACTGTGAAACCAGCCGCCCTCGAACGCGGCCTGCGTCTTCTCGGGATCGTTGAAGTAGCCCAACGTGACCTGCGGCGAGCGATGCACGACCTCCCCCACCTCGCCGGGCGCCACGTCCGCCATGTCCTCGTCGACGACGCGCGTTTCCACGTTGAGGACGGCCCTGCCCGCCGAGCCCGGCTTTGTGAGCTGCTCGTCGGGACCCAGGCACGTCGCCAGCGGGCCGAGCTCGGTCTGGCCGTAGTAGTTCCAGAGCCGAAGGTTGGGAAGCCGCTCCGTCAGGTCGCGCACGGTCTGCACCGGCATGATCGAGGCGCCGTAATACGCCTTGGCCAGCGTGCCCACGGTCGCCGGCTGGAAGTTGGGGTCCCCCAGCAGCGAGATCCAGACCGTCGGCGGTGCGAAGAACGCCGTCGCACGATGCTCCGCGATCGCGCCGATCACGGCTGCCGGCGCGGGCGCTCCTAGCAACACGCTCGTCGCGCCGAGCGCCAGCGCAGGCATCATGAAGCAGTGCATCTGCGCGCAGTGGTAGAGCGGCAACGCCTGCACGATCACGTCCTCGCCGCTGTACTCGCCGGCCACGATGCAGCTCACGTACTGCGCCTGCAGCGCGCCGTGGGAGAGCATCGCGCCCTTGGGCGCCGACTCGGTGCCGCTCGTGTAGGCGATCTGGGCGACCGTCTCCGCCGAGATCGCGGGAGCCGCGGTCTGGGATGAGCTGCCGGTGGGCGCCTCCAGGCGGCCGAGGCGCAACCCCAGGCTGCGCCCCTTGGCCCCGTCCTCGAGCGTCGTGTAGAGGTCCTCGTCGGCCAGTGCTAGCACCGCGCCGGAGTGCTCGAGGATGTAGCCCACCTCGCGCGCATTGAGCATGAAGTTGACAGGCACGTGCACGGCCGCGATCAGCTGCGTGGCGAGCCACGCGATCAGGTAGTTGTCGCTGTTGCGCCCCAGCACCGCGACCCGGTCACCGGGCTGCACGCCCAGCGACACGAGGTCGCCGGCAGCGTCCTGCGCCGCACCCAGGAGCGTGGCGTAGGTCCAGCTGCGATCGCCAAACACGAGCGCGGTCTTCTCGGGGTATCTCGCGGCGGAGCGGCGAACCACCTCACCGACGCCTTCGCGGCGGGCCTGCGGATTGCCCAGATCACCAGACATCATGGCTTCACCTCACCCAGTCTCGATCGCTCAGGGGGTCGGTAGGCCACGCGCCTTGCGTGCGGCCATGATGCGTTCGTACTCCTCCATGTAGCCGGGCCTGGCCTCCGAGCACTCGAGTTCGTAGGTGTCGACCTTCAGCGGATGCCCGCCGCGCGAGGACAGCGTCATCCACCACACGGGCTCTGAGCTGACGTTGCGGAACTGGTGAGAGGCACCGGTGGGCATGAAGGCCGCATCGAACTCGTTCAGGGGCGCGTCGAAGTACTCGGTGCGCATTTCGCCCTGACCCTTCATCACGAAGTACCAGCACTCATACGGTCCCTCGGTCTCGTCCATGTGCGAGTGAAAGCCCGCCGCCTCACCCGGTTGCAGGACACTGATGCACATCATCGAGAACCATTTCGAGACATCACGCACGTCGTAGAACCACCACGCGTGATCGGTGCCGCCGATCTTGTTCTCGTGCCATCGGATCAGTGACTGCTGCTCGCGTTTGAAGATCTCCACCCGGGGACGCTCCTCGGCCACCCCGTTGGACGGGCTCGTGGCGATCTGCTGCTCGTCTACTGACACTTGTGCATCCTCTCCTTGAGGTCTCTGGTTGGGAATCTGCTGCGGGCGAATCCGACGTCCAGGCGGTTCAAGGCGTGCGCAGGCCACGTGCCTTACGTGCCGCCATGATCCGTTCGTACTCCTCCATGTAGCCGGGGCGTGCCTCGGAGCACTCGAGTTCATAGGTGTCCACCCTCAGCGGCGCTCCGCCGCGCGAGGAGAGCGTCATCCACCACACGGGCTCGGTCCCGCCGTTACGGAACTGGTGGGAGGCGCCGGTCGGCATGTAGGCCGCGTCGAACTCGTTCAGGGGCGTGTCGAAGTACTCGGTGCGCAGTTCGCCGTGACCCTTCATCACGAGATACCAGCACTCATAGGGGCCCTCGGTCTCGTCCATGTGCGAGTGAAATCCGCCCGCCTCGCCCGGCTGCAGGACGCTGATGCACATCATCGAGAACCATTTCGACACGTCGGTGACGTCGTAGAACCACCACGGCATGTTCGTGCCGCCGATCTTGTTCTCGTGCCAGCGGATCAACGACTGCTGCTCGCGTTTGAAGATCTCGACGCGTGGCCGCTCCTCCGCGACGCCGTTCTGTGCGCCTGCTGCGGTTTGCTGCTCTTGCTGTACTGACACTTGTGTTTCCCTCCCTTGGGTGTGTTCGCTGATATCCCGGATGCGGCTCGCGCTCAGAGGCCGTACCAGTTGCGGGCGTTCTCGTAGAGGATCTTGTGGCGCAGACCGTCGGGGATCTTCGGGAACGCCCGAACCGGGTCGTCCGCGTCCATGTGCGGGTAGTCGCTGGAGAACATGAGCAGGTCCTCCGAGCCGATCAGATCGATGAACGACATGAAGCGCTCGGAGGTCATCTCTTCCAGCGGCTGTGTCGAGAAGCGAAAGTGCTCGTAGACGTACTCGCTCGGCATACGCTTCAGCCAGGGGACTTCCGAGCGCAGGATGCGGTAGTTGTCGTCGTAGCGCCCGAGCGCGAACGGGATCCAGGTCCAGCCGCTCTCGAGCATCGAGATCCGCAACGTGGGGAAGCGCTCCAGCAGCCCGCTGAAGACGATGCTCGAGACCTGGCTCATGCCGTGCTGCACCGTCGCCATCGCGCGCCACTCGATCAGGTACTGCGGGTAGCCGAACGCGGTGGGAGCGTTGGAGGAGGGATGGATCGCGACGGGCAGGCCGTTGCGCGCGGCGGCCTCGAAGATCGGCAGATAGCGCGGCTCGCCGTAACCGTCTCGTCGAGGGCCCAGCATCACCTGCACGAGCTTCGGGTGGCCGGCGACGCGGTCGATCTCTGCTGCCGCCCCCGCGGGGTCGTTGACGTTGACGCAGATCGATCCCCGCAAGCGCTCGTCCTTGTCGAGCCAGTTCTCGGCGAGCCAGTCGTTGTAGGCGCGGGCCAGCGCCGAGCCGAACTCGTACTGGACGCTCGAGTCCCCCGGGTAGAACAGCGACGTCAGGATCGCGGCCGTCATGTCATAGCGCTCCAGCAGCTGCTCGCGCAGCAGCTCGAAGTCCGAGCCGGCAGGCGTGCCGTCCGCCGGGCGGCTGTCGGCGCGCGCGAAGCCGGCCTCGTGCGGGTATGCGTAGCTGAAGAAGTACGGGGCGCTCCAGCCGGCCGTGATGTTGCGGTGCCAGGCCGGGTCGAGGTGTGGCAACAGCGCGCTCGCCGACGGAAGCATCTCGTGGATGTCCGTGTCGATGATCTGAGTTGAGGTGCGGGCGCTCCCCGCGTCACCTCTGTCGACTGCTTGCGCTACGGACACGCTCTCTCCCTCTCCCGGGGGTCCAGAGGCTCGTCGCCCCACAACGAGGCGGCTTGCGCAATGCTACTACCCCGTCTCGTCAAGTGTCAACACAATTGAAGGCGTCTCGAGCCCCTGGGATTGGCTTGACGTTGGGTAAATCCCCTACTATCGTGGGTGCGTAAGCCCTCGCCGCCCACCGGAGGGCAGGCTTGGCAAGAGGGAGACTTGGATGACAGAAGGCACCCGACTGTGTGCAGTTGATGATCTCGCTCCGGGTGAGAAGCGCCGGATCGTGGTCGGCGGACGCGCGATCGCGTTGTGCCGGTCGGCCAGTGGCGAGTACTTCGCGGTCGGCGACAACTGCCCGCACCAGGGCGCGTCGCTTTGCGCAGGGGCGCTCGCCGGGACGACGCTTCCGAGCACACCGGGCAGCTACGAGTGGGGGCGCGAGGGCGAGGTGCTCAAGTGCCCCTGGCACGCCTGGGAATTCGACGTTCGCAGCGGGCGCAGCCTGTTCGGTGACGAGAAGATGCGCATCGCCAGCTACGAGCTGAGGATCGAGGACGGCGACGTGATATTCGCGGGCCGCCGCGGCCGTACGGCCGCCGCCACGCCCGCCGCATGACGGGCGAGCTGTCGCTCGTCCGCGCGCCTTCGGCGTCACAGCGCACAACCGTGCTCGTCACCGTGCTCGTGACGGTCACGCTGGTGGCGTCGATCATCAGCAGCCTCGGTGCGCCGCTGATCCCGTCTGTCGCATCCACGCTTCACGTATCGCTCGACAGCGCCCAGTGGTCGCTGACCGTGGCCCTGCTGGCGGGCGCGGTTGCAGCGCCGATCCTGGGCCGCCTCGGAGACGGCCCGTTTCGCCGCCAGGCGATCCTCGGCGCGCTGGGAGTCGTGTTCGTGGGCAGCCTGATCGCGGCTGTCAGCCAATCGCTGGCGCCACTGCTGCTGGGCCGCGCGATGGAGGGCGTCGGGCTCGGGCTCGCAGCGCCGGCGATGGCGGCCGCGCGCGACCACCTGGAGCTCGAGCAGGGTCGCAGCGTGATCGGGCTCCTGTCGGTCACGGCCGCCACCGGCGCCGGCGCCGGATATCCGATCAGCGGACTGATCGTGCAAGAGCTGAACCTGCACGCCGCGTTCTACTTCGGAGCGATCATGAGCGCCGCGGCGCTGATCGCTGCCGCGCTCGTGATCCCCTCGAGTCGCGACACCAGCAGGGTGCCGCTCGACGTCAAAGGCGCGGCGGTCCTCGTGGTCGGCCTGGTCGCGCTGCTGCTGGCGATCGGACAGGGCGCGATCTGGGGCTGGGGCTCGGCGGCGACGATCGGCCTGTTTGTGGTCGCTGTGCTCGTGCTGAGCCCGTGGGCGCGCGACCAGCTTCGACGCGAGGCCCCGCTGGTGGCGCTGGGCGAGCTGCGCCACCGCGCGGTGCTGACAGCCAACCTCGCCGCGCTGATCCTGGGCGTCGCGATGTACATGTTCCTCACGCTCGTCACCGAGCTCGCGCAGCTGCCGAGCGTCGATGGCGGCTTCGGCACATCGGTCCCGGTCGCGGGCCTGTGCCTCGTTCCGTTCGCCGTGGCAAGCCTCGCGGTGAGTCGCACCACGCGAGCGTTGCTGCGCCGTCTCGGCACCCGCACGGTGCTGGTCGGGGGCTCGTTCACGATCGCCGCCGCCGGCGTGTTCCTGGCGGTCGAGCACGGGGCGCTGTGGGAGGCCTTTGTGACGATGGCCCTCGTGGGAGTTGGCTTCGGCCTTACGTTCGCGGCGATTCCCGGGCTGATTGCACAGTCGGTCCCCGACCACGAGACCGGGAGCGCGATGGGGCTCTACCAGGTGATCCGCTACGTCGGCTTCTCGATTGGCAGCGCGCTCACCGCCTCGATCCTCGCCGGGCACATCGCGCCGGGCGCGTCCAGCCCAGACGCACAGGGATACGCGGTAGGTCTCGCTGTGGCCGGGGCGATCTGCGCGCTGTCGGCGGTGGTCTCCGCCGTGCTCGCACGCGGGCGCCCAGAGCCAGCGAGGTCTGGGGCAACCGACGCGGCGCGTCAGCGGCTGATACTCGAGGAGGCCGAGTTGGCCAGCGCGGGACTCGCCGGCTTCGAGATCGAGGACGCGGCCGCCAGTGCGCGCGGACCAGCCACAAACGGGCGAATTCCACACAACGCACGTCCCCCACGAAAAGGAGCGCAATGACCGCCCCGTCACGCATCTACTGGGCCGTCGGCCTGACACGCGAGATGCCCGACCGCACAGACCAGGCGCCGCTGATCGAGGAGCGCCTCGGGCGCTATCTGAATGAGCTCGCGAGCTCAGACACCCAGGTGGACATCGGCTGGCAGGCGCACACGACATCGGTCATCTCCTCGCCCTATCTAGGGGCGGTCAACGACCTGCACATGATCGACTCGCTCGTGCGCGCTGAACACGACGGCTACGACGCGGTGATCGTCGGGCCTCACTGGGATCCCGGTCTGTGGCTGGCGCGCCAGCGGCTCACAGTGCCCGTGATCGGGCCGGGCGAGTCGGCGATGATGCTCGCGAGCGCGATCGGTACCCGCTACGCGGTGCTGACGGTCAACGTCCGCTACGTGCCTCACATCGAGAACGCAATCGACCGCTACGGCTTTCGCGCCCACGCGATCGAGCGTCCGGTACGCCCGTTCGGGATGACCTACGAGAACTTCGTGGCCTGCCTGGAGGGTGGCGACGACACGTTCCTGCGCGAGTTCGAGCGCAGCGCGTTGGAGGTGATCGAAGACGGCGCCGACGTGGTGATCGCCGGCGGCCAGCTGTTCGGGCCGGTGTTCCAGCAGTGGAAGTTCCACACGATCGCCGACACGGGCGTACCGGTAATCGACGTGGGCGGAGCCGCGGTCAAGGTGGCCGAGGCGATGATCAGCATGCGTCGCGCGGTCGGGCTGGCGCCGAGCCAGAGCGTGATCTCGCCGTTTCGCCACGACCCGCCGGAGCTGGGCGAGGCGGCGCGCGCGAGCCTCGCTTAGCGGTCCTCAGGCGCCGCGGCGGCGAGCGTGCGTGCGTGCGTATTCCTCGCGCAGGCGGGCCTTGTCAGCCTTGCCGCCGGCGTTCTTGGGCAGCTCCTCGTCGCGCACCCAGATCCGGTCCGGGCGCATATACCTGGGCAGTGCGCTCTCGCAGTGGCTCGCCAGATCCGCGACGCTCAGCCCGCTGCCGCCGGCGCGCACGACGACCACGCCGACCTCGCTGCCGCTCAGCTCGGACGGGAGCGGGAACGCGGCGACCTCCTCGACGAGATGGTGCTCGACGATGCCGCGCTCGACCTCCCATGCCGAGACGTTCTCGCCGCGACGGCGGATCGTGTCGCTCGCCCGGCCCTTGAACCAGTACATGCCGCTGCCGTCGCGGCGCGCGAGGTCCCCCGTATGAAACCAGAGCCCACGGAACGCCTCGGCCGTCGCATCGGGGCGTCCGTGGTAGCGCTCGAACATCGTGTGGGCGATCCTCGGGCGCACGACCAACTCGCCGGTGGCGTCGCCCTCGAGCTGATTTTCGCGCTCGTCCATCAGCGCCACGTCCCAATCCGGCGGCGGTGGCCCGATCAGTCCCTGAATCGGAGGCATCTCCGACAGCGGCGGGAAGACCATCACCTCGGTGCTGCCGTAGAGACATGTGACGGCCTTGCACCTGAAGCGCTTTTCGAAGCGCGGCATGTCCAGCGCGCCGTCGGCCGAGACGTGCGCGACGCGCACCTTCGCGCGCGACTCGTGCTCGTCGGGCTCGCGCGCAAGGAGGATCGAGGTCATCGTGCCGATCGCCGTGCACCCGGTGGCGCCGCTGTCGGCCACGTCGCGCCAGAAGCCCGAGGCGCTGAAGCGTTCGGAGATCGCCACACGCGCGCCCGCCATCACGGCCGGCCAGAAGGACGCGAACAGCGCGTGGCAGTGGTTCAGGGGCAGGCACGTGTAGAGGGTGTCGCTGGCCTCGTAGCGCATGTGGCGCCAGAACACCCAGCTGTAGTACACGGCGTAGTGGTGTGAGATCACGCAGCCCTTCGCCCGCCCGCTCGTGCCCGAGGTGAACAGGATCAGCGCCGGCGCTGTCGGTTCCACCTCGATGTCGAGCGGCTCCGCGTCGGCGCGGCGGAGCTCCTCCAGGGTGCCCGCGTGCGGCGGCAACGGTCCCTCCGCGGGCGGACTGGCAAGGTTGACAATCAACTCGTAGCCTGCGCCGGCGGCCCCGTTTGTGTGTACCGCCTGGACCTGCTCGGCGAGCCGATCCGCAAGCGCGGCGTCAACCACCGTCAACAGCGGCGCGACCTCGACGATCTTCTCCAGCAACAGCTGGCCTTCGAGCTGGGGGCTGAGCGGGATCACGACCGCGCTGAGCTGCCACAGCGCGATCATCACCTCGAGCATCTCAGGGCTGTTTCGCATCAGCACGCACACGTGCGTGCCCGAGCGCACACCATGCTCCTGCAGGCCGGCGGCGGTGGCGGTGATCAGACGGTCGAGCTCGCCGATGTCGAGCGCAGGCCTGTCCGGGTACCACAGGAAGCGCGCCTGCTCGGCGTGAGCGTCCACCCGCTGACGCCACACGCCGGCGAGCGTGCGTTGCGCGAACGGGTAGTCGGCGGAGAAGTCGAAGGTCGTGCGCGTCACCGTAGTGGCCAGCGTAGGACGCCGCGTACGCTGCTCGATCCGCCGGCCGGCGTACGGATGCTCACGAAGCGAGGAACTCCTCGATCGTGCCGCTCGTCGGCGGCGGGAAGTCGTCAGCCGCCTGCGCGATCTGCACGAGCACGCCGCCCGCGATGCGCGGATGGATGAAGAACTCGTGCCACTTCGGGCGATCGCGGTTCATGCCGAAGGTCTCCAGGCCCGCTGCGGCGGCGGCCTCGAGCGCGCGGTCGAGGTCGTCCACTCGAAAGGTCACGTGGTGCAGACCGCCGAGCGGCTGGCGCTCGAGGAAGGAGTCGAGGAACGTAGAGCCGGGCAACGCATCGAGCAGCTCGATCTTGCTGCCGTCCTCATAAGTCATGTGCACGGTCCGAAATCCCAGATCCTCGCTGGCGGCGCCTGTGGTGAAGCGCCCGCCGAGGGTGTCGCGATAAAGCGGCAACAGCTCGGCGATCGTGCGGGCCGCATGGGCAACGTGGTCGAACTTCGCTCCGAGCGTGGCGATCACGGGGGCGTGCGTGTCACTCACGTACGCGCTCACGACGCACCCAGTGCCGGCCGGATCACCTCGGCGATCGCCTGCAGCTGCTCCGGCGAGTCGTTGAGTGGCGTGAACAGGTAGCCGTCGACGCGCTCGAGCGCTGAGGTCGTCTTCTGGATTTCCTCGATGATTTCCTCCGGCGTACCGATCAAATACGTTTTGCGCGCTTCGTCGTAGTCGCCCGGGAAGAAGCGCGACAGCACGCGTTCGCATGCGGCCCGCTCCTCCTCGTCACGCACGAGCGCGATCCAGGCGGCGTATACGAGGTCGATCTTCGACGGGTCGCGCCCGGCCTGTTCGGCCGCTTCGACGATCACGTTCCAACTCCCCGCGAACTGCGCCCCGCTCAGGCGGGTGGAGTTCACGCCGGAGTAGGTCACGGGGACCCAGCCGTCTGCGACGCGGCCGATACGCGACAGCGCGCGGCGCTGGCGGTCACTGATCTCACCGTCCCACTGCGGAACGATCTCGGTCGGGCCGAACGAGCCCAGCCAGATCGGCGGCTGACGGTTGGGCATGGGCGAGATGCGGATGCCATCGAGCTTCCAGAACTCGGTGTCTTCGGTGACCGTCTCGCCCTCCCAGAAGCGTCGGATCAGCTTCAGGCCCTCCTCCATCTGGCGGCCGCGCTTGCGGCTGTCGACGCCGTACATGGCGAGCTCCGTCTGGTTCCAGCCCGAGCCCGCGCCGAGGATGAAGCGCCCGCCTGAGACGACGTCGAGGCTTGCCGTGATCTTCGCGAGCGACGCCGGATGGCGGTAGGGCACGACCGCGACGAGCGTGGCGAGCTTGATCTTCGACGTACGCGCGGCGACCGCCGAGAGCAGCACGAACGGGTCGAGCATCGCCGCGTCGTAGACGTGACTCTCACCCTCTGCCACCGACGCGAGCAGGCGATCGCCCACGTAGAAGACGTCGAAGTCGAGCTGCTCCGCCCGCTCGGCCCAGCTCAGGATCTCGCGAATCTGTGAGGTGGGATCGGCGCCGAGCCAACCCGACGGGCGCACTCCCACGAACGGGGTCATGCCGTCACCGCCTGCATCGCCAGACGCGCACGTAGGAAATCACGTGGCCGGTTCATCGCGAACACCGCCGAGGGCTTGCCCTCGACATGGCAGCTCGCCACGAACGACGAGTCCTCGATCGCCCCCGTCTCGACCACCAGCTCGCTGTCCTCATCGATCGAGCCGACGAGTTGCAGGCGCGCACCGAACTGATCCGACCAGAAATAGTCATCGAGTTCACGCTCATCGTCCTCGGCACCGCTGAGCACCCCGGCAACACGGCGGGCCATGTCGTTGGCAGGGGTCCAATGGCCGAGCCGCACGCTGCGCCCATGCACCCGCGGGCGCGCCACATCGCCGGCGGCGAAGACACCCTCGACGACTGTGCGCCCGTTGATGTCACACGGCACCCCGTCCTCGCTGTGGAGCGCGGTCCCCGAGAGCCAGTCGACCTCCGCGCGCACGCCGACCGCGAGCACGACCACGTCAGCCGTGATCGTCGCGTCGTCGCTGAGCGTGACGCGCAACGTCTCGCCATCTGTCTCGGCGTGTGTCACCGAGCGCTCGCGCAGCAGTCGTACGCCGTGGGACTCGTGCCACTCACCGATCGTCTTGCCCAGCTTCGCGCCGAGCACCGCGCTCATCGGCTGGGCGCTTGCCTCGATCACCGTGACCCGGCAGCCCCGCGCGTGTGCGGCGCAGGCAGCCTCGAGCCCGATGAAGCCGCCGCCCACGATCAGCACGCGGGGCTTACTCGCGAACGCATCGCGCAGCGCGCGCGCGTCGCCGACATCGCGGAGCGTGAACACGTTTCCCAGCCCGTCGAGCTGCGGCAACGTCCGTGGTGCGGCCCCCGTGGCCACGACAAGCTGGTTGAACGGCACGCGGACCCCATCAGCCAGCAGCAGCTCGCGCCGGTCGAGATCGAGCGAGGCGGCGCGCTGACCACGCATCAACTCGATGTCCAGCTCGGCGCAGGCATCGGCGCTCAACAGGCAGATGTCCTCCTCGCCCACCTCGCCGGCGAGAAATTCCTTGGAGAGCGGTGGCCGGTCATAGGGCCACGCGTCCTCGCCGGCGACGATCCGGATCGGCTCCGCGAAGCCGCGTGAGCGCAACGCTTGGGCGGTCCTCGCCCCGGCCAGGCCTCCGCCGACGATCACCACGCCTGGATCGCTCACTTCTCGGCGGCCTCGTCGGACTCGATCGTGATCGAGTTGGTCGGACAGTCGTAGGTGGCGCGTTCCACCGCGCTCAGCTCGTCCTCGGAGACGTCGTCCTTCAGCAGGACGACGAGCCCATCGTCATCGACGTCGAAGACGCTGGGGGCGGCTATCAGGCAGTTGCCATACCCGCGACAGCTGTCGCGATCGACAAGCGCTTTCACCATGGCGTAGTTCCTCCTTCTCGCCGCTCAGCCGACCAGCCGCGGGGCAGCGGCTCCGGTCATCTCCGCCACCGCCTCGTGGAAGGTCGTGATGCGTCCCTCGGCGGAGTTGTAGATGTTGCGGGTGTACCCGCGCGACCTCGACAGGCGTCCGAGGTCGGTCAGGATCGCCACGTCCTCGTCGATCACGCGACAGAAGTGATCCCATTCGCCGTCGGTGCGTTCCTTCCACTTCTCATCGCCACCGTCCTCCGGACGCAGGTTGAGCCCCCAGGCGACGAGCACCGACTCACGCGGCGCCACCGGCCAGGCGGTCGTCACGTGCATGTTGTTCGGAAGGCAGTTGTAGACGGTTCCCGGGAATATGGAGGTGTGGTTCACGACCCCCTTGCGGAAGTCGTTGCGCTCGAGCGCCTTCTCGTAGCGGCCACGAATCGGGAGCATCGAGCTGGTGTGAGGCTTCATCACGCGTAGCGCCGCGTCGCGCCACAAGAGCCCGCCGTGCAGCGAGTCTTTGTGCGCGAAGGGCACGTGCCAGAACTCGTTGAACGCGTCGACGACCATCTTCCAGTTCGCGCCGATCTTCCAGCTGCGGAAGTAACCCGTCTCCAGGCGGGAGAAGTCATAGGAGTCGACTTCGGATTTCGCGGCCCCGAGATAGTCGTCGAAGGACGGTGCTTCATCTGAGAGCGCCAGCCATACGAAGCCCGCCCACTCGTGCACGCGCACCGCGGGCGCGCGCAGGCCCTCGACCTGCTCGGGGGCGAACGACTCCCTCAGCGGGATGTGGTCGACGACGCCACGGAGGTCATAGGAGAGACCGTGCCACGGGCACTTGAAGGAGCCCGTCGCACAATGGCCAGTTCCGTTGGCCAGCTTCGCGCCGCGATGTTGACACACGTTGTAGAAGGCAGCGAGCTCACCCTCGTCGGTGCGGGCGATCACGACCGACTCGTCGAGCTGCTCCCACACGGTGTAGTCGCCCGGCTCGGCCACGTCGGCGATCGGGCATGCCGGCAGCCAGCACTTGGGGAAGAGCAGACGCAGCTCACGCTCGAGCTGCTCTGGATCGGCGAAGTTCGAGACGTCGACGACCGACGGGGAGACAGGGCTCTGTAGAGCGTCACCCGCTCCGATCCGGTCCTGGGCGGGGCTGCCGGCGATGCCCTCGGGAAGCTCCAGTGTGTTGGTGCCCATCGTAGGTTCTCCTGTTCTCAGAGGTTCATCTGATTGCGGTCGCGTTGGCCGGCGATCCGACGCCGCCGGGAAGATTGAGCGGCTTGACCACCAGCAGGCAGTCATAGACGCCGCTGGCGGCACTGTCGGCGACAAGCTCCTCGAGCTTCCACAGCTCGCCCACGACGAAGCCCAGGAGCGCGATCAACTGTGGGTGAAGCCGTCCACTGCGGCCTGTGCCGAAGTCGGAGTGGCCCTCCCACTGCGCGGTGGGCTCCACGGCGATGTTGTCGGCGGCGATCAGCGAGATCTGGTGGTCCCACAGCCACGCGAGCATCGCGCGCGTCACCGCGATGCCGGCATTGCGGAACGCCATCTCGTCGTCCTCCGCGTAGGTGCGCATATGACGGGCGCAGTCGGTGTTGAGCAGGATCATGTCGCCGCGGCGCAGCTCGACACCCTGAGCGGCCAGCGCTTCGTCGAGGAGCTCGGGGCCGAGCTGCTCGGCGGCGAGGTGGTCGATCGGGCTGCCCTGCGCGGCACGAAACCCAGCCACGTCGATCAGCACGCCGCGCCCGACGATGCCACGCTCCGCCCAGTGACCGACACCCAGGCGCGGGCTGCCGGCGAGCAGCTGCTCGCGCGTGGTGCCGCCGTAGAGGCCGTGGTCGGGGTGGGACACGTGGCGCAGCGCATCGATGTGCGAGGAGGACTGCGGGTAGAAGCCGTCGAGGTAGTCGTCGAGCACACCCGATGGACCGGGCATCTCGCCGTGCGTGCCGTCGGGGAGCCTGCCGAAGTCATAGACGGTGTGCGCCGGCGCGGTCCGGCGCCCGCGCACGGGGCCGTCGGGGAACGCGTCGAGCGGGTAGTCGAGGTTGAAGACCGCGCCGCGACTGACGCCTGCCGCCGCCGCGGCCGCGCTGTCCTCGGTGAGGAAGTTGAGCGTGCCGTGCTCGTCGGAGTCGCCGAACACGCCCCAGCTGGAGCCGGACGGGTAGCCCGGACGATCCGCCAGCTGCGCGTAGGTCGGGATCGACTCGTCGCGGTCCAGCGCGGGGCTGCTTTGCGCCTGGATCACGACGTGCCTTCCACCTCGGCCATGTGTGCCACGATCGCCTTCTTGTCGACCTTGCCGAACGATGTCGTGTACGGCAGGGCGTCGAGCTTGTGGATGCTCTTGGGCACCTTGTAGCCGGCGAGGTGCCCGCGACAGAACGTGCGCAGCTCCTCCACGTCGACGTCGAGGTCCGGCTGCAACACGACGGCGGCGTGGACCGCTTCCATCCAGCGTGGGTCCGGGCGACCGACGACTGCGGCGGCGGCCACGGCGGGGTGTGAGATCAACACGTCCTCGACCTCGCGCGGGTAGACGTTGTAGCCACCGCTCTTGACCATGTCCTTCTTGCGGCCGACCACGTAGAGGAAGCCCTCCTCGTCGATCGCGCCGATGTCGCCGGTGCGCAGCAGCGACTCTCCATCCTCGATTGCGAGGTTGCCGTTGGCGTGTTCTTTGACGACGTGCGGACCGCCGAGCCCGATCTCGCCGGATTCCGTCGGCAGGCCGCTGCTGTTGGCGAACTCGGTGACCTCCGGCTCGAGGATCTTCAGGATGACGTCCTTGCTCGGGCGCCCACCGGAGGCAGCGCGGGTGCCGACCATCTCGCCTGGCAGCACGAACGTGACCGGTCCCGACGTCTCGGTCATGCCGTAGACGGTGCCGAGGATGTCGCCGAAGCGGGCGCGCGCTCGCTCGTACAGGTCGGTCGGCAGGACGACGCCCGGGATTGACAGGAAGCGCAGGCTGGACAGGTCGCGCTCGTTGCGATCGAGCTCGTCCATGATGTCCACGATCATCGTGGGCGGCATGTTGAGCACCGTCGCGCGGTGACGCTCGATCGCGTCGAGTGCGTCGACCGCGTTCCAGCGGTTCAGGATCAGCGACTTGCCGCCGACCGCGAGCGCAGCGGCCGTCGTGAACCACGAGACGTGACACATCGGCAGCGCCTGCAGCTGGACGTCCTCGCTGGTTAGGCCCCACTGCGTGACGACCGCGTCGATCGAGCAGTACCAGCTCAGATGGGTCTGGATCGCGCCCTTGGGAGATCCGGTCGTGCCGCCCGTGTACATGATGCAGTACTGATCCAGGGGCGAGAGGCGATCCAGCGACGGCGGGGCGGGCTCCGCATCGCCGCAGTCGACGAACGCGTCGGGGTCGTCGTGGCTCAGCACGACCTTCATCCCCGACTCGCGCACGCCCAGCGTCTCCAGGGCGGGCGCGAGCTCCGGTCCGTGGATGATCCCGACCGTGTTCGTCTCGCTGAGCTGCTGTGCGATCTCGGGTGCTGTCGAGCGGTGGGAGATGGGGACGAGCACGATTCCCGACAGCGCGCCGCACAGGTAGGCCTGCACCATCGCCGGCCCGCTGGTCAGAGCCAGCGCGACCCGCTCACCCGGCTTGACCCCCCGATCGAGCAGCAGGCCCGCAAGGCGGCGAGCGCTGTCAGCCCAATCGGCGTAGGTCAGCTCGCGCCCGCCCTCGGTGACGAGCGCCACGTTCCCGGCGTAGCGCTCGCACGCCGCACTCCACTGCTCGCCGGGCAGGCCGTCCTGCTGTAGCTGAATGTCGGCCTGCGTCGATGCTTGCGCCGCGGACATCGTCGTCCCCCCTTCAGTAGCCGCGGACGATCGGCGCTCGTTTCTCGACCACGGCTCGCTCCGCATCCATGTGGTCCTCGGTCGTCTGCACGATCGTCTCGATCATCCCGTACGTTTCCATGGCGCCGTTGTAGTTGCCGATGTCCAGGCCGAGCGCGAGCTCCTTCTTCAGGAGCCGCTGGGTCACGGGCGGCAGCCCGGTGATCTTCTCCGCCAACGCCAGCGTCTCGGACTCGAGGCTGTCGGTGTCGTAGAGGAAGTTGAGCAGGCCGATCTCGTACGCCCGCTCGCCTTTGATCCATTCCGAGGTCAGCAGCGCCTGCTTCGCGCGAGAGAGGCCGATCAGGCGTGGCAGCGACCAGGACGCGCCCGTGTATGCGGTGTTGCCGGTCGTTGCGAAGCTGAAGCGGAACTCGGTGCCCACGTGGCCTGTCCTCAGATCGGCTGCCAGGGCGATGTCGACCGCCTCTGCCATCACGGGGCCGTTGACCATCGCGATGATCGGCTTCTCGCAGCGATTGATCGCGCGGGGGATGCCCTGGAACAGTTCGGTCGAGGTGCGTCGTACCGGCTCGGCGCGCGTGCCATCCTCACCGGAGTCCAGGCCCGCGTAGAAGGCGTCGGGACCGACGAACCCGCCCGAGGAGAAGTTGTTCCCCTGACCGCGGATCACGATCACCCAGACGTCGTCGTTCTCGGCAAGTTTGTCGATCGCGTCGACGAACAGCTTGTACATCGGGGGCACGAGCGCGTTCGCCTTCAGCGGGTAGGCCAGTTCGACGAGGCCGACGCGACCTTTGATGTCGATCTTGATGACGTCGTGGTCGTCCACCATCGTGATCCAGGCAGCGACGCGGCGCTCGGCCTCCGCGCGATTGTCCTCGGATTCGAGCCGGCTCACCCAGCGGCGGATCGGCGGCGCGTCGATGTACCAGGGCAGCTCCAGCACGCTTGCGTTGCCGTTTGAGTCGGTCACAGCATCCCTCCCTTTACGGGTTTGAGTGAGACGGACGGTCCCGCGCTCACCGATTGCGTTTCTCCCCGCACGGCTCCCCTTCCCCGGCGGTTCGCAAGTGTTTACACTAACAGACCGCGGATAGATTTGTGGCCTCCCGACTATCGAGTGTCCTACGTTCACGGCGAGACCGCCGGGCGGGCCAACCGCGAGGCGCTGAAGAGCGTCTCCCGCGCGGCGCTCAGACGGCACACGCGGCGTCGAGCAGCTGCTCGAGGCGCTCGCGCGCGATGCCACGCGTGATGCAGACGATGCGGGTGCGACGGTCGCCATCCGGCCAGGACGGCAGGACGGCGGGCACGTGGATCAGGCGCTGCACGCCGTGTACGATCGCCGGCCCGGGCAGGCCGGCGACGTTGACGATGCCCTTCACGCGCAGCAAGTCCTCACCGGGAAGCTCGCCCAGCGATTGCAGCCAGCGCGAGACCTGGGTCCAGCTCAGCGGCTCCTCGCGGAGGAGATCGAACGTGCGGATGTCGTGCTCACCGAGGTGGTCGTGGGCGTCGTGATCGTGGTGGGCGTGCGCATCGTCGTCGTGGGCCGCGTCCGCCACGGGCCTCAACCATGCGCCCACGTTGGCGGCGTTCGCCGCCGGATCGGTGGGAGCGCCTGCCAGGATCGAGCCGTCGAGGACCTCCTCCGCTGCGCGCACGAGCGGCGCCGTCGGGTTCACGCGCCGCAGTGCCGTGAGCAGCGCATCGGCGTCGGCGGGGAGGGCGAGGTCCGTCTTCGTGAGGATCAACCGATCCGCGAGCGCGGCCTGGCTGGCGGCCTCGACGTGGCGCTCGAGCGTGGAGGCGCCGTTGACCGCATCGACGGTCGTGACGACGGAGGCCAGCGCGTAGCGCGTCGCGACGAGCGGGTCGGTCAGCAGCAGCCGCGAGATCGGCCCCGGGTCGGCCATGCCGGTCGTCTCGATCACGAGGCGGGCGAAACGCGGGATCTCTCCACGCTCACGCCGTTCCAGCAGTTCTTGCATCGTCACCGCCAGCTCCTCGCGGACGGTGCAGCACACACAGCCCGACTCCAGCAGCGCGGTCGTGCTGTCAACAGTCTCGAGCAGCACGTTGTCGATCCCGATGTCACCGAGCTCGTTGACGATGACCGCCGCGTCGGCGAGGTCGGACTGGCGCAGCAGTCGATTTATGAGCGTCGTCTTGCCACTGCCGAGGAACCCCGTGACGAGCGTCACGGGCACCCGCTGCGCCGGTGCGAGGGGCGCCAGGGGACTCACGCTCGTGGCTCGCTGGGTGGCATCAAAAAAACACTAGGAAGTGCTACATTTGGAAACCGTCATTATAGTAACGGCGGAGGGGCC
>Ga0209006_10000958_pt1 | contig 26660 bp, 24 predicted proteins | sample JacPin_JW_Ref_O2_FD_188567 | JGI IMG/M metagenome (GOLD analysis project Ga0209006, IMG submission 188567) | Forest soil microbial communities from Algoma, Ontario, Canada - Jack Pine, Ontario site 1_JW_Ref_O2 (SPAdes) (version 2) | ecosystem: Environmental > Terrestrial > Soil > Boreal...
GGAAGGCGCGGCGAGCCGCGGCGTCCGCTCGCCCGACGGGCGCAGGATGAGAAAGACGCTCGACCACAGCCCGCGCGGCGGCGTCGCGGTGGCGCGAATGCCGAGATTGGTCAGGAAGGTCGCGACCGTCAGCGGCGCCGCGGCGAGGGCGAGGCCGGCAAGCCGCGCCGGCGAGCGCCAGCCGGCCGCGTCGCCGCGCCTGAGCACGCGGCCGAACGCGCGATAGATCGCCCAGCGCATGCGGCTTGCCGGCACGTAGTGGATCTCGGTGACCCAGGCGGACGGGTCGAGCAGCCGCGCCGATTGCTGGGCGAATTCGCGGCCGAACGTCGCCGCCAGCGCGAGCCCACGCTCGTTGTTGATCATGATCATGATCTGCCCGCCCGGGACGAGCAGCGGCGCGGCGCGGGCGATGTACTCGTCCGCCGTCTTGAGCATGCCCTCGCTCAGGACCATCAGGCAGGCGTCGAAGCTGCCGATCAGCGCGCGCTCCTCCTCCTGGTCGAGCTCGGCGAGCCGCGCCGCCTCGAGCGTATGGATGTCGCCGGCGCTGCGCGTGAGCCAGCGCGCGAAAGTGGCCGGCTGCTGGGCGATCAGCAGCGTACGCCCGTTGCGGGCGATGATCTTCTTCAAGGCGGCGAGCGGGAGCCCGTAATCGGGCCAGCGCGGATGCAGCCGCGTCACGTCGGGCGCCGAGCCGAACAATTTCGTGCGCAGGCGCCACAGCGCCGCCGCGAGCCCCCCGGGCGCCTTCTCGCCGAGCAGGAACTCCCAGTCCGCGCGGCTCAGCGGCCGCCGCGTCTGCGCCCGGTTCGAGGCGAGCGAGCCGATCCAGTAGTGATGATGGCGAAATGGATGCGGCTCCGGGGACATCAGCCCGCGCACCGCGGCGACGAAGGCATCGGCCTGCGCGGTGGTTTCGGCGAGCGTCGGCGGCAGCTCGCCGGCGTGATAGACGAGCGTATTGGCGACATTGCCGCGGTGCTGCGCGGTCGTCCATCCCGACAGGCTCGCGGCGAGAGGCTTTGCCTCGATCGGCCCGGGCAGCAGCCATTTGCTCTCGTGCTCGCGCGGCTGCATTTCGACCACGAGGTAGTCGTCCGAATCGGTGAGCGCGACCACGTTGCCGGAGGGGCACATTTCCGGAATGAACGAGTAGTCGCACGAGGCGCCGACGACGAAATCGGTCACCTCCGGCCGGATGCCGATCATGTGCATCAGGTAGAAGCGGCCGATGAGCGTATGCTCGTCGACCCGCCAGAACAGCCGGTTGGTGTGGGCGTTGTGGCTGAGCCCGAAGTTCACCATGTTGGCGACGGTCGCGGGATGCAGGTGGGCGAGCGACCAGCCGACCAGCTCGCGCGGCGGCAGCGCGATCGCGGTCGAGGCCGGATCGATCCGCCGCCGCAGCAGCGGGATCGCGTCCTCGGCGACGATCTGGAAGTTGCCGGCAACGACGCCGCTTGCACCCGAGCGGATGCGCTCGACCACGCTGCGCAGCGAGCCGTCGGCGACCAGATAGTCCGACACCAGGAAGATGAAGGCGGTATCGAGCATGGCATCGCCGGCCTGCCGCACCGCGCGCGCAAACGCGAGCGTGATGGTCGCGCTGTGGTTTCCGACGGTGATGAGGTCGTCGATGCGGCGGATTTCCGCCTCGCAGATCTGCTCGAGCGCCCGCCACGCCGGATTGGCGCGGATCAGGAGCTCGTCCGTCTCGCTGGTAAGCAGCACGAACCGGGTCGGGAGCATCGCGGCGGCCGCCGGCAGGTTACCGGGCGCGAGCAGCGTCGGCAGGCAGAACTCGAGGAACTGGCTGACGAAGCGATAGCCCCAGACCGGCATCAGCACCGTCACGGCCTGCACGGGCGGCCGCGCGGGCGCGGCACGCTGCGGCAGCACGGCACTCTCAGACAGCGCTCGCATTCCGACCGCTCCCCCGTCGGGATTGCTTCACCTGAGCCGCAGGGCCTGCATGCGCTTGATATTATAATAGCGGTCGTCGGTCATCGCGTTCGGCACCCGGCCGGCCGCGAAGGCCTCGCGCAGGCCGACGATCGCGTCCGCGACGCTGCGCCGGGCGATGAAGCCGAGGTCGCGCCGGATGCGCTCGGAGGAGACGTGGTAGGAGCGGTGGTCGTCGGTCGGCGTCACCACGATCTCGACCCGCGGGCCGATCTCCTCGCGCACCTTCTCGGCGATCTCCATGACCTTGAGATTGTGGTAGCCGGCGTTCCACACCTTGCCGTCGACCGCGGCGTCGGGCGCCTCCAGCAGCATGACGTAGAGGTTGGACATGTCGTCGACATGGATGTTCGGCCGCAGCTGGCCGCCGCCGAACACCGTGATCCGCCCGTTGTTGATCGCGAGGTTGGTCAGGATGTTGACCGTGAGATCGAGCCGCAGCCGCGGCGCGTAGCCGCATACGGTCGCGGGCCGCAGGATGACGGTGACGAAGCCCGGGCCGCGCTCGGCGTTGAGCACGTCCTCGCACATCGCCTTGTATTTCGAGTAGTCGGTGAGTGGCTCGAGCGCGAGGTCCTCGTGCACGTCCGGCGCGTTCTTGATGCCGTAGACCGAGGAGGATGACGCATAGATGAAGCGCCGCACTCCCGCGTCCTTGGCGGCGCGCACCAGCGGGCGGAAGCAGTCGTAGTTGATCGAGCGGCCGAGCGTCGGGTCGAGGTCGAACGAGGGGTCGTTGGAAATGCAGGCGAGATGGATGACGGCGTCGCAGCCCGCGAGCGCCGCCGTCACGTCGGCTGTGCTGCGCAGGTCGCCCTTGACGATGCGCAGACCCGGATGCGGCGCGAGCACGTCGCCATAGATGCACAGATCGAGCACCGTCACGCCGTAGCCGGCCGCCAGCAGCTTCGGGACGAGGTTCGACCCGACATAGCCGGCGCCGCCGGTCACCAGCACGTGTTGGAACTTTTTCGCCATGCACCCGACCTGTCGGCTCATTCAATGCCTCGGGCGGCTGGCGCGCGCAAGCGCGCCGCAACCCGCCGGCCCATGTCTCGAGACGATCGGCCGGTCACTTCAGCAGGGCCGTTATGCCCTTGATCAAGGCCGGCTTTTCCACCGACTTGCGGTGGCCGACGATCTCGACCTTGAGCGCGCCCGCCACATTGCCGATGAAGCCGACCTTGTCCATGGCGCCGCCGGCGGCCACCAGCGGCGCCGTGATGGTGAGAAACGCATCGCCGGCGCCCACCGTGTCGACCACGTTGCGCGCGAACGCCGGAATCGTGTGGGTCGCGCCGCCGCGCTCATGGGTGACGCAGCCATTGCGGCCGTGCGTGATGATGATCTTGCCGCAGGCGACGCGCTCGTTGACGATCGTCTGCGCCACCTCGCCGATCGGCGACAGGCGGTCGCCGGTGGCGAGCCGCGCCTCGGGCGCGTCGACGCACAGGTAGTCCGCCTTCGGATAGCGCGTGATCAGGTTGTAGCCCATGTTGGCGCTGTTGCTCTGGGTGTTCACCGCGAGAAACGGCGAGTATTCGATCAGTGTCTGCACCGCCGAGGCGCCGATGAGACCGTGGCCGAAGTCGGTGGCGACGACGACGTTGGCCCTTGGCGCGACCGCGCAGATCAGGCGGTCGAGCTCGAGCTGCATCTCCTCGGGCAGCGGGCTGTCGTCCATCACGTAGAGCTCGAACAGCTTGCGCATGTTGGTCGGATCGACGAAGCGCCGCTTGAGGGTGGTCGGCGCGCCGGGGCGCCGCAGCATGTGCAGCTCGACGTTCGGGCGCAGGCTGCCGCGGATCAGCTCCTCGTGGCTGTCGGCGGCGCCGATGCAGGTGATCACGTCGACCTTCTTGCAGAACGAGGCCGCGTGGTTCGCCGCCGCGAACACGCCGCCGGCGAAGACCTCGCGGTCCTGGTAGCGGCCGGCGATCACGCTCTCCTTCGGCGGCTTGCCCATCGGCACCGCGTATTGGTACTCGTCGATGATGGCATCGCCGATCAGGACGACGCGATAGTCGCGGATGCGCTCGACCAGCTCGATCGCCTCGGCCAGCGCGCCGTTGCCGCGCATGCCGTGCAGATAGCGCGACACCGCCGGATCGAAGACGTTGAAATGCCGGTTGATCAGCTCGGTCGAGCTGAACATCACCTCGTGGGTGAAATGGATGCGCCCGCCATGCGCCTCGACGGCGTGGCGCTCGGCGACGATCTTGCCGGTGACGTCCTCTTCGGCCTTCTCGTAGTCCTGGCCCTTGACGTAGATGTCCGGCCGGATCGCCGCGATCGCGCCGACCGCGTCGGGCTCGGGATTGATCGCGACGAGATCGACGTATTGCAGGCTTGCCAGCATCTCGGCGCGCAGGTTCTCGGGAAAGGCGGGCCGCCCCGGGCCCTTGTTGACGAAGCGGTCGGCCGTAACGGTGACGACGAGCACGTCGCCGAGCTCGCGCGCCGCCTGCATGTGCCGCACATGGCCGACATGCAGGAGGTCGAAGGTGCCGTGCGCCTGCACGACGCGCTTGCCGGCCGCGCGCATGCGCTGGACGGCCACCGCCGCCTCCTGCACGCTCATGATCTTCTGGCGCGGGCTCGGCGCTTCCTGCCAAGGCGTTTCCGGCTCTTTCCAGCCTAATCGTGCGAGCGGAACGACTTTCGGATCGGTCACGCTACACCCCCTCGTGCATCTTGGCCGGCCGCTCGGCCAGGCAGCGGAACCAGTCCGCCGTCGCCGCCGCGATCCGCTCCGCCGTCCATACCGGCGCATCGCGCCACTGGTCGATGTTCTCGCGCATGACGCGGACACCCTCGGCAAAGGAGACCCGCGGCGTCCAGCCGAGATGGGCGCCGATCTTGCCGATGTCCGCGAAGGTGCAGTCGGGCTCGCCCGGCCGCTTCGGGATCGCGACCGTCGGCGGCGAACCGAGCAGACGGATCAGCTCGTTGACGCTCACCGGCCGGCCGCTGCCGACGTTGTAGACTTCGCCGACCTTGTCGCTCTTGGCGACCGTGAGCAGCGCATCGACGACGTCGCTCACGAAGGTGAAGTCGCGGGTCTGCTCGCCGTCGCCCACGACCGTGAGCGGCTTGCCGGCCATGAGCTGGGCGAGAAAGACGCCGAACACCGCGCCGTAGCTGCCGCTCGTCCTTGCGCGCGGCCCATACACGTTGAACAGGCGCACCGACGCGGCTGGCAGCCGATAGACGCTCGCCCAGTGCATGACGAGTTGCTCGCCGAGATATTTTGTCAGCGCATAGGGGTAGCGCGGATCGGCCGGGGCCGTTTCGGGCGTCGGATACCGCTCGGGAATGCCGTAGCAGGAGGACGACGCCACATAGACGAAGCGCTTGATCGAATGCGCGCGGGCGGCCTCGAGGACGTTGAACGTGCCCTCGACATTGGCGCGATAATAGGCCTCGGGCTCCTGGATCGAGGGAACGATGTCGGCGCGGGCCGCGAGGTGAAAGACGCGCTCGGCACCCGCACAGGCGCGCAGCACGGCGCCCTTGTCGGCGACGTCGCCCTCGATGATGTCGAGCCCGGGATTGCCGTCATGCTGACGTAGGTTGCTGCGGCGACCGACGACGAAGCTGTCGAGCACGCGCACCGAGCGGCCGTCGGCGATCAGTCGGTCAACCAGATGACTGCCGATGAATCCACCCCCGCCGGTGACGACGTCCAAGTCCATTATGCCCCCAGACCACCCTGGCGCAGGATAGTCGACGCGGTAGCTTGCTCCAACCGCCCATTAACGACGCAACAACGCGGTTCCACCGGCCCTGCACAGTGCCACGGGGGTACCATAGGCAGGAGCAGTCTTTCAACCTACGGAAGCGCCAAGAAAAAACGGCTAGGTCGCCGGCTGTTGCAGAAAAGCGACAATAGCTGCAGGATTTTATGTATTCCCCAGGTTCCGGCGGGCGGCGGACGGTAGTGTAGACCCGCCGGCGCGATCAACCTACGGTAATCTCGATGCCGCCGAAGATCATTTGCTCGCCGGCGCCGCTGAAGTTGGGGGCGTTGCCGGGTCCGAGAAACCCGAAATAGATGACGAACACTCCATCGCTCGACGGCATCTCAATCGGGACCTTCACCCAGTCGCTCGGCCCTGCCTCGACCGACGCGCGCACATTGCCGCTCGCGACCAGGACTGTCCGCGGCGACAAGTCGAGTGCGGCTGACCCGGTGTTGCGCGCCGCATGTCCTGGCTCTTCGCCGTCGCGCACATCGACCCCGATGCGCGTGCCTCGCGGCGCCTTGATCCAGAGAGTGGCGCGGATCGGCCGGTTCACCGGTACGCCGACCACCGCGATCCCTAGTCGATGGCGGCCGCCGTCGCGAGTCGCCACCAGGCTGAGCGCCCGATTGCCGCCGCCGGTCGGGCCAGGGCCCATGATCAGCGCGTTGAGCCCCTCGATGCCGTCCCAGGCGACGCCGAAGTGAAAGCCGGTGGGTGCCGGCGGAAGGTCGGTCATCGTGCTCGCCCGGGTGCTGCGCGGCGACCCATCGTTATTGGTCAGCGGAACGTCGGCCAGCTGCACGTCGCTCGGGCGGTTTTCCGCCCCGCTGTCGATGATCGTCAGCGTGATCCAGAACGACAGGCACAGGACCCCGAGGCCCGTCAGGAAGAGGACCGCCTTGCGTCCCCGCGAGTCACCCATCCCGGTCATCCGCCGCGCTGGGGCTGCGCCGGTCGCAAACTGGATTTGTCCCCGCCGCCCCGAGCAGCCGCCACCGCCTCGCGCCCCGTCGCGACGCTACCCGGCTCAACTGCAAGGCGACCGGCCGGATACACCGACGCAAAAAAGTCGCTTTTTGGGCAGGCCCCGACTGCCGTGCACGGAGCTTCAATCGCTTGCCGGCGCCGTGGTGCGGCGCGTCTCGCCCGGGGCCGTGGCGAGCAGGGCCGGATCGCGCCGACTGTAGGCGTTGAGGACGCGATCGACCTCGTCATAGGCGACGATCACGCCGCCGTCGAGCCAGAGCGCCCGGTTGCACAGCTTCCGGATCATCGGCTGCGAATGCGACGCGACGACCAGGATGCGCGAGCGACTGACCAGCGCGTTGAGCCGCGCATAGGCCTTCTGGAAGAAGTGCTCGTCGCCGACGCCGATCGATTCGTCGATGAGCAGAATGTCGGCGTGCGGGACGGTCGCGACGGCGAAGGCGAGCCGCAGCAACATGCCGCTCGAATAGCTGCGCACCGGCATCCTGAGGTAGTCGCCGAGCTCGGTGAAGGCGATGATGTCGTCGATGCTCTCGTCGACCTGCCGCGCCGTCAGGCCTCGCAGCATGCCGCAGATGCGGATGTTCTCGAACCCGGTCGCGTCCGCGTCCATGCCGAGCGTCGTGGTCAGCATGGGCGACACGCGCCCCTGCACGTCGACCGTCCCGGCGCTCGGCGGATAGGTGCCGCTGAGCACGCGCAACAGCGTGGTCTTGCCGGCGCCGTTCTGTCCGACGAGGCCGATGCGGTCGCCGTCATGCGCCTCGAAGCTCACGTCCTTGAGCGCGTGCACCACGACGTGCGAGCCCTGCTGGCCGAGCTGGCCGCCCACCGCCTTGTCGAGCAGGAACTTGCGGATCGAGGCGTAGACCGCGTCGAAAATGGGGATATCGACCGATACCTTATGGGCGGAGATGAACGCCATGGCGCGCCGCCTGCTCAGAGCCAGTAGACGATGCGCCGCTCGACCCGTCGCAGCAGGACCATGGCGAGCAGCAGCCCCGCCACGGCGGCGCCAAGTGCGACGACCCACGACAGCGTGCTCGGCAACGTGCCGAGCAACGGTGCGCGCACGAGCTCGATCAGATGATACATCGGGTTGATATCGGCGACGTAGCGCCGCTCGCCGAGCGCCGAGACCGGCCACATGATCGGCGTCGCAAACACCGTGATCTGCAGCGCGGTTTCCACCATCTGCGACACGTCGCGGAAGCGCGTGTTCAGCACCGCGAACACGATGCCGACCCAGACGAGATTGAGGCTGATGACGACGAGGCCGGGGATCGCCATCAGTGCGGCGCGGTCAGGCCCATGGCGGAAGTAGAACCAGATCGGCACGATGATGATGATCGTGTGCATGAGGACGATGAGATTCGCCCAGATCACGCGCAGCACGTAGATCGAGAACGGAACCCGGATCTGCTTGATCATGTCGCTCTGCGACCCGAAGGCCTGGCAGCATTCCTTGATCGAGGTCGAGATGAAGCCCCAGACGATGAAGCCGAGCGTGAGATAGGGCAGGTAGCTCGCGATCGCGATATTGAATATGTGCGCGTAAAGCGAGCCTAGCGCCACCACCAGCAGGCCCATGCTGATGGTCATCCAGAACGGCCCGAGGATGGAGCGGCGGTAGCGCCGACGGATGTCGTTCCACCCGAGCATGGTCCACAGCCGCCAGCCGCGGATGCCGTCATACAGGTCGCGGCCGAACGCGTCGTGCGGCGGGAATGTCGCAAGCCCTGTCTGCGCGATCGTCACGCTGCGCCGTCCACCCGGTTCCATGTGCGTCGTTGCCGAAGCCATCGCATATCGGTCAAGACGATGCACGCGCGAAGTGGCGCCAGATCGCGCTGCGCAGGACCATGAGCGGGTTCATCGGCCAGAACCGCAGCCACAGCCAGCCGAGCAGGAGCGCCCGCGGCAGGCGCGGGGCGGCGGAGAGAAACATACGATCGGCGAGGCCTCCGGCCGATGCCTGCGCCAGGATCGCGTGGTTCATCGGCCGTGTCGCGATCGCCAGCCGCGCGATCCCGAATTGCAGGCGGCGGCGAAAAAGCGGGCCGTACCACGGCGGGAAGGCCGGATCCCGGGCGAAATGCCCGAGCGCATTGCCGAGCACCCGCTTTGCTTCGGCCGGGTCCGATGCGGTCTCGCGCGAGAGGCTGTCGTCGAACACTTGCCAGGTGGCCAGCGTGCGCGGGACGAAGCAGAAGCCATGCGTCAACGCCACCTTGCGCGCGAGATAGCCGTCGGCGAACGAGCCGAGGTCGGCGGCAAATCCGCCCGCCGCGACGGCGCGGTCGCGCACGAAGATCGCACTTCCGGTCAGTATCCAGTTGTCGGCGCGCCTGAGCAGCGCCGCCGTCTCGGCAGGCGAGAAATAGCTGGTCCGGTTGCTCGGCCGGACGGCCGGCCGCACGCCGATCGGCTCGCCGGTTTGCCCGGCGACCAGGTTCGACTCGCCGCAAACCAACCCGGCCTGAGGGTGGCGCTCGAGCACCGGGAGCACGGTGGCGAAAAAGCCGGGCAGCACCCAGTCGTCGGCGGCGGCGAAATAGACGTACGTGCCCCGGCAGGCGTCGAGGCCGCGCGCCAGCGCGGCGGTCGCGCCCTCGTTGGTGCGGTTGGCGATGACGCGGATCGTCTTCGATCCGGCCGCGTGCGCCTCGATGACGCGCAGGCTGTCGTCGGTCGAGCCGTCATCGACGATCACGATTTCGTCAGGCGCCCGTTCCTGCGCGAGCAGCGCCGTGACGGCGCGCGAGATCAGCTTGCCGTGATTGTAATTCGGCAAGACCACCGATAGGGCGAGTGGATTGGTCGGCGTAGGATCGATGACGTCCAGGTTCGCGGTCGTCGTGTCCTGGGCCTTTTGCATAAGCGGATCGCAACGCGCCCCGGACTAAGCCGCCCCTTGGCCCAGGCATTGGAACCGGGCGACCGCGGGTTCCGCGCGGCCGACTGCTCACGGCGATACTATCAAGCCCATGCGGCGGCAACAAATGAATTTGACGTTGCGAGAAGGGTTTAGCCGCGCCGGCGCAATCCATTGTGAGGGCCGCGCCGGCATGCTTTGATGACGATGCGTGACACGCGAACGAAAACCGTCGAGCCAGCCGGCCACAGGAGCGGGAGTGGAGTGGAAGTCATGGGACACGCCGCACGATTGAGCGCTTGTCTGGTGCTCGCGCTTGCGCTGCTCGCGCCGGCGCAGGCGGCGTCGTTTCGCTCCGGTGTCGCCGCCTTCAATCGCGAGAACTTCAATGCGGCGGGCGTGATCTTCGGTCCGCTGGCCGAAGCCGGCGATGCACGCGCGCAGTTCTATCTCGGGTTCATGTACGAGACCGGCCGCGGCGTGCCGCAGGATTACGTGACGGCGGCCTATTGGTATCGCCGCGCCGCTAACCAGGGCGATACCGCCGCGCAGTGCCGCCTCGGCCTGCTCTACGACAAGGGGCAGGGCGTCGCGCAGAGCTACATCGAGGCGCACAAGTGGCTCGACCTCGCCGCCGCGCACGCGCCGCCGGCGACGCGCGACTATTATGCGCGCTTGCGCGACGCGGTGGCGACCAAGATGGCGCGCGGCGAGATCGGCACCGCGCGCGTGCTGGCGCTGCATTGGGTCGCGGTGCGCGAGCGGCCGGTTGCGCTGGCGCATCCGTAAACGTGGCGACGGGATTGGCGGGCCCGTGCGCTCAAGGCGGCAGCACCGTCGCCTGCAGGAACCAGGCCACCCAGATCGCCGGGGCGAGATAAAGCCCGAACGGCAGCGCATGGGTCGCACGCATCGGCCGGTTGCCGACATGGTGGCGCACCAGATAGGCGCCGAGCGCCGCCACGACCGCGATCTCGATGGCAACCGCGATCGCAAACCAGTCGAGCCACGCGCCGGCGACCGCCGCGAGCTTCACGTCGCCCATGCCGATGCCCTCATGACCGCGCCACCCGCGGTAGCCGAGCTTGAGCGCGAGAAAGAGGCCGCCTGAGACGCCGGCGCGCACGAGCGCCATACCGATCTGCGGCAGCGGTCCGTGCGGATCGAGCGCCACCGCATGCGCGATCGCGAGCACGAACGCGGCCGCGCTGAGCCAGTTCGGAATGAGGAAATGACGCGCGTCATGGAGCGCGATCGCGCACATCGTGAGCGCGAGGCCGGCGCCGCAGAGGCCGATCACCCCGGGCGCCACCAGAATGCTTGCGAGCGCGGCGCCAACCGACACGATCGCAAATGCGGCGCGCGCGAGCTTCGCGCGGCGAGCCAGTCCGATGCGCGGCGCCATTACGGGCATTGCGATTGGCGCATGTTCTTATCGGCGAATCGGAATCCACTTCGCCGGAGCATGCGCTAGTGGAACAACGGCGGCGTCGGGCCTTCGACCGTTCCGTGATTGGGCATGTGATTGTTCGACCCGAGCAGCCGATCGTTCATCTTGGTGCGCAGCTCCTCGGCGACCATGTTGGCGTCGACGGCGTCGCGGATGATCTGCGGCCGGATGAAGATGATGAGCTCGGTGCGGATGTTCGTCTTGGTTTGGTTGGCGAAGAGATCGCCGACCTTCGGGATCTGGTCGAGCAGCGGAACTCCTTGCTTGGTGACGCTCACGCTGTCGCTGATCAGGCCGGCGAGCAGCACCGTCTGACCGCTCTGGACCGCGATCGAGCTCTTGACCTTGCGCTCCGATACCGTCGGCGTCAGCGCGGCGGTGGGCGGGCCCGGCACGACGCTGCTGATCTCCTGCTCGATGTCGAGCACCACGTTGCCGTTGGGATTCACGCGCGGGACGACGCGCAGGATGATCCCGGTATTCTTATAGTCGATCGTGTTGACGACCGACCCGCCCGCGGTGAGCACCGTCGCGCTGCCGGTCGTTATCGGCACCTGGTCGCCGACCTGCAGCGTCGCCGGCTGGTTGTCGAGCACGACGAGCGACGGGTTGGACAGCACCCTGACGTCGGTCACGTTGTGCAAGGCGTTGAGGATCAGGTTCGGCGTCGCCGCCGAGCCGACCAGGAAATTGAACCCCGGCAGCTGCTCGGCGAGCACCGCGCTGCCGATGCTGTTGATGATCGAGCCCTTGTCCGGCGCCATGCCGACGCTGCTGCTCTGCAGGAAGAACTGCACGCCGTAGGTGAGCTGGTCGTTGAGCGTCACCTCCGCGATGGTCGCGTCGATCGCGACCTGAAGCTGCGGCCGGTCGACCTGGCGCAGCGTGTGCTCGACGATCCGCTGCGCCTCCTGGTTGGCGTAGACGAGGATGGAATTGTTGGTCACGTCGGCGGTGATGCGTACGCCGGGCAGCACGCCCGGGCCGTTGGCGCCCGGGCCGGTATCGTTGCCGGCGGCGAAAATGCCGCCGGGAGCGCCGTTGCCCTGTGCCGTGTCGGTGCTGACCGGACGCGTCGCCGCCGTGGTGGTGGTGGTCGTCGTCGCCGACGTGGCGTTGGAGCTCGGCGGCAGGGCGCTCAGCGCCGCAAGCGGGCCCGATGTCGAGGTCGTGAGCCCGGCGCCGGGCGCGATCTGCCCGTTCGCCGAATTGAGCCCGCTCGCGGAGCGGCCGAGGAATACCTCGTTGAGCAGCGCCGCGACGTGGCGCGCGTCGCCATAGTGCAGCCGGTAGACGCGCAGGTTGGTGCTGGCCGTGTCCGATTGATCGAGCCGGCTGATCCATTGGCCGGCGGCGCGCAGAAATTCCGGCTTGCGACTCACCACCAGGATGGCGTTCATGCGCGCGACCGGCTGGAACTTGACCATGTCGTGGCCGAGCCCCGCGTCGCCGCTGTCCATGATCTTCTCGAGCTCGGCGATGATCGGCTCCGTCGTGCTGTTGTGCACCGGAAAGACGCCGACCGACTGGCCCCGCATCCAGTCGACGTCGAAGCTTGCGGCGATCTCCAGCGCGTTGCGCCGCTCGGCGCCGCTGCCCTGGAGGATCAGCAGGTTGCGCGCCGCGTCGGCGCGCATCTGCCCCGGTTTCGACGCGAAGCCGTCGACGAGCTTGATGACGGTTTGCGCCGACACGTAGCGCAGCGGGATCACGGTGATCCCGTATCCGGGTTGCGCGGTCGCGAGCCTGTCCATCGGGCCGGCTCCCACCGCGTCGCTTGCCGGCATCAGGCGATAACCCGTGCTGTCGCGCACGAGCGCGACATTGCTCAGCCGCAGCGCGTTCTCCAGCACGTACAGGACGTCGGATTTCGCCACCGGCCGGCCCGACGCCAGCGTCACGGTGCCCTGCACGCGCGGGTCGATGGTGTAGCCGACGCCGAGGATGTCGCCGAGGATCACCTTGGCGACGGTTGCGACCGGCGCGTTCTCGAAATTGAGGTCGTAGCCGTCGCCGCTCGGCGCGACGTCTCTCGGTGCGGGCTCGACGACGGTCGCTTGGCCGGCGCCGGGGAACACCGCCGGCCGCGAGGCGTTCGCGGTGTTCGGGGTCGCCGAGTCTTCGGTCTTGGGAAAGCGCGGCAGCAGATCGAGCGAGCGGACATGGTCCATCACGTCCGGCGGATGGTTGTCCTTGGGATCGGGGCGCGCATCGAATCCGCCGATGCTGCACGCGGCGAGGATCGCGCCGGCGCAAAGGAAGCAAACGCTCCACGCGGCGCGGTGCACCCTCCGGCGACCGCGCGGGACTCCCACGCCACCTCGACTGCGCCCTACCAACGCCGGCCCCAATACGCGCAAACGCAACGCGCGAAAAATTGACAGCAAGATGGGTGATTGTTAAAAGTTACTTAAATCGTGTCAAGCGTTGAATTTTCGCCGCGCAAGTTTCGCGCGGTATCAAGGAACCGAGTTGCGTGAGCGCCCATGTCGCAAAGCTCCGCGGAAGAGTTTTGGCGGTATTTACTTGAGAAATACGCTGCGCCTGCAATCGCATCCGGGCGGAATAGGATCGACAAGCCGGCGAATGGCGAATTAACTCTTCGGGCCATCTTGGACTCGACTGAAATCCCCGTCGGCGACTTCGCCAACGAGGTGGCGCGCTTCTGGCGCCGTCCGCGCCTGCAACTCCCTCAGCTCCTTGCCGCCACCGGCCTCGTCACCAAGTTTTCGCGCCGTTTCCTGATCGAGTCGGCCGTCTTCCCGTTCGAGGGCGCGGACGGATGCCGGCTCGCCGTGGCGGATCCGACCGATACGGCCGCGCTGCGGGCGGCCGAAATCGTGCTCGGCGGACCGGTTGATGTGGTGGTCGCGTCGTTCGAGGACATCGCAACGGTGCTCGCCGAGCGGCTCGGCGACGATGAGCGCGAGCGCGGCCAAACGGCGGATCCGGCGCTCGCGCATTCGGACGACGACATCGAGAGCCTGCGCGATATGGCGAGCGGGGCGCCGGTGGTGCGCGCGCTCAACGACCTGTTCGAGCGCGCCATGGAGTTCCGCGCGAGCGACATCCATGTCGAGCCCGGCCGCAGCGGTCTCGTGGTGCGCATGCGCGTCGACGGATTGCTGCGCAACGTCCCGGCGCCGCCCGGCGCCTTGCCGCAGGCGCTGATCTCGCGCATCAAGATTCTCTCGGGATTGAACATCGCGGAGCGCCGGCTGCCGCAGGACGGCGCCGCGCGCGTGCGCGTCGGCCGCGTCGAGATCGACATTCGCGTCGCCACCATGCCGACGCAGCACGGCGAGTCGGCCGTGCTGCGCCTGCTGCCGCGCGACCGCGGGCTCCTCGACATCGGCAGGCTCGGCCTTGCGGCTCCCGACGAACGGAAACTGACCCGGCTGCTCGCGCTGCCGCACGGCATGATCGTGATCACCGGCCCGACCGGCAGCGGCAAGACCACGACGCTCGCCACCATGCTGTCGATCCTCAACGAGCCGACGCGCAAGATTCTCACCATCGAGGATCCGGTCGAATACGAGATCCCCGGCATCAACCAGTCGCAGGTCAAGCCGTCGATCGGGCTCACCTTCGCGGCGGCGATGCGCTCCTTCGTGCGCCAGGACCCCGACGTGATCATGGTCGGCGAGGTGCGCGATCCGGAGACCGCGCATATCGCGATCCATGCGGCACTCACCGGCCACCTGGTCTTGACGACGTTGCACACGGAGACCGCCGCGGCTGCGGTCCCGCGGCTGGTCGACCTCGGCGTCGAGGGCTTCCTGCTGCAATCGACGCTGCGCGCCGTCATCGCCCAGCGCCTCGTGCGCATCCTGTGCGAGCGCTGCAAGGCGCGGCATGCGCTCACGCCGGCCGATATGGCGGCGGACCCGCGCTACCAGGTGCTCGGCTTCGCGCCGGGCGAGACCGTGTGCGAGCCGGTCGGCTGCGAACGCTGCGGCGGCGTCGGCTATCGCGGCCGCTTGGGCGTGTTCGAGGTGCTCGAGCTCGACGACGAGATCAGGAAGCTGATCGGCCAGAACACCGATTCCAAGCTGATCCATGCTGCCGCCGCCCGCGGCGGCATGGCCTCGATGGCGGATGACGCGATCGCCAAATGCCGCGCCGGCACGACGTCGGCGGCCGAGGTGTTGCGCGTGACAACGATCGGGTGAGGCGTGGCAAGCTTTCGCTATCGCGCGCTCACGGCGAGCGGCGAGCTGACGAGTGGAACGATCGCGGCGGCGAGCGTCGAGGAGGTCGCACGCCGGCTCGAGGCGCGCGGCCTGTTCTATGTCGACGACGGTGCCGCGCCACGGACGACTGCCTGGTGGTCCGCGTTCGCGTTCATCAACCGCCCGACCGCGGAAGACGTGACTGTCTTCACGCGCGATCTTGCGCTTCTGCTCAAGGCGGGGGCGCGGATCAATGACGCTCTCGATCTCCTGTCGGGTGACATCGATCTCGGCCGCCTGCGTCCCGTCGTCGCGGGCCTGCGCGATGGCGTGCTCGCGGGCGAAAGCTTCACCGAGGCTCTCTCGCGGCATCCGCTGCTGTTCCCGCCGATCTATCTCGCGCTGGCGCGCGTCGGCGAGGCGTCCGGCACGCTCGACCACCTGCTCGAGGTGCTGGCCGAGGAGCGCAGCCGGTCCGAGGCTCTGCGTCGCCGTTTGATAGATGCGCTACGCTACCCGGCCTTCGTGCTGTTTGCCGCGGGCGGCGTGCTCACGTTCTTCCTGTTCTTCGTCCTGCCACAGTTCGGCTCGGTGCTGCGCGATTTCGGCGCCAAGCTCGATCCGATCGTCGTCGCGCTCCTCGGCCTGTCCGACTTCGCGACGACGCATGCGACCTCGATCGCGATCGTGCTGATCCTCGTCATCGTGGCGGCCTGGCTCGCCTTGCGGCGGCCGCGCGTGCGCGCCGCGATCCTCTACGGCGTTTCCAAGCTGCCGCTGGCGCGCTCGATCATGACGTTTCATCGCACCGCGCTGTTCTGCCGCAATCTGTCGGTCCTGCTTGGCAGCGGCGTCAATCTCACGCCGACGTTGCGCATCCTCGCCGACATGATGGCCTCGACCGGCCACGGCTCCGCGTGGGAGCGCGCGGTCGACCGCGTGCGACATGGCGCGAAGTTCTCCGATGCGCTCGCCGATACGGCAGCGCTGCCGGCCATGGCGGTGCGCATGCTGCGGCTCGGCGACGAGACCGGCCAGCTGCCCATGATCGCGGCGCGCGTCGCGGAGTTCTACGAGGCCAAGCTGCAGCGCAGCCTCGACCGTCTGGTCGGTATCGCGGGACCTGCGGCGATCATCGTGATTAGCTTTGTGGTCGGCGGTTTGATAGTCTCGGTCATGACCGCTCTCTTGTCCGTGAGCCAGGTGGTTGGCTAGCTAGCGCATGTCCCGGCGAACTGGAGGCCGGTTCGCCGATCAGGATATCCGCCAAGTAGGGGGGAGGGACAGCCAATGAGAGGACGACTTCACAACCGGCGCCGCCGTGCGCGGCGGAGCGAGGCGGGCTTCACACTCGTCGAGATCCTCGTGGTCATCACGATCATAGGCCTGATCATGGCGCTGGTCGGACCGCGGGTGCTCAATTATCTCGCCGAATCCAAGGTGAAGGCCGCGCGCATCCAGGTCGAGAGCTTCGGGAGCTCGCTCGATCTGTTCTACCTCGACAACGGCCGCTATCCGAGCACCAGCGAAGGCCTCGCGGCGCTCGCCCAGCGACCGGGCGGCATCGACTCGTGGAACGGGCCCTACCTTCGCAGCGGCGCCGTTCCCAACGATCCGTGGGGGCATCCTTACGTTTATCGCTCGCCGGGCGAGCACGGGGCTTATGACATTGTCTCCTTTGGCTCGGACGGACAGGAAGGCGGCACTGGCACGGCGGCCGACATTGAGAGCTGGAAGCGCTGACGGGTTCGCGGGCGAGCGCGGCGTCGTTCTGCTCGAGATCGTCTGCGTTCTGGCGATCATTGCGTTGCTCGCCGCGATCGTGTTGCCGGCGATACCGCGCGCCACCTCGCGCACGCGGCTCGAAGCCTATGCGGTCGACGTGGCGGCGCTGATCATGCAGGACCGCAACGCGGCCATCCGGCGGCGGACGCAGATCGCGACACAGATCGATGCCCGCGCGCGGTTGATCGTCTCCGGCGCGACCGGCCGGGTGCTTCGCCTGCCGGACGACGTCGCGGTCGACGCCTTGCTCGCCGCGCGTTGCGGCGATCGGCCGGCGGGCGGGAGGATCAACTTCTTTGCCACCGGCAGCTCGTGCGGTGGCGTGATCGCCCTGCGTCGACCGGGGGCGGGCTACCAGGTGCGCGTCAATTGGCTGACCGGGGGGGTTGAGGTTGTTGCGGGTACGCCCTGACGACAGGGCCGGGTTCACGCTCATCGAGGTTCTCGTCGCGTTGGCGGTGGTTGGCGCGTCGCTGACCGCGATCGGCGCGCTCGTCGGCGTCTCGATGCGCGGGGCGCAATCGATCGAGCAGCGCGTCGCCTTTCGCGAGACCCTGCGCTCGATCGTCACCTCGCTGCCCGATCGTCGCGATCTTGCGCCGGGCAGCGCGAGCGGCACGACCGCGGGTTATGGCTGGCGCACGGATGTCGCGCCCTACGTGTCCAATCTCGTCGATCCGCGGGCGGCGACGCCGTGGCAGCCGCAGAGCGTGGTGATCAGCGTGCGTTCGCCGTCCGGCCAGCTCTTGCGGATCGAGACCATCCGGTTACGCGGGAGGCCGGCTGATGCGCGACCGTAATTCCGCGGAGGCGGGCTTCACCTTGATCGAGACGCTGGCGGCGACCGCGCTGTTCCTGATCGTCGTCGCGGCGCTTGCCACCATCACGGGGCAATGGCTGCCGAGCTGGAACCACGGCTTCGCCCGCGTGCAGCGCGCCGGGCAGCTCGCCTTCGGCATCGACCGGATCGTTGCCGACCTCGAGGCGGCGGAATTCATCTCGCCCAATGCGGACGTGAAACGTCCGATTTTCGACGGCACCGAGCTCGGCGTCACTTTCGTACGCGGCGCGGTCGGCCCCAATTCCCGGCCGGGCCTCGAAATCGTGCGGCTCGCCGAGATCGCGAGCGAGCGCGGCCCGGTGCTCGCGCGCGCGACGGCGCCGTTCGTGCCGCTCGTGCCCGACGCCAACGTGATCCCGAACCTCAAGTTCTCCGCGCCGGTCGTCCTCGTGCAATCGCCGTTTCGCGTGCTGTTCGGCTATGCGGGGCCGGACCGCGTCTGGCAGCCGACCTGGCGCGGCGCCGACAAGCTGCCGAGCGCCGTGCGCGTCACGGTGCGCGACGCGGTGAGCGGCGCGACGCTCGCGGTCACCACCGCCGCGAAAATCCACGTCGAGGTCGCGGCCGAATGCATCAATCCGCGCGCGCAGAATTGCGCCGGTGCCGCCCCGCAGCCGGCCGCCGCGCCCGCGCCGACGCAGAACCGGGGGCCATGATGCACGCGGGCGGACATCGGCGGCGCGATCGCGGCTTCATCATCGTCGCGGTGCTGTGGATCGTGCTCGCGCTCGCGACCTTCGCGTCGATCTATGCCGCCTATGTGGTGCGCACCGCCGACGCGGTCGGGTCGAGCGACCGGCAGGTCAGGGCGCAGGCGCTGTTCACCGCCGCGCTCGAGCTCACCGCGTATCAATTGACGGCCGCCAACAAGGACAGCCGGCCGCCCAGCGGACAGTTCAATTTCCGCATGGGGCGCGCCACCGTGCTCGTCGACTTTGATTCCGAGGCGGGACGCATCGATCTCAACGCCGCGCCCAAGCCGATGCTGGCGAGCCTTTTTGCCACCCTCGGCGCGCGCCCGGCGGACGCCGACCTTCTTGCCGACCATGTGATCGCGTGGCGCAGCGCACCGGCGCAGACCGGGGAAGGCGATACGGAGGCCGAGGCCTATCGGGTGGCCGGTCTCAACTACGCGCCGCGCCATGCCCCGTTCCAGGATGTCGGCGAGCTGTGGCTCGTGCTCGGCCTGCCGCCCGCGCTGGTCGAGCGCGCGCTTCCCTACGTCACGGTCTTGAGCGGCTCGCCGCAGGTCAATGTGCTCGCCGCGCCGCCCCTTGTCCTCGCGGCGTTGCCCGGCATCACGCCCGAACAGGTCAACGGTGTCTTGGCCGCACGCCGATCGGCCCCGCAAGACGCGCAGGCCGTGCTCGAATCGCTCGGGTCTGCCCGCGACGCCGCGACCGTCGCCACGGGGGCGACCGTGCGCGTGTCGGTCGGCCTGCGCTTCGACGACGGTTCGCGCGCCAACGCCGACATCGTCATCCTGCTCGGTGATGACGGCGCGGAACCATATCGTATACTGTCCTGGCGCGACGACTTCGATCAGATCGCGCCCGCGGGCGGATAGGGCGTCAATGGCCGTGCTGAGTCACATTGCGGAATTCGTCGCGCGCTGGCTCGATGCGGTGGCCGCCGTGCTGGTCGCCGCACTCGGCCGCTTCGTGTCGCCGCGGGTCGTGCACGTCATCGAGGAGGATGACGGATTTGCGCTGCGCCTGCCGAAGGACACTCCGTCGCCGCCCGAGCGCTTCCGGCTCGACGACAGCGCCGGCGCGCCGGCGCTGCCCGAAAGCGTAGCCAAGGCGATCCGCGGCAATCGCGTCGAGATCGTGCTCCGCCCGTCGCGCTTCGTCTTTCGCCAGCTCGAATTGCCGCGTCGGGCGGTCGAATTTCTCGACGGCATCATCCGCGCCCAGATCGATCGGCTCACCCCGTGGGCGGCCGGCGACGCCGTGTTCGGCTGGGGCCGCCCCGCCGAGATCGCGAACGATCGTATCTCGGTCATGATTGCCGCGACCGCACGCGCGATGGTCAGGCCCGTCTTGCAGGCCGTGTCCCAACTGGGCGCCGCCTCGATCGTTGTGCTGACCGCGCCCGCCGACGGCCCCGCGGCGGCGGCCAGCATCAAGGTGTACGACCAGCGCGTCCACGGCCTGCTCGACGCGCGGCGCCTGAGCCGCATCCTGCTCGGCGTGCTGCTGGTTGCGGCAGTTGCCGCCTCCCTCGCGCTTGCCGCCGATGTCGTGATCGGCGGCAATCTCGGCGCCCGCGAGGCCGATCTCGCGCGCCTCATCAACCAGCACCGCGTCCTGCTGCGCACCGGCCAGAACGGGCTTGCGCGCGACGCGAGCGGGCTGCTCGATCGGCGCAAGCGCGAGACGCCGGCGACCGTCATCGTGCTCGAGGCGCTGTCGGAAATCCTGCCCGACGACACCTACGTCACCGAGCTGCGCGTCGAGGGCAACAAGCTGCAGATCATCGGCGTGACGCGTGACGCGCCCGCCCTGATCCGGGTGATCGAGCAGTCGCCGCATTTCACCCGCGCGACGTTCTTCGCACCCACCACCCGCGCGCCCACCGATCCCGGCGACCGCTTCCACATCGAGGCGCGGATCGAGCCCGTCAACACGCCGCGGTCATGACCATGGATCATCGGCTCGACCATTTGCTCGCGCGTTTTCCCCTCCTGGCGACGGGCGCCTATCTGGTGCTCGTTCTCGCGCTGCTCGGCGGGGCGTGGTTCGCGGCGGCCGATCTCGTCGATCGGCGGCAGGCAGTGGCCGATGCGGAAGCGCTGCTCGCCCAGCTCGATCGCGGGCGGCCGACGGCGGCAACGCCGGTTGCCGCCGCGGGCGATGTGCCGCAGGGCTCGCCGTTCCTCGAAGCCCAGACCGTGACGCTCGCCGGCGCGGTGCTGCTGCAGCGGGTTGCCGGCGCCGTCACGGGAGTCGGCGGCAACGTGCTCTCCTCGCAAGTGGACGTGCAGGACGCCGCCTCGAACGCCGGCTTCGTCAGCCTCGTGGCGAGCTGCGAGGTGACGCAGGACGATCTGCAGAAGCTGCTCTACGATCTCGAAGCCGGGATGCCGTATCTGTTCCTCGACCAGCTCGTCGTGCAGGCGCCGGATACGGTGACGCGCGGCGACGGCGGACGCCTGCGCATCGTGCTCGGCGTGTCAGGGCAATGGCGAGGCGGCAAATGATCCGCGCCGGCAGCATGCTCGGCCTCGCGCTCGTCGGCGGCGCGCTCGCCTGGCCCGCGCCCCTGACCGCCGCGACCGATCGCGCCGAGGGACCTGGTATGCGGGCGGTGCCGCGGCCTCCCGCGCTCGATCTCGACGACGTGAAGACGTCGCAGGCGGCGAACGCGCCCACGGTCCAGGCAGGCAATCCGCTGTGGGCGGTGCCGCTCAGCGCGCTGACGGTCACGCGCGAGCGGCCGATCTTTTCCGCCTCGCGCCGGCCGCCGCCGCCGCCGGTCGCGGCGCGCCCGGTGGTGCAGGTGCGCGCCGCGCCGCCGCCGCCGCGCCCGCGCGACCAGCGGCCGCACCTGGCGCTCGTCGGCACCGTCGCCGGCGCCGAGGGCATCGCCATCTTCGTCGATCAGAGCAACCAGACGATCGTGCGGCTGCGCACCGGCGAGGGGCATGACGGCTGGGTGCTGCGCGCGGTCGGCCCGCGCGAGGTGACGCTGCAAAACGACAATGATACCGCCATCCTCGCGCTCCCTTCGACGGACGGAAAATAGTCGGCGAACCGGCACGAAGTCTGTGCTAAAGCATGATCCCGAATGGGTGCCGGTTTTCAGGAAGATCACGCTCAAACAACGAGCTAAGGCGTGATGGCGATTCGCAGAAAAATCATCACGCTTTAGCGTCCGACTTGACGGGCGCGGGCTCTCGCGGCGTATCGTGGTGCGGGACCGCGGGCGGCCGGCGGATAGAGGTGGGGACTGTCATGTCAGCTCGTGTCCGCAGTCGTTTCCTCGGTGCATGCGCGCTTCTCGCCCTGGCCGTCTTCTGTGCCGAGGCCTCCGCCGAGGTTCGCATCAGCGAGGCAACCGGGGACCGACTGACGATTGCGGCGCACGATGCGACGGTGCGTCAGGTTCTCGATGCCTTGCGCGCGGCGCGACCCGTGCAAATCCGAACCTCGGACGCACTGACGCGTACCGTCACCGGGACCTACACGGGATCGCTGCCGCGCGTGCTCTCGCGCATTCTCGACGGCTACGATCACGTGATCCACACGACGTCGGCGGGCATCGAGATTGAAGTCTTCGGCGCCGCCCCGGGCGTGCGGGCGACTGCCTCGGTTGCGAATTCGGTCACCCTGGTGCCCAACAATATCCCGCGCGTCAGCAGCAATCTCGACGCGGATGAGGACCAGGGAGGCGGAACGCGCGCCCGCACCGTCAATGCGCCAGCGCCGGTCGTTCCGGCGCGGCCCGTGGCTTTCACCGGCAGCGTCCAGCGCCCCGGCACGCCGGGCATCAGCAGCAATGTGGACCTCGACGAGGAGACGTCGCGGTGACGTCCCGCGACATCGCGGCGGGGGCCTGATTCTGCTGCTCGACCGCGGGCATCGCGCGCGCCGTGCCGCCGCTTTCCGCCGGCGATGATCGCCGATGAGCCGGCTGCAATCGATCCTCACCGGCATCGCGACCGCCGTCGCGGTCGTTCTGGTCGTCGTGTCGATCGATTTCACGAGACTCGCGGCGAGCTTTCATGCGCTGCGCCCCGCGCCCGTCGTTCTCGCGGTCCTTCTGCTGGCCGGCAACTTCCTGCTCGCCTTCTGTCGCTTCACCTCGACGCTCGGTGCGCTGGGCGTGACGCTGCAGCGGCGCAGCGCGGCCTATGCCTTCGCGCTCGGCAATCTGGCGGGCCAGTTCCTGCTCAACATCATCGGCCAGAGCCTGACGCGCGCCATGGTGCTGCAGGCGAGCGGCGTGCCGCTCAGCGCGACGGTCGCGGCAACCTACCTGGAGCGTCTCCTCGCGCTCGCCACGATCGGGGTCGGCGCCGTGGTCTCGGCGCTGGTGCTGTTCGGCTCGTTCGGCTTCGAGCTGCATGACGGCGGCGCTTATTTCGTTTCCGTTGCGCTCGCGACCGCCGCGGTGCTCGGCGCGGCAGGGCTGCCTGGTCTCGATGCGGCGATCGGCATGGCGCAGATCCGGACCATGCTGCGCACGAGCGTGCGGCTTCTGCCCGCACTGGCGATCAGCGTGCTGGCGCATCTCGCGATGTTCGGCGCCTATGTGGTTCTGGTGCGCGAGTTCGCGCCCGGCATCGCGCTGGCAAGACTCGCGCCCGCGATCGTCATCGTCATGTTCGCGGCCGGCCTGCCGGTGAGCTGGGCCGGCTGGGGCCTGCGCGAATTCGGCGCCGTCTATGCGCTCGGCGCAATCGGCGTGCCGAACGAGGCGGCCGTGCTCGTCGCCGTGATGGTCGGTGCGACGAGCCTGCTGATCGCGCTCGCGGCGGGCGGCGCCGTGGTGGTCGACGCGTGGCTGCGCCCGGCGGCGCCCGCGGCCGCGAAACCGATGATGCCCGGCGGCATGGCGCGCGCGCTCGCGCCGTCCGACCCGATCCTCATGTGGACGATCGGCATCCTCACCGCCTGCCTCATCTATCTCCAGCTGCGCGTGCCGACCGGGCCGGGCGCGCTCACCATCAACGCCGCCGATCCGCTCGCCATCACGGCGCTGTTCTTCGCCGCCGTCTTCGCCTGGACCGACCGTTTCCTCGACCTCTATCCGCGGCTCGTGCTGCGCAGCATCGGCGTGCTCACGGCGGCGCTCACGCTTGGCCTCATTGTCGCCTGGCTCGGCCCCGGCGTGTCCGTCTGGGCCCTGCTCAACCGCATGCTCGGATTCCTCTTTCTCCTCGGCTACGCCGCCGTCCCCGGCCTCGTCGTGCTGATCGCCGGCGAGCGCGCTCGCGCGATCCTCGCCCGCACCTTCGTGATTGCCGCCGTGGCGATCTGCGCGATCCAGGTGCTCGCCTATGTGGTTCATCTCTATGTCATGCCGCTGCCGCTCGACTTCTTCGGCTACCTCTTCGCCAGGAGCGGACAACTCGAGGGCTATGCGCAGAATTCGAACGCCTTTGCGTTCCAGCTGCTCATGGCCTTGGCGGTCGCGATCGCCGCGTGGGAGAAACCGACGCAGGGGGTGGCCCGGTCGTGGCTCATTGCCGCCGCGATTCTTCTCGTGACGCTGGCGCTGGCGCGATCGCGCGCCGGGATCCTGTGCGCGCTTGCCACCGTTGCGTTGGCGCCCGTGCTCGGCAAGCTGCCGGCGCGCGATTGGCTGACGCGCCGCTCGCTCGTCGTGGCGGCGCTTGCAGCCGCAGCGGTGGTTGTTCTCGGCATCGCATTCCGGGGCGCGATCGACCGCGGTCTTGTCGAGCCGCTCACCCACGTATTGCGGCCGCATGCCGACGAGTCCGACGCCCTGCGCTGGCAATCGACCGCGCTCGGCCTTGAGGCCTGGCTGCGCCATCCCGTGTTCGGCGGCGGGCTCGGCACGTTCCTGCTCGACCGCGAGACAGCGGGCCTGCCGCTCGTCGTCGTCCACAGCGTGCCGATCTGGTTCCTCGCCGAGATGGGGCTCGTCGGACTTGCCGCCTATGGTTTCTTCGTCGCAAGCCTCGCGGTCGCCGGCGTTGCGGCGCTGCGGCGGCACGACGGCCGCGCGCGCGGCCTGCTCATCGTCGTCGCGGTATTCGTGCTGATGGGTCTCGTGCACGACATCTTCTTCCAGCGCACCTTCTGGTTCGCCTGCGGGCTCTTGCTGGTCGACCCCATCCGCGTCGCGCAGCGGCGCGCGGCCGTGCGGTCGGCAGCGCCCGACGATTCGCCCGAAATGTCCGGGGATGCGGTGACGCGAGGCCTGCCGTGAAGATCCGGATGCCGGCCGATGAAGGCCTGTTCCTGGGCCGTGTGCTGCTTCTGGCCGTGGTCGTCTCGATGCTGCTGTCGACCACCCTGTCGGTCATTATCGAATTTGCCGCCTATCTCGCCTTCGTGTCCGTGCCGGCGTTGCGGCGCCGCTTCGTCGATGTGATGTGCCGTCACCCGGTTATACTCGGCGGCTATCTGTTCGGCGTCGCGCTGCTGGTCGGCATGCTTCACGGGCCGGCGCCCTGGATGGAGGCTCTCAAGGGACTGCTGGCGTGGCGACGCATGTTCCTCGTTCCGCTGGCGCTTGCGGTTTTCACCGACGCGCCGTCCAAGCGGCTGGCGCTGCGGGTCGTGGTGGCGACGTGCCTCGTCGGCGCGCTCGCCTCCTTCGTCACCGACGCCGGGTCGATCTCGCTCTCCTGGCGTCTCTATCCCGGCATCGTCTTTCAGAACTACGCGACCCAGGGGATGGTGCTTTCGGTCGCGATCGTCGTCTGCATTGCGGCGCTGTTGCGTCCCGCGGCGTTTTCCGGCGATCGCCTGCTCGGCCGCCGCCCGGTCATGGCGGGCGTGCTCGTGGCGCTCGTCGTCGACGTCGTCTTCGTGCTGTCGAGCCGCACCGGCTATTTGTCGGCGCTGGTCATGTCGGTTGCGATTGCAATTCTGCTGGCCCCCGGGACCTGGCGGCTCAAGCTCGCGACCGGATCCACGATACTGGCCGTCTGCGCGGTCCTCATGATCGCGAGCCCGCATGTCCGCGAGCGGCTCGCGCTGGCTCGCGACGAGATCGCGACGGTCGATCAGGCACCGGAAGGCACGCCGATCGGCGTGCGGATCGTGCTGTGGCGCAACAGTTGGCGGATGATCGTCGACCATCCGCTCCTCGGCGTCGGCCTCGGCGGTTTCCAGTCGGGATATGCGCCCTACGTGCAAGGCGTCGACGGATGGCGCGGCTTCCTGACCGACGACCCGCACAACCAATACCTCAAGCTGCAGGGCGAAATGGGCATCCTCGGCCTGGGCGCATTCCTGTTCTGGCTCTTCGTCGTTTTCCGCTATCCGGCGCCGACGCCCTACCGCGAGCTTGCCGCCGCCGTCCTCGTCGGCTGGTGCGTAACGAGCCTCGCCAATTCGGATTTCTCCACCCAGGTCGAAGGCCGGATGATCTACTTCTGGCTCGGCGCCATGCTGGGCGCGGTCACGCCGGCGGCCGAGAAGGGCGGGGCAGTCGACCGCACCGGGTAGCGGATGCACATGCGATCCGCCGCTTTTCGTCGGTCGATCGCAGGCGTCCATCGCGGCTCATGGAACCGCCGCTCCCGCCGGATGTTGATCTTACGAGTCGCCCCCACCCTGCGGGCGCGGAGCCTTTCCGTGCGATCCCATATCGAGACCTGCGAGCACAAGGCGGCCGAATGCGAGCAGTTCGCCCGCCGCGTGCGCGACCCGGCGGCCCGGCGGATTTTTCGGCGCGCCGCCGACCGCTGGCGCCGCATGGCCGATGACGACGAGGGCCGGCTGTCGCGCCTCATTCCCCTGCTGGCGCCGCTTCCCGCGACCGACGATGAGCGATGACGTCTTGCGGTAAACACGTGGCGCGCCCGAGAAGATTCGAACTTCTGACCTCTGCCTTCGGAGGGCAGCGCTCTATCCAGCTGAGCTACGGGCGCATGCGTCGTAGATAGCCGAAGACGGCCCAAGCGGCAAGCAAGCACCGGCGGCGACAGCGGCCTTCCGCAGGGGGCGCATCATCCGTACACGGTGACCCGCGTCTTGCGCAGAAAGGGCGAGCCGCGCAACCTCGCCTGCTCGCTGACGGGTATGCCGCCCAGATGTGCCGCGGCGAGGCTGGCAAGGTGCGGCGCTTCCGCCAGCATGGCGGCGCCCGCGACCCCGATCTCGTCGCCAAGCCAAAGCGTCTTGAGGCTGCGCAAGTG
>Ga0209006_10000959_pt1 | contig 26617 bp, 24 predicted proteins | sample JacPin_JW_Ref_O2_FD_188567 | JGI IMG/M metagenome (GOLD analysis project Ga0209006, IMG submission 188567) | Forest soil microbial communities from Algoma, Ontario, Canada - Jack Pine, Ontario site 1_JW_Ref_O2 (SPAdes) (version 2) | ecosystem: Environmental > Terrestrial > Soil > Boreal...
CTACTCGCTATTCGCTATTCGCCATTCGCCGCGCTTCAGCGCGTCACGATGTCCTTCTTCATCGGCGCGAGGATCGCGACCAGCTCGTTGGTCTCGTGCTTCGGCACCTTGAACTTCTTGAGCGTCTTGCCGAGATCGGCGACCAGCGCGTTGAAGTCGCGGTTGTGGACGCCCATGCCGGCATGCGCGTCCTTCATGCTGCGGCCCGTATAGGTGCACGGGCCGCCGGTGCCCTGGCAGATCTGGTCGACCAGATTGTGCTTGAGCCGGTCGATGTCGGTATGGGCGAAGAACGCGTTGATCCGCTTGTCGGCCGCGACATTGCCGACGAAATCGTCGACCACGGCGCGGATGGCGTCGATGCCGCCGAGCCGCTCGTACAGCGACTTCTTCATCATGTGATCGCCCATCATCTGGGCGGAGGCCGGGCTGATGGCAAAAACGGCCACGACGAGCGCGGCAGAGACGATGCGCATGGTGTTCTCCTCAGGTCAGGTGTCGGGGACGCCATCCCTCGCAGGTCGAGGGGGCGCGTTCAGCCGCCGAGGTACGGATGACGTCGCGGCAGGTTTCAGTCGTGCACCCGCTCCGCCTGGCCGCCGGGCGGTGTCCACGGCGCGCACAGTGCGTTCCGCAGCAGGGCGGGAGTGCCCGCATTCATGAAAGCTTAAGCAACCAGCCCCATGATTCAGCTGAGCTAAACGTCACGTCACTGCAGTCCATGCGCTGGTGGTAGCACGTTGGGGCGCGGCCAATAGCCTTCGCGTGGCCTGCCGCATACCGCAGAGCCACCCCCTCTATCGCGTTCGGAGAACCCCTCGATGCGTGGCCTCGCGTTCTCGCGCCTGTTGATGCTCGTCGTGCTGGTGCCGCTGATCGGTCTGGGGATCTTCGGCAGCAAGCTCACCTACGACAACTGGTCGCGCTACAGCAATCTCAGCCGCGCCATGTCGGTGCTGCGGCTCGCGCAGGCGACCGCGCGCTTTGCCGGGATCGCGATTCCGGGCGAAGGCATGCTCAATCGCGAGGTCATCGTCGGGCGCGGCGATCGCAGCAAGCTTCCAGCCCAGCGACGCGTCACCGACGATCTCTACCGCGCGATCAAGGATGCCGCCGCCGAGCTCGACGCGCATTCTCCCTTGTTGGACGAGCAGCTCAGCCTGTTCGATGAGAGGATGCAAGCGATGGTCGCGCTGCGCGCGCAGGTCGACGCAGGCGTGCTCAAGTCGCCGAACGAAAGCACCAAGGTCGTTTCACCGGCAGCCATGGTCGCGGTCGACCTGATCGGGACCTCTTCGGCGGTCGTCAACGATGCCGTGCTGTCGCGCCGCATCTTCGCGCTCTACGCGACGCTCGAGTTCATTGAATCGGCCTTGGTTCAGCGGGGCAGCGGCGAGGTCGCGCTGCGCGAAGGCCGCCTGTCGCCGGAGTTCTTCGTCGTCTTCACCCGCGGCGTCACCCACAACGAGACGTTCGGCAAGCTTTTCCGGGCCTACGCGCCGCCCGAGGCCGTGCGCTACTACAATGCCTTCGACGCGGCCGACGGGCGCGATCTCGCGCAACTGCGGAAGTTCGCTCTCGCCAATGCCGGCCAGCCGGCGAGCGAGGCGCAGATACGGCGCTGGCTCGAGATCAACCACCACCTCAGCGACACCCTCGACGAGATCTTGACGGCGACCGTCGATTCGGTGGGCGCCGAGGGTGAGCGGATGTTGGGTGAGGCGCGGCGCGACATGTTCATCTACCTCGGCCTTACGCTGATCGCGCTGATCGGCGTCGTCACGCTCGCCCGCATGGCGATGCGCACGGTGCGCGATCTGCTGGGTGAGCTTGCCAGCGCGATGGACAAGATGCGCGACGGCAACTACGACATCGCGATCCCACACGCGAAGCGCGGAGACGAGATCGGCGTCATGGCACGCGCGGTCGAGGGCTTCCGCGAGAACTTCGTGGCGGTCGCGGCGCGCGAGAACGAGCGCAAGAACGCCGCAGCCACCGCCGAACGCAAGTCGCTGCTGGCGCGGCTCGCCGGCGACTTCGAGGCGGTGATCGGCAACATCGTCGGCGCCGTCTCGTCCGCCTCGGGCGAGCTGACCACGGCGGCGACGACGCTGACCAAGACGGCGGAGACGACACAGCAATTGTCGACCACGGTCGCGGCGGCCTCGGATGAAGCCTCCACCAATGTGCAGTCGGTCGCCGCGGCGACCGAGGAGATGACCGGCTCGATCGGCGAGATCGGGCGCCGCGTGCAGGAATCGAGCGGGATCGCGGGCGAAGCGGTGGGACAGGCGCGGAAGACCGACGAGCGCATCGGCAAGCTCGCAGAGGCGGCGAGCCGCATCGGCGACGTCGTGAAGCTGATCACCGCGATCGCCGAGCAGACCAATCTGCTGGCGCTCAACGCCACGATCGAGGCGGCGCGCGCCGGCGCGGCCGGCAAGGGCTTTGCGGTGGTCGCCCAGGAGGTCAAGCAGCTCGCGGCACAGACCGCCAAGGCGACGAGCGAGATCAGCGGGCAGATCGGCGAGATGCAGGCGGCGACGCAGGATTCCGTTGCTGCCATCAAGGAGATCGGCGGCACCATCTCGCGTATTTCCGAGATTGCGACGACGATTGCGTCGGCGGTCGAGGAGCAGGGCGCCGCGACGCAGGAGATCAGCCGCAACGTGCAGCAGGCGGCGGCCGGCACCGCCAAGGTCGCCGGCAACATCGCCGACGTGAATGCCGGCGCCGCCAAGACGGGCGCCGCGTCGGCGGAAGTGCTCGCCGCGGCGCGCTCGTTGTCGCAGCAGAGCGATCGGCTCACGACCGAGGTGCAGAAATTCCTCGCCACCGTGCGGGCGGCCTAAGGACGACTGTCAAGCCTCGCCCCAATGTACGTGCCAATGCACGGATTCAGGTATGGCCGATGTATGGCCATGTACGCGCCCGTGCATGCGGCGCCACCTGCGATGATTGTCAGCATCGAGACGGTACGCTTAAGTAGCAATAGCCGGACGCTACAAGAGGTAATCCTTTCTTTATGACATTTCGGTTGAATTGATTCGACTAAATCCCCGGCCTGAAAATTCTTCCGGGCGGTTCGAGGGGGTGGGACAAATGTTTCGGGCATCGGTTGGGGATCTTTCCCTCGGCGTGAGGGCAAAGGTCCTGGCGCTCTTTGCCGTCTGCGTCGCTTGCGTGCTCGCCGCCGCGGCCTTCGGATTCTGGCGCTACTCGCTCAGCCTTGAGGCTTTCGATCACGACGTGATGGCGAGCCAGAACAATGCGATCGCCGTCGTCACCATGGAGGCCGACTTCAAGAAGCAGGTGCAGGAGTGGAAGGATACGCTGCTGCGCGGCAAGAAGCCGGATCTCTTCGACAAGCACTGGGGCAACTTCCAGGCGCGCGAGGCCGATGTGCGCCGCGAGGCCGAGCAGTTGAGCCGCGGCATTCCCGATGCCGACACGACGCAACTGGTGGTGCAGTTCCTTGCCGCGCACAAGGGCATGGGCGAGGCCTATCGACGCGGGCTCGCCCAGTTCAAGGAGCATGACTTCGACAGCGCCGTCGGCGACAAGGCGGTGGCCGGCATCGATCGCCCGCCGACCGAGCTTCTCGCCAAGGCGAAGGACCGCCTCGTGTCGCTCGCGGCCAACCGCGCGCGCGAGGCTAAGGAGATGGCGTCGCACACCACGTGGGTCGCGAGCCTGCTGCTCGCCGCCGTCACGCTCGGTGCGGTGCTGGTATTCTTCGTCGCGTTGCAGCGCGGCGTTGCGCGGCCGTTGTCCCGGGTGGTCGACGTTCTCACCGATCTGGCGAGCGGCAACACGGCGGTCGAGGTCGCTGGCCTCAATCGGCGCGACGAGATCGGCGCGGTTGCCAAGGCCATGCAGGTGTTCAAGGAGAGGATGATCGAGGCCGAGCGCATGCGCGGCGAGCAGGAGGAGCTCAAGCGGCGCGCCGAAGCCGAGAAGAAGGCCTTGCTCGAAAGGCTCGCGGACGAATTCGCCGCCGCGATCGGCAGCGTCGTCGGGGCGGTGTCGTCGTCGTCGGCCGGCCTGACGACGGCTGCCGAGACGCTCAGCAAGACCGCCGACAGCACCGAGCAGATTTCGAACACGGTGGCGGCCGCCTCGCAGCAGGCTTCCGCCAACGTTCAGGCAGTCGCCGCGGCGGCCGAGGAGATGGCGGCATCGATCGCCGAGATCGGCCGGCAGGTGCAGGAGTCGAGCCGTATTTCCGAGGAGGCGGTCGGCCAGGCGCGCAGGACCGATGAACGCGTCGGCAAGCTCGCGCAGTTGGCAAGCCGGATCGGCGACGTGACGGCGCTGATCACGACCATCGCGGAGCAGACCAACCTGCTCGCGCTCAACGCCACCATCGAGGCGGCGCGCGCCGGCGCGGCGGGCAAGGGCTTTGCGGTGGTCGCCCAGGAGGTCAAGCAGCTTGCGGCGCAGACCGCCAAGGCGACGAGCGAGATCAGCGGCCAGATCGCCGAGATGCAGGCGGCGACGCAGGATTCGGTCGCCGCCATCAAGGAGATCGGTGGCACCATCACGCACATTTCGGAGATCGCCACCGCCATCGCGGTCGCGGTCGAGGAGCAGGACGCGGCCACGCGCGAGATCAGCCGCAGCGTGCTGGAGGCGTCGGTCGGAACCAGCAAGGTGGCGGGCAATCTCGCGCATGTGCGCGACGGCGCCGGCAAGACCGGGATTGCGTCCGCCGACGTGCTCACCGCGGCAAAATCGCTGTCCGGCCAGGGCGCGCGGCTCGAGACGGAAGTGGAGAAATTCCTCGCCACCGTCAGGGCTGCGTAGGCCTCACGACGAGGCGCGTAGCCCGGATGAAGGCGCGAAGCGCCGAAATCCGGGGACCCGCTGCCCCGGATTACGCTGCGCTCCATCCGGGCTACAAGCGGAGCCCCTTGATCCCGCCTGCATTGCCTGCCACATCCAGCGCACCATGAACGAGCAATTGCGTACCGATTCTGCGGCGGTCGAGGCACCGGCGGCCGCTGCGGTCGCGCCCGCCGTCTCGGCGCTTGCGCGCGAGGTCGCGCGCCGGCGCACTTTTGCGATCATTTCGCATCCGGACGCCGGCAAGACCACGCTGACCGAAAAGCTGCTGCTGTTCGGCGGCGCGATCCAGCTCGCCGGCCAGGTCAAGGCCAAGCGCGACCGGCGTTCGACCCGTTCCGACTGGATGGCGATCGAGCGCGAGCGCGGCATCTCGGTGGTCACCTCGGTGATGACCTTCGAGCACGGCGGCCACGTGTTCAACCTGCTCGACACGCCCGGCCACGAGGATTTTTCCGAGGACACCTATCGCACGCTGACGGCGGTCGACTCGGCCGTGATGGTGATCGATGCCGCCAAGGGCATCGAGGCGCGCACGCGCAAGCTGTTCGAGGTCTGCCGGCTGCGCGACATCCCGATTCTCACGTTCATCAACAAGATGGACCGCGAGAGCCGCGACCCGTTCGAGCTGCTCGACGAGATCGAGAAGACGCTCGCGCTCGACACCGCGCCGATGACCTGGCCGCTCGGCCGCGGCCGCGATTTCGCCGGCACCTACGACATCGCGAGCGGCCAGATGCGGCTGATGGGCGAGGACAACGAGGCGACCCTCGTGCCGATCGATCTCGCGGCGCTCGGCGCCCGCAATCCCAACCTCGATGCCGCCGCGCTCGGCGAGGAGCTCGATCTCGTGCGCGATGCCTGCCGCAAGCTTGATCTTGCGTCGTTCCGCGAGGGCCACCTGACGCCGGTCTATTTCGGCTCGGCGCTCAAGAATTTCGGCGTCGGCGATCTGCTCGAGGGCTTGGGCGCGCTGGCGCCGCCGCCGCGCGCCCAGGATGCCGATCGGCGCCGTGTCGAGGCGGACGAGCCGGCAATGACCGCCTTCGTTTTCAAGATCCAGGCCAACATGGATCCGAACCACCGCGATCGCATCGCGTTCGCGCGCATCTGCTCGGGCAAGCTCACGCGCGGCATGAAGGTCAAGCAGGTGCGTACCGGCAAGCCGATGAGCCTGCGCACCCCGCATTTCTTCTTCGCCCAGGACCGCGCGCTCGCCGACGAGGCCTTCGCGGGCGACGTGGTCGGCATTCCCAACCACGGCGTGCTGCGCATCGGCGATACGCTGACCGAAGGCGAGGACATTTCGTTCGTCGGCGTCCCCTCCTTCGCGCCGGAGATTTTGCGCCGCGTGCGGCTCACCGACAAGATGAAGGCGAAGAAGCTCAAGCAGGCGCTGAACGAGCTCGCCGAGGAGGGCGTCGTGCAGGTCTTTAGCCCGCACGACGGCGCCCCCGCGATCGTCGGCGTGGTCGGTCCGCTGCAGCTCGACGTGCTCAAGGTGCGGCTCGACGCCGAATACACCCTGCCGGTCGAGTTCGACATCTGCGAGTTCGAGCTGGCGCGCTGGATCTCGGCCGACGACCCCAAGGTGCTCGATGAGTTCGCCGCCGCCAACGGCTCCGGCATCGCCGACGACCTCGACGGCGATCTCGTCTATCTCGCGCGCAACGAGTTCTATCTCGGCTACACCGCCGAGCGCGCGCCGGGAATCAGGTTCGCCGACGTAAAGGACGTGAAGAAGGCGGCGTAGCGGCTACCGGCACGCCGGGTAGCCGAACCGCGCGATCATCTCGCGGCCCGAGATCGGGTGCAATTCGAACGTGTCCATGAAATGGTGCTCGGTCACGTACTGGCGCAGCGCCGGTTTGTACGCGGCAAGCATGTGGTCCGTCGACGCCCGGCTTATGATGGCCTTTTGCCTGTTGCCGCCGGCGTGAAAGAGCAGCGTCGCGTTCGGCGTGATGCAGACGTTGCGGATCGAAAGGAACATCGTGCAGGCGGATTGGCAGTGGCTGTCGATGCGAAAGCGCTCGCCCGAGGCGTTGTACTGCTCGATCACCGCGTCGAAGTGCATCATCGCGCTGGCGTCCTTCGCGCCCATGCCCATGTGCAGCGCCGAGACGGAGCCATCGGCGTAAGCAGGCGCCGCGAGGGTGCCGAGGGCGCACAATAGCGCCAGCGCGGTCAACGCGCGTCTCGAACGCAGCCAGGTAGCCATGAAGTCCCTCCCGGAAACGGATGAAGCCCCGCTATCTTCGGCTGCACGCTGTTGCACGTTGATGAAAAACGGCTTTGACAAACCGCATGGTCGACACGAGTTCAGCACAAATCCCGTTGGGCGTCACGGCGGGGCCTTGAGCCCCAGCGCCTGCAGATAGCTCTGCTTGATGGTCCCGTTGCGGAACGCGATGGCGGCGAGGTAGTCGACAAAGGCACGCTCGGCGACCGGTCGCGACGGCGGCGCAACGTCGGCGCCGTTGCGGGCGCGGTTGACGTAGTCGACGATCGCCTGCCAGTTTGCCGGCTTCGCGACCGCGACGATCGTCGCCGGGCTCGCCATGTTCTTGTAGGTCCACAGCACCCAGCCGATGCCGTTCGTCTCGTTGAGACGGCGGAACGCGACGACCCAGTCCTCGTCCGCCTCGCCGGTCTCGGTCAGGATCAGCGGGACGTCGTAGCGGTCGCGGAAATTGAGCAGCCGCTGGATCGAGCTGCGCTGCGGGCGCGCCCAGAACATGTGATACGTGTAGGCGACGTTGCGGGCGAACGGCGGCCCGAGGGCGTCGACCGTGGTGCTCCAGCGGCCGCCGGTCAGCAACACCAGATGATTGGGGTCGACCGCGCGAATCGCCGCGGTGATCTCGCGCAGCAGCGGCCCGAGCCTCGGCTCGAGGTATTTCGTATCGTGGTAGGGCGCGACCGGCTCGTTGAGGAGATCGTAACCGAGCACGGCCGGCTCGTCGCGATAGCGCTGCGCCAGCACTTGCCACAGCCGCACCGTGAGGTCGCGGTCGGCCGGCACGTAGAACAAGAGCGGATAGCCCGAGCCGCCGTCAAAACTCGCGCCGGTCTGCCCGCCGGGCGCCGCATGCAGGTCGAGGATGACGCGCAGGCCGGCCGCGCGCGCCCAGCCGAGCAGGCGGTCGATCAGGGCGTAGCCGGGGCCGTCGAATTTCGGCGCGCCGTCCTCCCCGTCGCGCCGCACGAACATCGTCCAGTCGAGCGGCACCCGTACCGTGTTGAAGCCGGCCGCCGCGATGAAGCGGATATCGTCCTCGCCGATGAAGGTATTGCGAAAGCGCTGCCAGAATTCGTCGGCGCCCGGCGCGCCGAGCAGGCGCGCGAACAGGTCGTGCATCTGCGCCCGCGTCGTATCGCCGTCGAAGCCGAACATGTAGGCCTCGGGCACCAGCCAGTGGCCGAGATTGACGCCGCGCACGAGGAATTCGCGGCCGTCGGGGCCGATCAGGCGCTTGCCCTCGGCATGCACGAATCCGCTGACCGGCTCGGCGCGCAGCCTTCCGCCGAACGGGGCGAGGAGGGCGAGCGCCAGCGCGAGCGCGGCGATAGCCCACGACACGCGCCGCAAGGCGTGAGGCATGCGGCCCCGACCGCCGCAAACTTGCGCCTTGCAGGCGCCCGCGCGCGCTTGACGAGCTTCGTTCCGATGGCCGAACATCCGCTTGCCACGTTATCCCGCCGCACAACCGATTTCGAGCATGGAAATCTATCAAGCCGCGGTTGCGACCGCGTCATTCGCGCTGGTCGTCATCCTCAGCCGGCGCGCCAGGTTGCCGGCGTTCCTCGCGCTGCTGATCGGCGCCTTCCTCTTCGCGCTGGTGTCGCGGCGGGGGCTCGGCGCGAGCGGCGACGCCATGTCCCTCGGCTTTGCCCAGATCGTGGAGACGGCGGGCTTCGCGATCATGGCGGGCGCGGTCGTCACTACCGCGCTGGAGGTGACCGGCGCGGCAGATCGCCTCGCGGCGACGATCGCACCGGCACGGCGCATCCTCGCCGTGCTGCTCGGGTCGATGGCGAGCATCGTGCCGTCCGCGACGGTGGGGCTGGCGCTGCTGCGGCCGTGGTGTCGGGTGCTGCAGGGATCGTCGGCGGCGTCGCGCGCCGCCGCCACGACGACACTCGCGCTCGCGCTCTCGGCCGGGCAGGCCTTCATCTATCCGTCGGCAGTCGCGGTTGCGACCGGCACGATCCTCGACATCAGCCCATTGCGGCTGCTTCTCCTCGGCATTGTGCTCGCACTCGCCGCATGCCTCGTCGGCGCCTGGTTCGTGACACGGATGGCGCCGCGCGTTGCCGGCACGGAGCCGTTGCCGACGCCGAGCGAACGCCCGGCGCCGTCGCTCCCGACGGATTTTCCCGCCATCGTGCTGCCGACGCTGCTGCCGATCGCGCTCGTGAGCCTCGCCGGCTACGCGCAGACCGGGACCGAGCCGCTCGGCCGCGTCGGCCGCGACGTTCTCGGCTTCTGGGCCAAGCCGAGCGTGGTCCTGATCTTGTGTTTCGGCTTGGCTCTGCTGACGGCGTGGCGCGCGCGCATGCCGGGCGCCGAGGTGCGCAACTGGCTCGATCGCGCGCTTGCCCTGTCGCTGTGGCCGGTGCTGCTGACGGGAATCGCCGGCGGCTTTGCGTCGGTGCTGCAGAATGCCGGCATGGCCGAAATGCTCGGCGAGCGCGTTTTCGCCCTCAAGGTCGGCCTTTTTGTCCCGTTCCTCGCCGCCGCGCTGATGAAGACGCTGCACGGATCGAGCCTGGTGGCCACCCTGACGGCGGCCGGCATGCTCGAGCCGCTCTTGCCGGCGCTCGGGCTCGATGCGGCGACGGGCCGGCTGCTCGCGGCCGGCGCGATCGGCGCCGGCACGCTCATCTCGCAGGTCAACGACCCGCTCTTTTGGCTGGTCGGCGATATCGCTGGACTCGGCGTCACCCAGACGCTGCGCCTCTTTTCGCTCGGCACGGTGGTTCAGGCCGCCGCGAGCATGCTGCTGCTGTGGCTCGCCGGTCTCGCCATGCTTTGATCGTTGAACAGCCTGCAGCGGTCGGACCGCGGTTCCCGCGGCCGCTCGCGTCGAGCAGGCGCCCGAACAGACCTCACGAAAAGCAGATTTCCAGCGCGCCACGATCGAGCCCATCGACCATTTGGGTGACGAAGAGATCGTGGTGTCCAATCGCCGGGTGCGCGACGGGCGTCGGCTCCGACGCGAGCGACAGCTCCCGCGGCGCGGCGAAGACGACGGCGAACTGTTGGCGAAAATGCGCCGGGGTTGCGGGTCCACGCCGAACGCTTCGCAGCGTCACCCTATGCCCGCCGACCGTGAACTCCTCGCCCAGCAGCGGCTCGAAATGCTCGGCGGCCAAACTTGCAACGTCAGACGGTGGCGCGCACGCCCGAGCGGCGTCGGCAGCATTGCGGCGGAGCGTCGCGGCCGCTGGCGCGCTGCCGAACGCGCGCGCCAGCGCCGCGTCCGCGCCGAACGCCGTCCCGGCCGCAAATAGCGCGATCGCGTTTCGCCGGCTGAACCTGCTGGATTGATTGGCTTCCGTCATGGTCGACTCCCCCCGTGTGCTTGTCGTTGCGCGATTCGACGCGAACATCCGGCGCGGGCAGAATCGCCCCATGCCCGGTCGCCGCGAAGCAATACTACGCTTTGAGATGTCGGCATCAAGACTGCCGAAGCGACTCAGCGCACCAGGCACGGGCGCTTGTCGTCGAAAGTCCAGCCGGGAATCAGGAATTGCATCGCGATGGCGTCATCGCGGGCGCCGAGCCCATGCCGCTGGTAAAGCGCGTGCGCCGCATCGAGCGCGGCACGGTCGATCTCGATGCCGAGGCCGGGGCGGTCGGGCACCGCGATCTTGCCGCCGCGGATTTGCAGCGGCTCGCGGGTGAGCGCCTGCCCGTCCTGCCAGATCCAGTGCGTGTCGATCGCCGTCACCTGGCCGGGTGCGGCGGCGGCGACATGGGTGAACATGGCGAGCGAGATGTCGAAGTGGTTGTTGGAATGCGAGCCCCAGGTGAGGCCGTTGTCGCGGCAGGTCTGGGCGACGCGGACAGAGCCCTGCAGGGTCCAGAAATGCGGGTCGGCGAGCGGGATGTCGACGGCGCCGAGCCGCAACGCATGGGAGAGCTGGCGCCAATCGGTCGCGATCATGTTGGTCGCGGTCGCAAGCCCGGTGGCGCGGCGGAACTCGGCCATGATCTCGCGGCCCGAGAAGCCGGCTTCGGCACCGCAGGGGTCTTCCGCATAGGCCAGGATATCGTGCGCGCCTCTGCACAAGCGGATCGCCTCGTCGAGCGACCAGGCGCCGTTCGGGTCGAGCGTCACGCGCGCCTCGGGGAAGCGCCGTTTGATCGCGGCGACGGTCTCCATTTCCTGCTCGCCCGCGAGCACGCCGCCCTTGAGCTTGAAATCGGCAAAGCCGTAGTGGTCATGCGTCGCCTCGGCGAGACGGACGATCGACGCGGTCGTCATCGCCTCCTCGTGACGCAAGCGCAGCCAGTCGATCTTCTCGCCCGCGCCGTCCGCGTAGGGCAGGTTGGTCTTGCGGCGATCGCCGACGAAGAACAGATAGCCGAGCGTCGCGACGCTCGATCGCTTCTGGCCTTCGCCGAGCAGCGCGGCGACCGGCAGGCCAAGATGCTGACCGAGCAGATCGAGCAGGGCCGCCTCGATGGCGGTCACCGCATGGATCATGACGCGCAGGTCGAAGGTCTGCTTGCCGCGGCCGCCGGCGTCGCGGTCGGCGAAGGCCTTTTGCATCGCGGCGAGGATGTTGTTGCAGGCACCGATGGTCTGCCCGAGGACGAGGTCGCGCGCATCCTCGATTGTCTGCCGGATCCTCTCGCCGCCCGGGACCTCGCCGACGCCGACGTGGCCCGAATTGTCGGAGAGGATCACGACGTTGCGGGTGAAGAAGGGCGCGTGCGCGCCGCTCAGGTTGAGCAGCATGCTGTCGCGGCCGGCGACCGGAATCACCTCCATGGCGGTGACGACCGGCGCGCCCGCAAAACCGGCGCGGATGGCGTCCGCGATCATGCGCTCCTCCGTGTGTCGCGCCGGCCGCCCGCCGATCGAGCGGGGACGACCCTGGATTACCGCCAACCTGGCGTTCAAACCTTCTTAAAGCTTTCCGACAATATCATTGCGCGCGCGATGACGTGATTCTGCCTGTCCGTTCCTTCCGCACCCTCCATCGGTCGGGACGGGCCGCCGTTCGCGCACGGCGGCGATAAGGGAACTTTGGGGGCACCAGAACCAGGAAGCCCTTCGGCTTGCGCGCTCCGTATCCTCGGATCGGCCATGACCCGTGTGGGCACGATCGGGGAACTCGACGATGACTCTGACGATCTCCCGCCGCCTCGCATTGCTGGTCGGGCTTGCCGTCGTGGCGAGCCTCGCCATCACGGCCATGCAGCTCACGATGCTGCGCTCCTCCATGCTCGTGGACCGCGAGGGCGCCATCAAGGGCGAGGTGCAGTCGGCGGCATCGATCGTGCGCGAATTCATGGCCGCGGCCGAGAAGGGCCAGATGAGCCGGGCCGACGCGCAAGAGCGCGCGAAGGCAACGCTGCGCGACATCCGCTGGGGCAACAATGACTACTTCTTCATGCTGACCGAGGACGGCACGAACATCATGGCCGGCCCGCTGCCCCAGCTCGTCGGCAAGAACATGATCGACTTCAAGGACCCGAACGGATTCCACTTCGTGCGCGCCTTAATTGCCTCCAGCGCCCAGCCGGACGGCGGGTTCGTCTCCTACATGTTCCCGCGACCGGGGAGCAGCGATGCGGTGCCCAAGCTGTCCTACGCGCTGGCGGTCAGGCCGTGGAGCTGGATCATCGGCACGGGCGTCTATATCGACGACCTCGATGCGGAATTCTATGCCGCGGTGTGGAAGACGATGGGCTGGGCGGCCGGCCTGATCGCGGCGCTGTGCCTCGTCGCATTCGTTCTCGCCCGCGGCCTGGTGAGGCCGCTCAACGCGATGACGGCCGCCATGTCGGATCTCGCCTCGGGCAATCTCGATGTCGTCTTAGCCGGCGCCGGACGGCGCGACGAGCTCGGCCGCATCGCCAAGGCGATGGAGGTCTTCAAGGGCAACGCGGTGGCGCAGCGCAAGCTGCAAAGCGAGCAGAAGGAGGCCGAAGTGCGCGCTGCCGCGCAGCGCAGGAGCGACATGGTCGGCCTCGCGGGCGACTTCGAGCGCGCCGTCGGCGGAATCATCGACACCGTCTCGTCCGCCTCCGGCGAGCTCGAGGCGACCGCGACCACGCTGACCCGCACCGCGGAGACGACGCGGCAAATGTCGGCCGGCGTCAACGCCGCGTCGGCGACCGCCTCGACCAATGTCCAGGCGGTGGCGGCGGCGACCGACGAGATGACCTCCTCGATCGCCGAGATCGGACGGCAGGTGCAGAAATCGAGCCAGATCGCCGCCGACGCGGTCACGCAGGCGGAGAAGACCGACGCGCGGGTGAACGAGCTGTCGGCGGCGGCGAGCCGCATCGGCGACGTCGTCCAGCTGATCACCGCGATCGCCGAGCAGACCAACCTGCTCGCGCTCAACGCCACCATCGAGGCGGCGCGCGCCGGCGAAGCCGGACGGGGCTTTGCCGTGGTCGCCCAGGAGGTCAAGGCGCTTGCGGCGCAGACCGCCAAGGCGACCGGGGACATCTCGACGCAGATCGCCGGCATGCAAAGCGCAACGCAGGATTCGGTCGCGGCGATCAAGGAGATCAGCGGCACGATCCAGCAGGTTTCCGAGATCTCCGCCGCGATCGCGGCCGCGGTGGAAGAGCAGAGCGCGGCGACCAGCGACATATCGCGCAACATCCGCGAGGCGGCGGCGGGCACGAGCGAGGTCGCGTCGGGCATCACCAAGGTGACCGACGGCGCGAACCAGACGGGCGCCGCCTCGTCCGAGATGCTCACGTCGGCCCGGTCGCTCGCGCGCGAGAGCGCGCGGCTGCGCGACGAGGTCGGCCGCTTCCTGCAGTCGATCAAGGCGGCGTGACGAGCACTCGACGCTGATCGTCGAACGGACGCGAAGTTGCCGGCGCCGACAGGCGCCTGGTCGCGGCCGTAGTCTGGCGCTGCGGCGTGCCCGTGAGCCGCGCCCTGATGCGAAGTGACGCACGCGCCTCGCCTTGCGGTAGCGCGGCGCGGGGATGACACTTGCGTCGGCGCGAGGCCGCACGGCCGCGGGCCGGAAAAAAACCAATCGTCCAGGGGAGGACTCATGAGTAGCCTACGCGCGCTCGCGGCGTCGGTTGTCGCCGCATGCCTTTTTGCCGCCGGTGCCGCCGCGGCGCAGACCTACCCGTCCCGTCCGATCACGATGCTCGTCGGGTTCCCGCCCGGCGGCGTCGACGACGCGGTGGCGCGCATCATCCAGCCGGCGCTCCAGAAGGCGCTCAACCAGACCATCGTGATCGAGAACGTCGGCGGCGCCGGCGGCATGATCGCGGCGTCGCGCGCCGCGCGCGCCGATCCGGACGGCTACACGATCCTGCTGCACCAGGATGCGCTCGCGGCCGGCATGACGCTCTACCCGGATCTCACTTTCGACGCGGTCAAGGACTTCGTGCCGATCGGCCTGATCAACAACGCTGTCACGACGCTCGCGGCGCGGCCGACGCTGCCAGCGAACAACCTCGACGAGCTCCTCAAATGGGCGAAGGCACCGGGACGCAACATCAAGTTCGGGCATCCGGGTGTCGGCTCGTTCGGGCATCTCGCCGATTCGCTGATGTGCCAGGAGCTCGGCTTCAAGGTCACGCAGGTGCCCTATCGCGGCGCGGGGCCCGCGCTGGTCGATCTTCTGGCCGGGCAGGTGGATCTGAGCGTCATCGGCGGCGTCGTGGCGGGCCCGCTGGTCAAGGCCGGCAAGCTCAAGGCCTATGCGCTCACCGGCAGTCAGGAGTACGCCGGCCTGCCAGGGCTCAAGACCTTCCCCGAGCTCGGCTACAAGAAGCTCGACATCAACTTCTGGCACATGCTGCTCGCCCCGGCCGGCACGCCGCGCCCGATCATCGACAAGCTCAACGCGGCGCTGCGCGCCACCATGGCCGACCCGAGGGTGCAGAAGACCTTCGCGGACGGCGGCTTTGCGCCGTTCCCGGCCGACCAGATGACGCCGGAAGCTGCGAGCGCGGTGCTCAAGCGAGAGATCCCGTTGTGGGGCGACGTGATCAAGGCCAACCACATCACGGGCGGGTGAGGGGAGCTGGACCCGGATTGGCCCGATCCGTCGGGCCGGCTGCGGCCGTTACGGTCCGGCCTTTTCGAACACCAGGTTGCCGTCTTCGCTCCCGCTCACGCGCCATCCGGCCTTGCGATAGAATCGCTCGGCGCGCGTGCCTGGCCAGGTCGTGAGCCACATGCGCTTGCAGTCGGCGGCGCTCAGCACATCGCAGGCGCGCTCGAACAAGGCGCGGCCAATTCCGCGGCCTTCGTAGTCCTCGTCCATGAACAGCGCGACTATGTTTCCATTGCGCGGGTCGGCGGCGGAAAACCCGACCACCTTGCCATCCTCCTCCCAGACGAAGAGCCCGCCATGGTCGATGAACCAACAGACCTGCTCGACCGTCACGCGCGAGGGGTCGCGCAGCCTGTTTTCGCGTACCGCGGCGCGGATCTCGAAGATGCGAGGAATATCGGCGCGCGTCGCGTTGCGGATCACGCAAGCTCTCCCTGTCCGCCGCGCGAGACCGCGTCCGGGTGTCGAACGCGGGCGGCCGCTCAACGCGCCGCGTGCCGCTCGGCGCCGTGCTGCTTGATGAAGGCGATCATGTCCTTGAGCGCCTTGACCGAGTTCGGCTCGAACGGATGCTCGTTGAGGAACGTGTGGCGGGCGCCCTCGAGCAGCAGCAGGTCGATCTGGCCGCCGGCCTTGCGATAATCCTCGGCGAAGCGCTGGGCGAGGTCGGGCGAGGTCCACTGGTCCTTGGTGCCCTGGAAGACCAGGGCGGGCGGCAGAAACACCTTTTCGCCGCGCTCGATGATGAGCGCGGGCGTCGCCTCGATCTGCGTCGCCTCGCTGCCGAAGAACCGGTCATGGTCGGCGGCGAGCTTGTCGTCGCCCTTGGCCTTGGCGAGCTTGTAGCGCTCGAGCGGAAACAGCACGCCCCAGCCGGAGATCACGAAGGCGAGGTGGGCATCCATGTCGGGCGTCTCGGCGAGCGGCAGCGCGCGGTAGCGCGGATCGTCGGGGCGGATCGCGGCGAGCAGGATCTGGTGGCCGCCGCTCGACGTGCCGTAGGCGCCGACCTGGGCCGCGCTGCTGCCGAACTCGGCCGCATGCGCCTTGAGCCAGCGGATGCCATAGTTGATGTCCTGCTGTGAAGCCGGGTAGGGCGCCTCGGTGCCGTTGCGGAAATCGATCGCCAGCACGACGATGCCGGCCGCCGCGAGATCGAGCGAAACGTTCTGCCCGTCGGTGCGATCCTTGCTGTTCCAGGCGCCGCCATGCACCTGCAACACCGCCGGGAACGGGCCCGTGCCGGCGGGCTGATAGAGGCGTGCCAGGCGATCCTTGCCGCCGCTCTTGCTGTAGACGATGTCCTTGACCATGAACTCGTGCGCGGTCTGCGCGCGCGCGGATGTCATCGGCAGCATCGCGGCGCCGAGCGCGGCGGCGCCGGCCTTGATGAGCGTGCGGCGATCGGATGCGATGGTCATGGCGTCCTCCTTGAAGCGTTTGCTGTCGCCGCGATCGTAGCCCGGATGGAGCGCAAGCGAAATCTGGGATCAGTGGCGCAGGCGGGCACCTTGTCCCGGATTTCGCCCCGCGATGCGGGGCTTCATCCGGGCTACGACGCGGGGCTTGGCGACAGCTCTTCCAGCGTCTTGCCGGCCGTCTCGAGCGAAAACAATGCGGCGGTGACGCCGCCGATCACCGCGAAGGTAGCGAACATGCCGAACACGCCGCCGACGCCGTAGCGCGGCAGGATCACGCCGACCATGTAGGGTGCAATCACCGAGGAGAGCCGCTGCGAGATGCTGGTCGCGCCGTGGCCGATGGCGCGCAGGTGGTTGGGATAGTTCTCGGCCGTGTACATGCCGAGCGAGCCCGGGATCATGCCCATGGCGCCGAACGACAGCGTCGCGCAGGCCGCGAGCCCGAGCGCGCCGAGGTTCGGCACGAAGGCGGCGACGAGCAGCGGCACGGCGCCGAGGAGGTAGCCGACCGCATAGGCGCGCTTGCGGCCGATACGGTCGATCGTGAAGGCGGCGAGCAGCAGCACGGCGAGCCCGGTAATATTGACGACGAAGCCGTACAGGTTCGATTGCTCGACGGTCTGGTGATAGACCTTGCGCATGATGCTCGGCAGCCAGCCGGTCATCGCGTAAGTGATGCCGTAGGTGCAGAACCACAGCACCCAGAGCGACAGCGTGCGGCGCAGATAGATCCCGCCGACGAGATCGCGGAAGCGGCCGCGCATCGCGACGGCGGGCGCGACGTCGGCCGGGATCGGCGGCAGCGGTTGTCCGGTTTGCGCCGCGACCACCGCCTCGATGCGCCCGAGCACGCGATCGGCTTCGGCGAAGCGGCCGCGGCTTGTGAGCCAGCGCGGCGATTCCGGCAGCACCCGGATCATCGGCAGCGCCAGCAGCACCGGCAATCCGCCGATCGCGAACATCCACGGCCAGCCCCAGCGCGGCACCACGAAGGCGCCGACCAGCGCCACCGTCGTGAGCCCGATCGGAAACATGAGCTGCTGGATGAGCACGAAACGCCCACGCCCTTTCGATCGCGCGAACTCGCTCACATAGGTGTTGGCGATCGGCACCTCGCCGCCGAGGCCGATACCCTGCAGGAAGCGCAGCGTGAACAGCGTGGCGTAGTTGGGCGCGAACACGCACGCGAAGCTCATGAGGGAAAAGAACATGAGATTTGCGGTCATCACCGGCACGCGGCCATGCCGGTCGGCGAGCCAGCCGGAGAGCACACCGCCGATCACCTGGCCGACATAGCCGACCGAGATGAGCAGGCCGATCTCCGTCTCGCCGAGATGCCACAGCGGAATGAGCACCGGCAGGACGTACGCGATGGTCAACGCATCGAAGGCGTCGGAGAAGTTCGCGCTGCCGACGATCAGGCGCATCTTGTGGTGCCAGCGCGCGACCGGCAGCCGCTCCATGCGGCCGGCGATCTGGTAGCCGTCGATGGCCTCCGTCGTCATGCGCGTTCCCCCGGCCGGCTTTTTTCGTTGTGGGTAGCCTATCCCATTCGCAAATGATCGCGCAGCAGCGTGCCGTAACCCGCAATGCTGTCGTGGCGGCTGAGCAGGCGCAGGCCCGCCCACAGGCTCACGGCGTTGTTCGAGAGGACCGGCTTTCCGACCTTCTGCTCCAGCCGCTCGACGATGCTCATGCAGCGCCAGTTGCCGCCCGGCATGATGATCGCGTCGGCCTGCGGCCGGTCGGCGCGGATGCCGAGGTCGTAGGCCTGCGCCGGGTCGGCGCGGCCGAGCTCGACCCCGGAAACGAAGCCGACCACCTCGCTGTGCACCACCGTAAATCCGCTCGCCTGCATGAATGCGACCATGGGCTTGTCCATGGTCTTGCTCCACGGCGCGCCGATTGCGATCTTCCTTGCGCCGAGGAGCGTGAGCGCCTCGACGAAGGCGGTCGCGGCGGTGGTCGCCGGCCGCCCGGCGGCATCCTGCATGCGGCGGATCAACTCGCGGTCGTAGCCGATTCCCTTGGCGAGCGTCGGCGCCGTCGCTGCAAAGACGATGCAGTCGACCTCGGCGTCGGCGAGCTTGCGGCTTTCGCTTTCGAGCTCGAGCACGCAGCGATCCTGCTCCTCCGGCGTGATGTCGCGATAGGCGACGCGGCCGGTGTGCAGCGTCAGGTCGGCCGGCAGCGCGGCGAAGAACTCCGGCTCCTGCGTCGTGTTGGAGGAGGGCGTGAGCAGGCCGAAGCGCTGCATCTTCGGCAAGCCACTCATCGTGCCGCTCACTGCGATCCTTCGAGCCCGGCGGCCTTGATCACCGGGTGGTACTTGTCCATCTCGGCCTTGATGAAGCGGCCGAAATCCTCCGGCGTCTTGCTGCTCACGGCCGGCGAGCCCTGCTTGGCCACCGCCTCCTTCACGGCCGGCATGGCCAGCACCTTGACCAGGCCGTCGTGCAGCTTGTCGATGATCGGCTTGGGCACGCCGGCAGGCGCGAGAATCCCGCTCCAGCCCGACACGACCACGCTCGGATAGCCCTGCTCGGCGACGGTCGGGGTGTCGGGAAACTGGTCGTCGCGCTTGTCGCCGAAGGTCGCGATCAGCGTGAGCTTGCCCGATTGGATGAAGCCCGCGGCGCCCGCGATGGTGGTGAAGCCGACCGGCACCTGGCCAGACATCAGGTCGGTCATCTCGGGCGTCTGACCTTTATAGGGCACGTGTGTCATCTCGATGCCGGCGGCAGTCGAGAGCAGCAGGCCCATCAGGTGCGTGAGGTTGCCGATGCCGAACGAGCCGAAGTTGACCTTGCCGGGTGCGGCCTTGGCGCGTTCGACCAGATCCTTGATCGACCTGATGCCGGAGGCCGGGCTCGCCAGCGCGCCCATCGGGTTCATCGTGGTTTGGGTGATCGGCGCGAGGTCGCGCAGCGGGTCGTAGGGCAGCTTCTTGTAGATGAAGGCGTTGGTGGTCACGGAGGTGATCGGCGCATAGACCAGCGTGTAGCCGTCGGGGGCGGATTTGGCGACGTATTCGGTGCCGATGATCGCGTTGGCGCCGGGGCGGTCCTCGACCACGAACTGCCTGCCCCACATTTCGCCGAGCTTCTGCCCGAACAGGCGCGCCTGCAGGTCGATGCCGGAGCCCGCCGCCTGCGGCACGATGATGCGGATCGGGCGGCTGGGAAATTGGTCGGCCGTCTCGGCGCGCGCCGCGGTCGGCGCCAGCGCCGCGCCGGCGGACGCGGCGAGAAATGCGCGGCGATCGAGCATGCGAGGCCTCCCGGGGATCTTCTTGACCGCGCGGCGGTGGACGTGGATGAGTGCCGGGATCGTACCATCCACCCGACGGACAGCCTAGCGCGCCGTAATGCCGCTATGTCGCGGCAGGGCTAAGCTGCAGTCGAACAACCGCATGGCCCCGATCACGCACCGTTCCCGCGTTCACCTGCTGGCCGCGAAGGACGCGCCGATCGTCGTCGTCCTGCAGCGCAAGCGCGCCAAGCTGTTTCACGTGGTCACGATCGACACCGTGACGCACCAGATCACCGAAGGCTCGTGGTTTCGCGGCGTGATCTACGGGATCGACTGCGACGTGTCGTTCGACGGCCAGTACATGGTCTACCGGGCGCGCGGCACGCGCTCGAGAGGCGCGACGTGGAGCGGGGCGTGCCGATTGCCGTGGCTCAAGACACTCGTGCATGTCGAGAGCCCGATGACGGGCGGCGGCTATTTCGCGGCGCCCGGCGAGCTCGCGACGCATGGCTGGGACTGTCGCGACCTGGTCGAGTCCGAGGAGATCCCGTTCAAGATCGCGCGCGACAACGCGCATCACCTGGGCGACGAGTCGGCCGTGATCGAATCGCGCTTCGCGCGCGACGGCTTCACGCGGCTGGGCGACAACTGGGGCACCGAGGAAAAGATCGCCGGAAAACGGTATCGCGTCGCGTGCGTCGGCGATGACGGTTGGGGACTGAGGCCGGCTGACGGATATCCGACGCTGCAGGTGCGGTATCTGGGTTACAACATGATCGGCAGCGGTCAAGATTTCGGTTTTTCGCTCGAAGAGTATCCGCAGGTCGTCGAGGGCGCGAGCTGGGCCACGTGGGATTCGCGCAAGACGCTGTGGGTCGCGCGGCCGGGCCTCGTCGAGCAATACACGCTTGCCGACATCCGCGCCGGCGCGCCGTCGTTCTCGCTCGACGTCGACCGCTTCGAGCCGCCGGCGGGCTGGCTCGAGAGCCCCGAGGCGCAAGCCGGATGGGCGCGCCTCAATTCACCTTGACGTTGGCCGCCTTGATCACCGGCGCCCAGCGCGCGATGTCGGCGTCGATGCGGGCGCGAAATTCTTCCGGCGTGCTCGGGATCGGCTCCATGATCTGCGCCGCGAGCTTGGCGCGGACATCGGGCGCCACGAGCGCCTCGATCACAGCGGCGCGCACCGCCGCGATGATCGCGGGCGGCGTCTTGGCCGGCGCGATCAGGCCGTTCCAGGCGTCGGCTTGCACGTCGATGCCGGACTCCGCGAGCGTCGGGATGCCGGGCATCAGCGCCGAGCGCTGCGCGGTCGAGACCGCGAGGATCTTGAGCTTGCCGGCCGCGGCCTGCGGCGTCACCGAGATCGCCGGCAGGCACACCATCTGCACGTCGTTGCGCAACAGCGCCGTCACGGCGGCGGGCGAGGACGGGTAGGGCACGTGCACGATCTGCGTGCCGCTCTTGAGCGCGATCGCCTCCATGGCAAGATGCGACAGCGAGCCGACGCCGATCGAGCCGAAATTGTACTTGCCGGGGTTCTTCTTCAAGAGCGCGATCAGCGCCGCGACGTTGCCGACGCCGAGCTCGTTGTTGACCGCGAGTGCGCTCGGCTGGGTCGTGAGCAGGGTGATGAAGGTGAGATCCTTCTTCGGGTCGTAGGGCAACTGGCCGAACAGGATCGGGTTGATCGCGAGCGGGCCGCCGATCGAGAGGCCGAGCGTGTAGCCGTCGGGCTCGGCCTTGGCGACCGCGTCGGTGCCGAGATTGCCGCTCGCGCCCGGCTTGTTCTCGACGATGAAGGTCTGCCCGAGCTTTGCCTTGAGGTGGTCGGCGATCAGCCGCATGACCACGTCCGGCGTCGAGCCGGCGCCGAACGGGACGATGAGCTTGACGGTGTGGGTGGGCCAGGTTTGCGCGGCGGCGGGAAGGGCGGCGAGGAAGGAGGCGACGAATGCGAGAGCGAGGCGGCACTTCATTTGCGGGATCCCGTAGGGTGGGCACGGCGCGAAGCACGGTCCATCCGCGTGGGCAAAATCGCGGGCGCGCCGTGCCCACGCGGACCAGCCGTGCAGGCGATTTTGCCCACCCTACGGCGCAGTGCGCGGGGCGCGCAATGACGACTACGAGACATCGCGGCCGAGATACACGCCGTTGCGCTCCAGCAACTGCTGCAGCGCATCGACGCTGACCTCCGCTGGCGTCGCATTGCCGGCGAGAGACAGGTGCGCGGCGCAGCCCGCGGCTTCGCCCATGACGAAGCAGCCGCCGGAGACGCGCGCCGCCGACTGGCCCTCGTGGGTCATCGAGGCGCAGCGGCCCGCGACCAGGAGATTGCGCGTGTCGAGCGGCACCAGCATGCGGTAGGGCAGGTGATTGAAGCCGCGCGAGCCTGGAATGTCCGGCCAGCGCCATTCGACATTGCCCGCCACGTGCGCCTCGATCGGCCAGCCGTTGACGCCGATGGTGTCGGCAAAGCTCGCGCAGGCGAGCACGTCCTCGCCGCCGAGCTGGTAGGCGCCGGTCACGCGGCGGGTCTCGCGGATGCCGATCTGCGGCGGAATGTCGACGATGTAGCTCGCCGCGAAGCCGGGCACCTCGCGCTTGAGGAAGTCGAAGAAGGCGAGCGCCTGGCGGCGGCCGTCGATCTCACCGGCGGTGAGCTCGTCCACGTCGGTGCCGTCGATCGCCCTGCCGGCGGCGTTCTTGAGCTGGGTGACGTTGACGCGCCACTCCTGCGGATGCCCCATCGGCCGCACGATCGCGCCCTTGCGCGGAAAGCGCGCGCCGCGCTTCTCGGCTTCATCCATCAGGCGCGGAATTGAGGTCCAGGCCTCGCCGGCGGCCTGCGGGTCGACGCCGTTGAGGCGGAACATGGTGGTGGGAAACAGGAGGTTGCCGTCGGCGTCGCCGAGCTCGAACTGCGCGCCCGCCCAGGCCGCGAGGTCGCCGTCGCCCGAGCAGTCGATGAATATCTTGCCGCGCACCGCGCAGCGGCCCGACTTGGTCTCGACCATAAGCACCGCGATCTCGCCGCGCTCGGCGACGACGCCGCAGGCGAGCGCATGGAACAGAATCTCGACGCCGCGCGCGAGCAGGAGGTCGTCGGCCGCGATCTTGTAGGCGGCCGTGTCATAGGCCTGCGCCTTGGTCTTGCCGAAGATGAGATGCGGCTCATTGAGGCCGCCGAGCCGTCCGATGCGGCCGAGGAGATCGTCGGCGACGCCATGCACGACGGGGCGGATATCGCCATGCACATTGGCAAACAGGCCGCAGAAATTGGTCACGCCCGCGGCCGTGCCCATGCCGCCGAGGAAGCCATAGCGCTCGACCAGCAGCGTGCGGCGGCCGGCGCTCGCCGCAGCGGCCGCCGCCGCAATGCCGGCCGGACCGCCGCCGAGCACGACGACCTCGTAGTCGCCGCGCACGGGGATTTTGCGTTCTGGCTCGTTGATGAAATGGGTCACGTCACGCTGCCGTGAGGCCGCCGTCGACGACGAATTCGGCGCCGGTCGTGAAGGCGGATTCGTCGCTGGCGAGAAACAGGATCATCTGCGCCACGTCGTTGGGCTGGGCAATGCGGCCGAGCGGTGCCGCCGCCGCGTAGCCGGCGCGCGCCTTTTCGGGATCGCGCGCCCGCGCCAGCATTGCGTCGAGCATGGGCGTCTCGACGAAGGAGGGATGCACCGAATTGCAGCGGATGCCGTAGCCGCGGCGCGCGCAATGCAGCGCGACCGACTTGGTGAGCAGGCGCACGCCGCCCTTGCTCGCGCAGTAGGCCGCAAGTCGCGGGTCCCCGATCAGCCCCGCCACCGAGGAGAGGTTGACGATGGCGCCGCCGCCCGCCTTCATCACACGCACCGCATGCTTGCAGCCGAGAAAGACGCCGTCGAGGTTGACGGCCATCACGCGGCGCCAGTCGTCGAGTGTCGTCGTCTCGAAATCCTGCGACAGCGCGATGCCCGCATTGTTGACCAGGATGTCGAGCCGGCCGTGCTCGCGCACCACGGCGTCGGTCACCGCAATCCAGTCGTCCTCGCGCGTCACATCGAGGGCGAGGAACGAGGCGCCGAGCGTTACGACGGCGCGCTCGGCGGCGATGCGATCGATATCCCCGATCACGACCTTGGCGCCTTCGCGAGCGAAGAGATCGGCGGTCGCAAAGCCGATCCCCGAGGCGCCGCCCGTGATCAGCGCGACCTTGTCCTGCACGCGACCCAACCCGCGAGTCATGCGACCGCTCCGTTTCTTTCGACCATAGCACGGCGGCCCCAACTGCTTGACATTGAGTAAGTCATGACTTACGGTAAGTTATGGCTTACGGAAATGCATTGTCGGCGCTCGCCGACCCGACCCGGCGGCGGGTGTTCGAACGGCTCAAGGACGGGCCGCATGCGGTGACCGACATCGCGCGCGGGCTGCCGGTCAGCCGGCCGGCGGTGTCGCAGCATCTCAAGGTCTTGAAGGAGGCGGGCCTCGTGGCCGACCGGCCGGAAGGGACACGCCGCGTCTATTACATCGACCCGCACGGGCTCGGCGCGCTGCGCAAGTGGCTCGACCAGTTCTGGGACGATGCGCTCGCCGCATTCCAGGCCGAGGTCGAACGCAGCGCCCGGGAAAGACAGGGAAGGACGGACGAACCATGAACCAGACGGTGGCCATCGCGCCGGTGCGCAAGACCATTCACGTGAAGGCGAGCACCGCGCATGCCTTCGAGGTGTTCACCGCGGGCCTCGACCGCTGGTGGCCGAAAGATCACGGCATCGGCAAGACCCCGCGCAAGGCGGTCGCCATGGAGACGCGGCTCGGCGGGCATTGGTACGAGCTCGCGGAGGACGGCACGCAGACCAATGTCGGCAGGATCGTCGTGTGGGAGCCGCCCCAGCGCTTCGTCATGACCTGGGACATCAACAGCGAGTGGAAGCCCGACACGACGGTCAGCTCCGAGGTCGAGGTGCGCTTCATCGCCGACGGCGCGAACGCGACCCGTGTCGAGCTGGAGCATCGCAAGTTCGAGCGAATGGGTGCCGAGCCCGGCACCAAGATGCGCAATGCGGTCGACGGCGGCTGGCCGAAGATTCTCGAGTTCTTCCGCGTACGGGCCGAAAGCGCTTGAGCGCACGGCCGCGCCGTTTCTTTACCCTCGTGCCAACGTTCAACCACAGGAGAGTGTCATGAGCATCGAAATCTACGCCTTCCCGCCGAGCCCGCGCGCCTTCAAGGCGATCGCGGTCGCCAACCATCTTGGCCTCGACGTCACGGTGCGGCCGCTCGATTTTTCCAAGGGCGAGCATAAGACGCCCGAATATGCGGCGCTCAACCCGAACATGATGATGCCGACCTTGCGCGACGGCGACTACGTCATGTGGGAGGCGAATGCGATCATGCAGTATCTCGCGGGCCGCAAGCCGCAAGGCGGGCTCCTGCCAAGCGACGAGCGCGGCCGGCTCGACGTCACGCGCTGGCAGTTTTGGGACCTCGCGCATTGGGATCCGGCCGTCGCGATCCTGCTGTTCGAGAATTTCGTCAAGGCCTGGTTCAACATGGGCGAACCCGACGCCGCGCAGATTGCGAAAGGCACCGAGATGCTCCACCGCGCCGCGAAGGTGCTCGACGGCCAGCTCAAGTCACGCAAGTTCGTCACCGGCGACACGCTCACGCTCGCCGACTTCGCGCTCGGCGCGCCGCTCAACTATGCGGGCGAGGCCCGCTTCCCGCTCGAGCCCTATGGCGAAATCAGGCGCTGGCACGCAAGCCTGATGGCGCTGCCGGCCTGGCAGAAGACGATCGCACAATCGGCGCTCCCGCCGCGCGCCGCTGCGGCAGCCTGAGACCGATTTGCAGCCGCCCGGCGAGAAGTCTTGCCGGGCGGCGACTTGCCATCGCGCCGCCCTTGGCCTCTACTCCGCCCGCTTTGCTGGGAGCGGCCCATGGGTCTTGCAATCCTCATCCTCGGTCTCGTCGTGTTCATCGCGACGCATATTTTCGTCACCCGGCGCGAGGCGCGCGCGGCGTTGATCGCGCGCATCGGGCTCATGCCCTATCGCGCGCTGTTCTCGTTGGTTGCGTTCGTCGGGCTCGTGCTGATCGTCTGGGGTTTCGGCCACCGTGCCCCCACCGGCTATATCCAGGTGTGGACGCCGCCGATCTGGATGCGCCACGTGACCGTGGCGCTGGTGTGGCCCGCCATCGTCCTGATGACGGCGGCCTATATTCGCGGCGACATCTACCGCAAGCTCAAGCATCCGTTCCTCGCCGGCGTGAAGCTGTGGGCCTTCGCGCATCTGCTCTCGAACGGCGATCTCGGCGGCATCATCCTGTTCGGCTCGATCCTCGCCTGGGCGGTGTTCGACCGCATCTCGCTCAAGCGCCGCGCCGACGCCGGCGCGCCTGCGATCGCGATCGGCGGGCGACGCAACGACGTCATCGCGGTCATCGTCGGCACGATCATCTATCTGCTGCTCGGCTTCTTCTTCCATCCGCTATTCATCGGCATCCCGGTGTTCAGTTCGCACGCGCTGGTGGTGTAGATGTCGACCCACGCCGAGCAGCGGCGCCTCACCGCGCCCGACATCCGCGCCCGCAAGGGCGGCGAGCCGATCGTCGCGCTCACCTCCTATCATGCGCACACCGCGCGCATCCTCGACGAGCATTGCGACGTGATCCTGGTCGGCGACTCGCTCGGCATGGTGATGCACGGGCTCGAGAGCACGGTGCCGGTGACGCTCGACATGATGATCCTGCAGGGCCACGCCGTGATGCGCGGCTCGAAGCGCGCGCTGGTCGTGGTCGACATGCCGTTCGGTTCCTATGAGGCG
>Ga0209006_10000960_pt1 | contig 26615 bp, 24 predicted proteins | sample JacPin_JW_Ref_O2_FD_188567 | JGI IMG/M metagenome (GOLD analysis project Ga0209006, IMG submission 188567) | Forest soil microbial communities from Algoma, Ontario, Canada - Jack Pine, Ontario site 1_JW_Ref_O2 (SPAdes) (version 2) | ecosystem: Environmental > Terrestrial > Soil > Boreal...
CTGCTCATCGACGCCGCCCTTCATGGCGCGGGGTTGGCGATCGTGATGGAAGACATGGTGGCGCCGTTCATCGCCGATGGACGCCTGGTCCAGGTATTGGAAGACTGGAGCCCGCCGCTCTCCGGCTATCATCTCTATTACCCTAACCGGCGCCACCACTCGCCGGCGTTCGCTGCGCTTCTGGAGGAACTACGGGCCAACTCTCATCGAGTCCGCTTCACCCCCGACTCCAGACATATCGGCATCGCAGCGAACAGCCAGTGCGGGCCAAGGAGACTGCCGCGCAGCAAAAAAAGCTCCTGAAGACCCCCTCGCCAATCGCCAGACAATGGAAGGGCGGAATTACCTCAGTGATGTCAAATCATAGTGATCCCAAATATTGAGTGCTATCTCGTCTGGGCGTGGCGATTTCGGGGGTGTATCCTTTTGGGCCGGGTGTCGAGCCGGAACTCTTGCATGGATTCCCGTTTGCACCGTAAACTGATCTTCGACACGATTGAAGGCCTCTCCCGATCGAGCTCGCTGCCGCAGGTCGCCGCGACGTTTTGCCGTGCGGTGGCGGGATTCGGCTTTACATCCTTTGGAATCAACGACCTGCCCCGTCCAGGAGAGGGCGCCAATCCGGTCATCCTCACGGAAAGCACGCCGTCGGGCTTTCGCGATTGCTACGTCGACGAGCGGTTTTATCTGGTTGACCATATCTGCGCCCGGGCGAGAGCGGTCCGAGAACCATTCCGATACAGCGAGGCGCCTTACCCTCGGATCGAGGCGAAGCGACATCAGCGATTCATTCAGGCACTCGACACATACGGCATGGGCAAGGGTCTCGTCGTTCCGCTCGGGCAGCCGGCCGGGATTCCGGCTTGCGTCTGGCTGGCCGGTGATGATCCTGATTTGGACGACGACGCGACGCGGGCGATTCAATTGATCGCTTTGTTTGCGTCGGGCATGGCGCAGGTGCTTTCCGCACCGCCGAGCGCCGGCCCGCGCATGTACGAGCTGACGGTCCGCGAACGCGAGGTCCTGACCTGGGCGGCGCGAGGGAAGTCCGCCGCGGAAATCGGCGAAATTCTGAATATCACCAAGAGAACGGTCGACGAGCACGTGCAAAACGCGGCTCTCAAGCTTGGCGCGTCGAATCGCACGCATGCGGTTGCGGTCGCTCTGCGCGAGGAAATCATAGGGTTTTGATCCGAGCTCATAGCGCATCACGCTCAGCGGCGATGTTTATGATTGCCGGCGGCGGCCACGAGGGCGCCGGCTTGAAGCCGGCATCGTCTGCTGCGTATGCACACGACTTACATTCCGTTGTTGATTACGGCCTCGTCCATCTTAAAGATCTTGGTCCATCTGCTGGATGGCTTGAACGCGTGGACACCGCGCTGCGCGGCTTTTGCCTATCTTACGCTTGCGGGTGCGTGGCGCCGCTATCGCGCTTCGCCCGCCGCACTCAGCGACCGGCGCAGCGCCGGATAGTCGACCTTGGAGCGGTGACGGCGATCGAGCGGAATTGATCGCATCGGCACGACCCGGATGTCTCCCAAGGCCGCGGCTTTCTGCTTCCAGACGTCGAGCGAACCGGTATCGCCCGCGATGGCGAGAACCGCGCGCCCCTCGATGCCGACGAGCGCACTGCATGCGACGCCTGGCCAGTAGCGCGTGGCGGCCTCGACGCAGAACGGAAACAGCCCGGCGATCGCGCCATCCTGGCGGCCGAGGAGCCACAGTCGCCCGGCCGCGTCGAGCCGCCCGGCGTCGCCCGTGCGATGCCACACGCGCTCGCCGATCGTGAGCTTGGCGCCGGGATTGTCCGCCGGATCGAGATAGCCCTTGTTGACGTGATCGCCGGTGACGGCGATCTCGTCGTCGCGGATGAGGAGCTCGATGGCCGCGACCGGATGTCCGACCAGAAGGCCGGCGCCTCCGCGCATGGCGCGCCAATCTTCGGCTCCGATGTCGGCGGCCCGCACGTGGGCAATCGGCTCCGCCTCGGTCGAGCCGTAGACCGTCACGATATCGGCGCGCGGCATTTTCGCGGTGAGGCGTTCCAGGAGATCGGGAAAGACCGGGCCGCCGCCGGTGAAGACCGCATCGAGCGCCACCGGCATGGCGGCGAGCTTCTCGCAGATCGACGGCGGGACCAGCGCCCGCGTGACGCGAAGCTGCCGGATGAACCGCGCGATCGCCGCCGGATCGGCCAGGTCGTGGCGACGCAGGTTCCAGTTCGGCAGGACGGACGTGATGCCGAGGCCGAGATTGGCGAGGACGAACACCGGAAAGGCGACGAGATCGATCGCGTCGTCCGCCCTCGGCGCCAGCAGCTCGACGACGCAGGCGTTCTGCCGCGCCAGCATGCCGTGGCTGCGCACGATCGCTTTCGGCGCCCGGGTCGATCCGCTGGTGAAGGAGATCAGGGCGGGATCATCGGGGCGGACGGCTGCGAGGGTCTCCGCACCGCCGGCGTGCTCATCGGGTGCAAGCGACAGCGGAATCGTCCGCAGCTCCGCCAGGGCGTAGCGAAGCAACCGGAACCAGCCTGCCGTCAGCAGCGCTTTCGGCCGGGTCACCGCCGCGGCGTGTCGCAAGCCCGCGATCCCGAGGGCGGGCTCGGGAAGGACGACGACCGCGCCGATGCGCCACAGCGCGATCAGCGCGACATAGAGGTCGATCGACAACGGTGCGGCGAGGAGAACCCGATCGCCTTTGTCCAGGCCGCGCCGTCGCCAGGCGGCCGCGAGCGAGACGGAGCGCGCGATCAGCTCGCCGTAGCCAACGCTTGCCCCATCGGCAGCGATGATCGCCGGGCGCGCTCCGCGCGCGGGAGCGCTCGCCAGAAATGGGGCGAGAAGGTTCACGGCGCGAGGCGCCGGCCCATGAGGGCGTAGCGCCGGAAAACCGTGCCCTCATGCATCGCGCTGCTGCGGCGCGAGGAATTGTCGATATGCATCAGCGCGTGGATGGCGTCGCCGAAGCCGAGGCTTCTGGCGATCCGGTGGAAGCTGTCGGCGAGCAGATGCCCGACGCCCCGCCGCGCGCTCGCGTAGGTCTTCAAGACCGCCGTCCTGGGGCCTTCGGCCCGGCTTGGGTATCCAAACAGGAAGCCGACCAGCGCGGCCTCCTCCAGCGCGAACAGGACGAGCCGGGGGTCGATCATCGGGATGATCGGCTCGTACAGCTTGAGGAACTCGGCCTTCTCGATCGGCTTGAAGAATGCGTTGCGGTCGAAGCCGGCCGACGACAGATCGAAAAGGCGGCCGATCAGCCGGTGCGGATCGCTTCCGTCCCACGGCTCGACGCGGACACCGGGCATCGTGACCGGCGGCCCGGCGCCGATCGCGTCGTCAAGCCGGGCGCGGGCCGAGACATAGGACGAGATCGGCGCGAACGCGGCCGTCGCGAAAGCGGAAAGGTCGTGCGGCCCGCTCACCGGCTCGAGCGGGAAGGGCGGCGAGCCGTCCGTTTCGGTGACCACGCGGTAGCGGTGCCACGTGTCGCCGTCCATCGGCCCGATCAGACGTTCGAATCCTTCCGCTCGCGCCATCTCGCCGGCGCGCCCGAGAAGCGCCGCGCCGGCGGCGGCGCTCGCGCAGGAGAATCCGCCGATGGCCGCCGTCCGGCGGCCCTCCCACGCCGGAGCGTCGCGGTAGAGCGTGCAGGCCGCGCCTTCGGCGGTGATCTCCTCGCGCAACCCGGTCATGACCGGACCGCGAAGCTGATGAAGGCGACGATCGGCACCGGCATCGCGAGCGCCAAGGTCCGCGCCCCGCGATAGCGATCGAGGAACTCCGGCCAGCGCAATGGCACGACAAGGCAGGGCAGGAAGCTTGCCGCGACCCACGGCCAAGGCAGGTCATGCACGCTGGTCCGCGTGGCGTTCCATCCGGCGATCACGAACAGCAACAGCGCAAGGCCGGCTGCCGCCGCGGCGGCCAGAACCAGCCGATGTCGCGTCGCGAGCGCCGCAATCGCGAGCGCGGTTCCGGCGAAGGTCAGATTGTAGACGTGGAGCGCGTTGATGTGGGTGATTTCCCCGATCGCGAGCCAGAACACCGCGACGGTCGACAGCGTTGCGAGAAAATCGAGGTTCGGATGCGCGCTTTGCCACGGCCGCACCTTCGCGACGCCGAGATGGGCCAGAATGGCGATCACCGGCAAGATCGCGTTGTAGGCGGGCGTGACGGCGCAGATCAGAAAGACAAAGACCGTGTAGCCACGCGCCGCATGCGCGGACAATCCGACCGCGGGCGCGAGAGCGACGACGGCGACCAGCACGAGCGCGAAGGTCGCGGCCAGCAGCAGGAGGTCGAGCGGCGGCGTCGCGATGTGCCCGGCCAGGAAAAGGTAGATGCCGACCGGCACGAAGAGATTGTCGAGCCCGTGCCACGAGTCGGCCTCGACCATGGCGCCGAAGGCGGCGATGATAAGGGAGAGGAGGATGACGTTGCCGCGCCCGATGTCGCTCAGCAGCAGCAGGACCACCATGGCGACGATCCAGGTGACCAGGAAGAACGCCGCGACGCCTTCCGCGCTCTTGGTTCCCGCCTCCACCTCGAAGAACTTGCGCCCGTAGCGGGTGCCGACGAGCGCCGCGGCGGCGTCCGAGAGGGTGAGCACCGCCATCGGCAACACGTAAAGAACCGGATTGCCGATCGACAGGGCGAAGACGACCCCGATGGCGGCCGCGAGCAGCAGCTCGCCGTAGGAGTGGCGCTCGACGCCATGCAGCGTGGAGCCGAGGCCGTCCTTGGCAAGTCGGGGCAGCCGCAGCACGAGCATCGCGGCGGCGGCAACGCCGACCAGCAGCAGCACCGGCCAGACCTCGCCGAACATGAACGGCAGAAAGGTCGCATAGAGTCCGGTCGCGACGTGGACCCCTTTGCGCGCAAGCTCGGGCCGCCAGGAGAATCGGCTCCCCAGCCATTTGACGCCGATCATGACCGTCACGAGCACGATGAGGGAGACGACGACGAGGGCGATGTCGCGCGTCATCACGCGACCTCCTCGACGACGAAGTCCGCGTAGAAGAACGCCTTGTCCATGGCCTTGCCGCGCTCCTCGATATCGCGGCATCGGCGTATGCGCGCGGCGCAATCCGCCGGCGCGCGGCGCGGAACCATCATGTTCCAGTAGACGAGGCGCGCGCCGCTGCTGGCGGCATCGATGACGGAGCGGTAGACCGCCGCGAAGCCCTCGCTGCCCATGTACTCGAAAATGTCCGAAAGATTGAAGCCGTTCGCCTTGTCGCGCGTGGCGACGAACGCCTCCAGCGTTCCGCGCCGGATCTCGATCCGGTCGAGGCGGCCGCGGATCGTGTCGAAATGATCGACCCGCCAGGGGAGCGGAAGGGCGCTGCCGTGCGTTCCGGTCATGATCCAGCGCAGATAGGGATTGTCGCACGGGTCGAGGTCGACGGCGGCATGCACCGCCCGGCGTGCCACATGCGCGGCGACGCTGCCCTCGACATGATCGAAGAAGGCGGGGTCGCGTCCGAGTCGGCCCATGCAGTAGCGCGAGAAGAAGACGCCGAGCAGGGCGCGCCAGCGCCAATTGTCCCAGCGCTCGCGCATGAAGCGCGCGCGTTCGGGTTTCGTGCGGCCGACGAACAGGTCGTCGACCGTCGCGTGGCGGTGGGCGAGCGGCAGCAGGTAGCGCCGGAAGATGCGGAAATAGCCTTCGAACTTGCCGACGCCGCCGAGCCCGTGGCGGACGACGCTGGTGCGCAGCGGTGCCCAGAACGCCTGCGACGCATCAGGGAGCGTGCGGGCGACGCGGTCGAGCAATTCGGCCCTGCGGGCGGACGGCCGCGAGCCGAGCAGCTCGAGGAGGCCGGCATGGTCGAGCGTGCGGTAGGCCGCCATCCGGATCGTCAGGCATTCGATCTGCGCCGCGGACATGTCCACCGCGACGATGCGCGCGGGATCGAGGGTGAGCATGGCGAGCGCGTTGTCGCCAGCCGAGCAGATCGACACCAGCGTCTTGCCGCGCTGGTCGCCCAGCGCGGCGAGCAGCACGTCGGCGTCCTCCCACAGCTGGGCGTAGCGGATACGGTCGAAGCTCGCCTTGCCGACGATTTCCGTGTCAGCCATTCACCAGCCTCACGGTACCGGCGCCGCCGTCGACCTCGATCTGGTCGCCGGTGCGAATCCATTCGGTCGCGCCCTTGAGGCCGACCACGCAGGGGATGCCGAGCTCGCGCGCCACGATGGCGGAGTGCGAGAGCAGGCTGCCGCGCTCGACCACGATGGCGCCCGCATTCGCGAACAAGGCGATCCATCCCGGATCCGTATGGCGGGCGACCATCACGTCGCCGGGGCTAAGCGTTTCCGTTCGGGGATCACGAACGACCCGCGCGCTGGCGCGGACGATCCCGGCCGAGCAGCCGGTGCCGCGTCGCACGACATCATCCTCTCTCGGGCGGTCGCCGCCCGCGGGGGCTGCGGCGGAGGGCGCGCGGCACGCGAGCGCGCCCTCGACGCGGATGCGCTCGGGCGGATCAGGGAGCGCGGCACACGCGATCTGCTCGGCCTTGCGCACCGCGACGAGCCCCGCGAGGTCGGCGGTCGTGGCGAATCCCTCGATCGCGCCGAGCACCTCGTCGACCGTCAGGAACAGGACGTCGCGCGGATGCGCGATGACGTCGCGGGTGTGCAGTTGCCGCCCCATGGCGATGAACAACCGCCGCGCACGGCCGAACACGCGCGTGCGCTCGAAGCGCAGGTTTTCGCGGTTGCGCACGCGCGCCTTGGCGAGCCCGAGCGCGCGGCGGGCGATGAAAGACCTGAACGGCCGGCCGGCAAAGATCGCGTCGTGCGGGTTGCGGCGGACGGGCCGCGGCGCGGCGGATTTGCGCGCCGCGGCGGCGACCGCGGCGAGGACGGGGGCCGGGTCGTCCGCGAGCGTGATGCTTTCGAGCTTGAGCTCTTCCGGGCAACGGTCGCCGAATTTCGCGATATAGCTCGCGATCTCGCCGGCCAGCGCCGGGTACTGCGTCAGCACGGAACGATCGCCGGCCGCGAGTGAAGCGACGAGCCGTGCGTCGTCGGCCGCGAGCGCGCCCATGCGGGCGATCCGCTGCGCCGGCTCGGCCGACACGATGTCGCCTTGTCCGATCATGACCGCGTTGTGGATTTCGATCCCGGCGGCGCCGCCCCACCGCGCCATCAGCTTGCGCGAGGCGCCGAACGCCACCATGCACAGAAAGTCGTTGATCAGCGGCGCGTCCCAGCGGTCGAGCAGCTCCGATTCGATCCGGCGATATTCGGCCGCGAGCGCGGTGAGCGGCATCGTGTCGAGCTGCGACGGGTCTGTCCGCAGCGTTGTGTCGAGCCGGGCGTAGAACGCGCGCATGGTCGATTTGATGCGGAGCGCTTCGCGCGCGAGGCCGAGGCCGACCCGCACGAGACGCCACACCTCGCGCACGAGCGCCAATCCGTGCGCCGGGCGGGGTCCCAGGGTATCGGAAATGTCCGCCGGCAGGGGCTCGCCGACCCCCATCATCGACTCCATGTGCGCGCGGTTGATGGCGAAACCCGGAAGTAGTGCCAGCGCGCGATACCAGTTGATCAGATTGTAGTAGACGCGCCCGTCGATGCGCGCGAGCATGTTCTCGAACAGCGCGCCGTTGTGGCGAATGATGCCGTCGTCGACCCCGAGCAGCGCGACGAAGGTGCGGTAGACGCGCGCATAGACGTATTGCGCGAAGCTGAACGTCAACGGCGACACGAGTCCCGGATAGCTCTCGACGATGTTGGAATTGTCGAAGATCGCGACCGTGCGATCGGGGATCGCGGCCGCGCGCAGCGCGGTGGTGATCGGGCGCGCCTGCAGCAGGAAAAGTCGCTTGCCTTCGAACGCCCATTCGATGTCCTGCGCCGCGCCGCGCGCGTCCTCGACCTTGCCCGCCAGCTGCGCGAGCGCAGCGACGTCGGCATCGGACAGGACGCCGCCCGCCGGACGCTCGATGATGCTGCCGCTGGCGCGATCGACCACGTAGTCGAAACCGTCCGCATCGCCGGACACGAGCCGGTCGGCGAGGCCGGCGGTCGCGGAGATCACGATGCGGTCGCGCCGCCCGCCGACCGGATCGGCGGAGAATGCCACCCCGGCGGCGCGCGCCCTGATCATCCGCTGGACGATCACGGCCGGCGCGCCGCCCGACGGATCGAGGCCTCGGCTCATCCGGTAGGCGCGCAGCGAATCGGCGTCGCCGGATTGCCAGACCCGCGTCGCGGCCTTGGCGACCTCGTCGGCCGGGACGTCGAGCAGCGACAGGAACTGGCCGGCATGCGAATGCGCGGCGCCGTCTTCCTCGCGGCCCGAGGATCGCACGGCGAACGGGCCGGGCCCGAGCACGGCCATTTGCTCGGCCAGCGCGTTTTCGACCTCGGGCCGCACCCCGCCGGCCGCGAAGGCGGCGGGGAGGATGACGAGAAAATGCGGAACGTCAAAGCCGGCGTGCGCGAGCTGCGCCAGCGCGGCGGCCTTGCCGCCGACCGAACCCGGCTCGCACGCCGCGCGCCAGTCGAGCACGAGCGCCGTCATGCGAAGAACCGCTGGGCGAGCGGGGCGAAGCCCGCGGCGCCGTAGCAGAGCAGGACCCAAAGCCCGGCGGCGGCATCGATCCGCTTTTGCCCATCTGTGTCGGCGCGGCGCACGAACATCAGCGCACAGGCCATGCAGGCGGCAAGGCCGACGAGACCGACAATTCCGACCAGGAACGGCGATCGCTCGATCGCGCCGACGGCGACGAGGCATGCGCAGGCGGCGAGCACCACTGCGAGCCAGACCGCGGTCGCGGCCCGCGGTCCGAGCAGCGCCGAATATGTTTCGACGCCGATGCGTTCGTTGGCCGGCGCGTAGATCTTGCGGCCGAGCTCGAGGACGGTGCCGTTGAGAAAGCTCAGCACCAGAAACAGCGCGAGCGCGTCGGGAGGGTAAGCCCCCGCCGGCACCCATTCGCATCCCGTGACGAACAGATCGATCAGCGGCATGATCATCATGTGCGACACGAGATAGGCGAAGGGGCGCACCCTGAGCCACGCGGGCGCAAAGAACTCGGCCGCCATCAGGCCCATCCATGTCCACACGGCGAACAGGAGCCAGAGCAGGCGCGGATCGAGCGCCGCCACGGCGAGCGCGGCGAGCGGGACGGCCGCGACCGCAAGCGACACGATCAGCCGAAGGCTGACCAGGCCGCGCGGGATCGGCCGCTCCGGACGATAGCGCGCGTCATCCTCCGCGTCCTTGATCTCGTCGCACGCCCGCAGCTGATAGAAGAAGACGAGGACCGCCGCGAATGCGACCGCATAGGCCGGCCAGCCGGGCAGCGCGCGATGGCCGAGATGGGCGGACACGTTCACGCTCGACGACGCGAATATGGCGACGAGCAGCGCGGTGCGGGCGACGGGGAAGCGTTCGCGCTGGTAGATCCACAGCCGCCGCAACGCCGAAAACCCGGACTCGCAGGCGAGCGGCGTCACCGTTGCCTCGCAAATTTGCGGTGCGCCTGCGTGAACTCTCCGGCCGCGATGGCGCCGATGATGGAAATCTCGCCGCACAGGCAGAGCGCCGCGGCGACCTCCGCCAAGGCGGCGGCCTTGCCGTCGCCGCGCAGTCCCAACAGCTCCAAGGCGGCCGACTGGCTCGGCAGCGCGGTGCCGCCGCCGACCGAGCCTACGAGGATGTTCGGGAGCGTCACCGACATGAAGAGATCGCCGTCGCGCGCTTCCATGCGGGTGACGCCGATGGCCGACTCCGACACGCACGCGGCATCCTGGCCGGTCGCGATGTAGAGGGCGGCGAGGCCGTTCGCGTAGTGTCCCTGCGCGCCGAACTGGCCGCTCAGCAAGGCGCCGAGACCGGCCATTTGCGCGTAGTCCAGCATCCGCTCGGGGGTGACGTGCAGGCCTTTCTCAACGAGTGGACGCGGGATCGTCACCGAGGCGGAGACCTTGCGCCCGCGCCCGGTCAACAGGCTCAGGTAGGTGCTCTTCTTGTCGCCGGAGAAATTCGCCTCGACGAACCACAGCAGCGGCTTGACCGGGCAATTCGCCTCGATGTGGCGGCACAGCGCTTCGGTCGCGAGCGTGACCATGTTCTGCCCGGATGCGTCTCCGGTCGTGTATCGGCAGAGAAGAAAAACGATATCGTTGTCCATCACGGGCTCGATGGAAACGAGCTTGCCGTGCCGCGTCGTCGCTTCGGCGGCGGCCTGGAGCGGGCCGCATGACCGCACGATCCAGTCGAGAAAGTGCCCCGCATCGACCAGATCGGCGAACTTGAAGCCGGGACTGCGCAGCACGCCATCCGACAGCATGGCGGCGGTCACGCCGCCGGCGCGCGACGCAATATCGGCGCCGCGCCCATAGGAGGCGACCAGCGCCGCCTCGGTGGTCGCCAGCGGAACGAAGAATTCTCCATTGGCGTGGAGACCGTTGATCCGCAGCGGGCCGATCACGCCGACCGGCATCTTGATGGTGCCGATCATGTTCTCGATGTTGGCCGCATAGGCCTCCGCGCTCTCCAGTGTCGCGCCGTCGGCGAGCGCGCGCTCGTGCGCGACGGTCGCGACCCCGGCTTCGCGCAGGCGGCTCCACAACTGGGCGACGGAATCGGCGCTGGCGGTTGGCGCGCCCCGGAGCGCGGGCCGGGGCTCACCGCGCTTGGGTGCAAGACGCCGGCGCGCCTCGTCCCCGACGAGCAAGGCGCGCAGATGATCGAGTGTCCTCGCCACCGGGCCCGAGATGATGGTGCTTCCGCCAGCCATGTCTCACGTGCCCCCTTGGTGAGTGCCTGTCCGGTTTGCCGGCGCCATGGCGATGCAACAAAAGGCTGCATGGCCCGATCATCCTACCAGCCGAAATGTAAATCTCTGCTAAGCGCGGAGCGGTGGCGTTCTGAATCCTCGATTACTCGCCGGAAAATGCGCTCTTTAAGAATTGTTATCCATTGAGGTGCGATTTCCGGCCGCTCGCCGCGAAACATCGGGTTCCGCCGGTCCTCGCCGCGATCACGCGCCACGGACCAGATCGATCACCGCCTCTGCATCATCCCCGGTTTCGCCGTGCCAGGCGATGTGCTGATCGGGCCGCACCAGGACGAGCTTGCTGCGGTAGAGCGGCTGGTCGGGCGGCACCGGCCGGATGGTCTTGAGCGGCACGCCGCGCGCCGCCGCGGCGCGGGCGAATTTGTCCGCGCTCTGCGCCCCCGCGCCGTAGTCGATCAGGGTGAAGCCGCGGCCGAAATCGTCGAAAAGGGCGTGGCCTTTGCGGAGCCAGTAGTGCGGCGCGCGTGCGCCCGGGCGGTCGAGCGGCGTGTAGCTGTCCCAGGTGTCGGGCGGCGCCGGCCCGTCGTCGGACCACACGATGGGCGAGCCCTCGTAGCGCTCGCCGAGCTGCAAGCCGACCGTGAGATATTGCGGCCGGTCCTCCGCCATGACGCGGGCGCCGAATTTTTCCCGCGCGGCCTGCGCGACCGGCCCCTCGGCCTCGAAATCGGCCGGCACGCGCCAGCCGTCCATGACCCGCGTGCATCGCACGCCGAGCTGCGCGTTGCGCACTCCGAATGGCCGCCGCTCGGACTCATAGGTGTCGAGGAGACGCGGGCCCGCCCAGCCCCGATGCACGGCCGCGATCTTCCAGGCGAGGTTCATCACGTCGCCGATGCCGGTGTTCATGCCGAGCCCGCCGAGCGGCGTGAACAGATGCGCGGCGTCGCCGGCGATGAAGGCCGGTCCGGACCGGTAGTGCTCGGCGACGAGCGCGAGGCCGCCGGTCCATGGGCCGCCCGAGATGATGTCGAACGGCACGTCGGCGCCGAGCATGGCGCGGATCGCGGCGCGCACGTCGATCGAGCGCCAGTCAGCGTCCGGCGGCACCTGGTAGTGCACGACCCAGAGCTCGCGGCCGTCCTGCGAATACATCATCGCCCGCATCTGCGGATTGATGATCCAGGTCATGTGGGTGGGCGGCCGGCCGCTCGCCGCCATCAGGGTCGGGGCACGGATGAAGGTGGAGAGCATGGTGCCGCCCATGAAGGCGCGCGGCGTGGTGCCGTCCTCGCCCACCATGCCGAAGCCGAGCGCCTTGCGCACCGGGCTGCTCGCCCCGTCGGTGCCGAGCAGAAAGCGGGCGCGGATGTCCTTGCGCTCGCCGGTGGTGACGTTCTCGATCCTCGCCGTGATGCCGTCGTCGCGCGGCTCGAACGCCGTCATCCGCCAGCCGAAATGGATCTGCGCATCGCCCGCGCGCTCGGCGCAGCGCTTGAGCGTGCGCTCAAGCACCATCTGCGGGATCGTGTTGGGCAGCTCGGGCGTCGGCCAATCCGAATAGGGGCGGGGCTGGCGACCGAACTCGTGGCCGCAGAACCGCGTCACATAGGCGCTGGCGCGCGGCAGCCCGGGCGGCAGCCCCTCGGAGCGCAGCTCGCCGGCGATGCCGAGCCGGCGGAAGTGCTCCATCGAGCGCGCATTGGTGTTGTTGCACTTGGGGTGCTGCGCGGTCTCCGGGTTCTCGTTGACGAGCGCATAGGGCACGCCGCGCCAGGCGAGCTCGATCGCGGCCGACAGCCCGACCGGCCCGCCGCCGACGATGAGAACGAAGGTGTCGGTATCGATGTTGGATGTCGCCATGTCCCGGCCGCGATTGCCCGCGCGCAACCGGGCAATCTACTAGCGCGTCTGCACAAGTTGCGAAACTAGCGCGCCGCCTCTTCGCGCCCGATTGACATGCGGCGCCCCAGCGGCTCGAGAAAAACCGGCGCGAGGTAGATGGGAAACTGCGCCAGCGCAAAGTAGAGCCAGGTCACGTCCGGCAGGACGCCGCCGGCGACGGCGAGCATCAGGCCCATGTTTCGCTGCGACGCCATGAGCGCGAGCACGAAGCTGCGCTCCCGGCCCGCTTTCGCGAAGGCGAGCGCCGTCAAGCCGAGCACCGCGAACGACACGGCGAATGCCAGAGCCAGGAAGGCGATCGTGCGCATCGGCGCGGCCATGAGCTCGCTCGCCACGTTCTCCATGACGGCGGCGACGAACACGAAGACGAGGAGAATATTGAGCCCGTTGATCTGGTCGGAAGCGCGCCGGATGGCGGCGAACCCGACGAGACGGCGGATGACCGCCGCGAGCAGCAGCGAGCCGGCGAGGATCGTCAGCAGCTTGAGCCCGAGGACGAGCGGCGCAAGCGTCAGCGCGGGGCCGATGAAGACGTAGGCGAACAGCGGTGCCGTGAGCGGCGTGATCGCCGTGCTGATCACCAGCGTCGTCAGCACGAGGGTGGCATCGAGCCCCATCACGGCGGCGAACGCCGGCGCCGCCATCATCGGCGGGGCGACCCCCTGCAGCATCAGGCCCAGGAAAAGACCGGGCGATTGCGCCGGCAGCCCGGCGAGCAGGCAGCCGGCGCCGAACAGGCCCGGCAGCACCAGCGAGGTCCACGCGGCTGCGGCCAGCACGAGCGCGGGCCTGGCCAGGTAGGCGCGCAGGACGGCGAGATCGACGCGCATGAACGCGATGCACAGCAGCGCGAAGATCGCCTCGGTGACGAACGGCTTGAACAGCGCATCGAGCGGCGGCAGCGCGATCGCGATGAACACGATCGCCGCGATGGCGCGCGTGCCCTGGCGTCCGAGCCAGGCCAAGGCCGACGATGACAGGGCGATGGGGGACATTCGCTGGTTCTCGCTGCATCGGTCACGCCGCCAAGCGCGGGGTACCTGACGCCAAGCCGCCGCGAATCGCAACAAGCGGCCGTTCTGGCAGCGGCTCTTATGCGTTCATGGGCCCTCGTTGACGCCCTGTCCGCCCGCTCCTCGACGAAACCGTCCGGCGCGTTGTCGTAGCTGACGACCGGCACCATGTGGCCGTCCCGCCCGACATAGTGGCATCAAGGACATCTCGACCCCGATCCAATTCAATCGAGTTGGATCAGCGTCTAGAACACCGTCCCGTCCGCCTTGATGGCGAGCGGCGGCGGCCCGTCGGGCGGGCGCAGGCGCGCCGCGATGGTGCGGCCCGCGAGCCACGATCCGCCCTGCAGCAGCTGCGACATCGAGAGCGACGCGAGGCCGAGCCGGCGGCGCATCGCCTCGCGCAGGCGATCGAGCAGCGTCACGGTGAGCGCGCGCCATTCGACCACCAGCTCGGAGGTCACCGCGTGGGCGACGCTCGCATCGAGCGGCGCGCGCGGGACGATCACGCCGGTGTCGATGAAGAGGCCGCCGTTGCGGTATTCGGGAAGTCCCGTGAGGCCGTCGAGCGCGGCGACCGCGATGCCGGCCTGCTCGATCGGCTCGATCAGCGAATAGACGAGCCACTGCGACAGCTTGTGGAACGGCACGACGCGGTCCGAGCGGTCACGCGCACGGGCGGCCGGGTGGAAGCCAGCATCGCCGAGCGCGACGCCGTCGACCGTGAGGCCGGACGGCCAGACCGGCGCAAAACCGTCGAGCACGAGCGCCAGGATATCGGCGGCCGCGATGCGCTGCGCTGGCAACGAGGCGCGGATCGCATCGATCAGATGTCCCGGCCGCCCCGCCGCGCCGAACAGATCGGGGCGCGCCGTGAGCGTCGCGCCGAGGCGCCGCAACAGCGCGAGCCGCTGCGGCAGGCCGACCAGCGGATTGCGGTTGGAGATCTGGAAGCCGTCGGCAAGGGCTGGAAGCGCGAGGGCGGCGAGCGCCTTCGCGTCGACGCGCAGGGGTCGTGCGGGATCGGACGAGAACGCGCCGGCACGAAACATGTCGAGGCTCGCGACCGCGAGCCCCTCGGAACGCGCGAAGGTGAGGCCCATGCGGTCGTCGCGATAGGACCACGCCGCGCCGGCGCCGGCGTCAAGCAGCACGCTCACGACGGCGAGGTCGATTGCGATGTGTGCCCGCTCGAGCGCATCCAAGCCGCCGAGCGGCAGCGCGGCCCAGCGGTCGTGACCGCCGGCTGCGAAGTGGCGCCAACGGCTGTGCTGGGGAATCGCAAGGTCCGGACAGCTCGCCCGCGTCACGTCGGCGACGAGCGCCGCCGTATCGTCGAGCTTTGCCTCGTCGAGCGTGAAGTGCGCGGAATTTCCGGCCGCCACCCAATCGTAAACGCGGGCGCAGCGCTCGCGCACTGCGCCGGCGCTGCGCAGCGCGATCAGCTCGGCCGGCGCATCCGTGCGCGCGGCCGCAGGCGCGCTCATTCGCCGAGGCCGCGCCCGAGCGCGGGCGCGTCGAGGTGGATCGCGTTGCCGCCGCGATAGCCGGCCGCGAGCTTCGCCTCGATCTCGACCCGCGCATCGGTCGGGATCAGCCCGTCCGGCAGCGGCACGCTTTCGCCGATCGTGATGCCGGCCTCGGTGAGGGCATCGATCTTCATGTCGCTCATCGAGGCGAAACGGTCGATATGGGTGATGCCGAGCCAGTGCAGCACGTCGGGCATCAGCTCCTGCACGCGCATGTCGCGCACGCCGGCCACGCCCTCGGTGTGGGTGAAATAGGAGTCCGGCGTGTCGCCGTTGCGGTCGCGCTTCCTCGCATTGTAGACCAGGAACTTGGTCACCTCGCCGAGCGCGCGGCCTTCCTTGCGGTTGTAGACGACGAGCCCGGCGCCGCCCGCCTGCGCCATCTCGATGCACAGCTCGACGCCGTGCGCGAGATACGGCCGGCAGGTGCAGATGTCGGAGCCGAACACGTCGGAGCCGTTGCATTCATCATGCACGCGGCAGGCAAGGGGGTAGCGCGTGTCGCCGAGCTTCTGCGGATCGCCGAAGCAGTAGATGGTCGAGCCGCCGATCGGGGGCAAGAAGACCTTGAGGTCGGGCCGCGTCACCAGCTCGGGGAACATGCCGCCGGTGTTCTCGTGGAGGCTCTCGCGCAGATCGCTCTCGGCAATGCCGAAGCGCCTGGCGACGCCGGGCAGATACCACACCGGATCGATCGCGGCCTTCATGACGCGCACGAGCCCCTGCGGCGAGACCACGTCGCCGTCGGCCTTGATGCGGCCGGCCTCGAAGGCGGTGCGGATCTCGGGCATGTCGAGTTGGGCGCGCGTGACCGCGATGGTCGGGCGGATGTCGATGCCGCGCGCGCGCTCCGCGCGAAAGGCGTCGCCGCCGACCAGGTGTCCCCACGGATCGAGCGAGACGATCTTGTCCTCGCCGGCCCATTGCGGGTGCGGGCCGATGCGCGCGGCCGGCGACGTGTTGGTGAGATCGGGCTGATGGTTGGAGGCGAGGCCGCGCGCCGCGATCGCCAGCGCGCGATAGATCGAATAGACGCCCGCGTAGGTGCCGATGACGTTGCGCTGCAGCGGATCGCGCGCCGCGATCAGCGGGCCGCGTTCGGCGGCCGTCGGCGCGCCCCAGCGCAGTGGCCAGGCACACGTTGCGCCAGCGGAAAGGGGAGACTCGAACAACAGACTCATGTCACTCATGGGCGTCACTTTTGCTGCGCGCGAAGTGTCGCGCGTTCCTTTTTGCGGTCCAGGGTCCTGTTCATCCAGGGCCGCGAAAAAACGTGTAGGATAGTTGCGAATGCTGCTCTTGGCAAGGGCGAGCGGAAAATTATTTTTTGCGCTGCCGGCTGCCCGGCCATAGTCGCTCTAGCAGGCCAACGTCATGGGCTGATGACGGCACGGAACTCGTTTTCGGCTTTGGCGTCTTGCAGAACGCATCCACCGCCTCGACCACGGCGCTGCCGATCAGCGCCTGCCGCTCCGGGGTCGACAGCGCCACCTCCTCGTCGCGATTGACGATCGATCCGGCCTCCAGCAGGGCGGCCGGCATCTGCACTTGCATCAGCACGACGAGCTTGTTGAACTCGTAGACGCCGGCTTTCGCGTCGAGCAGCACGCGCCGTCGCTCGCCCATGATCTTGTCCGTGTAGTGCGGCGTGTAGGTGAGCCCGCGCGCCTTGAGCGCCATGCCGAGGAGATGCGCGAAGGCGAGGCTGTCGGCGCGGTTGCCGTGCTCGGTCGACACGAACAGCGAATGGCCCGGATAGCTGTCGTTATAACGGTGCTCCGCGCCGTTGAACTGCCAGGTCTGCAGCATCGCCTCCGGCACCGAGTCGTGGTGGATGGAGAGAAGCAGATCGGCATGAAGCGCATTCGCGTGCGCGGCGCGCTTGAACAAGCCGGCGCGCGGCGCCTCGGTCGTCACCATGAGGACGGTGCGGGCAAAGCCCGCCGCCACGAGATCATCGCTGATCTTGCGCGCGAGCCGCAGGTTGAACTCGTATTCGGTCACGCCGCGCGCGCTCGTCGCGCCGGGCGCATCGGCGGTGTGGCCGACGTCGATGACGGCGCGAAACGTGCCGGCGCGGGCGCATGTCGCCGTGTAGCGCAGCGCCGCCGGGCCGATCGCTTCCGAATCGGCCGCGATCGCGCCACCCGAATGCCACAGCAGCACCACGCAGGCCGCCGCGGCCGCGCGCAGCCACCGCGGCATCTCGCTACACACCGTCGTGAGGCGCATGGCTCGCACTTTCATCCGCCTTGCCGGGGTGGCAAATAAGGAAGACAAACGACACCCCTTGCGGCGAATTGCCGGGATCTCTTGCATGCTCGAACGAACAACCCCCGCGTCTGATTCTTCTACACCGGCCGGTCCTGCGGCGCAGCCGATCATCCGCGTCGCCGACCTGTCGAAGACCTATGCGACCGGATTCCAGGCGCTCAAGCGCATCAACCTCGACATCCGCGCCGGCGAGATATTTGCCCTGCTCGGCCCGAACGGGGCGGGCAAGACCACGCTCATCGGCATCATTTGCGGCATCGTGACGGCAAGCGCCGGCCGCGTCACGGTCGCGGGCCGCGACATCGTGCGCGACTACCGCCCGGTGCGCGCGATGATCGGCCTCGTGCCGCAGGAACTGCATACCGACGCCTTCGAGTCGGTGTGGAAGACGGTGAGCTTTAGCCGCGGCCTGTGGGGCAAGCGCGCCAACCCGGCCTATGTCGAAAAGGTCCTCAAGGACCTCTCGCTGTGGGACAAGAAGGATGCCAAGATCGTCACGCTGTCGGGCGGCATGAAGCGGCGCGTGATGATCGCCAAGGCGCTGGCGCACGAGCCGCAGATCCTCTTCCTCGACGAGCCGACCGCCGGCGTCGACGTCGAGCTGCGCAAGGACATGTGGGAGGTCGTGCGCGCGCTGCGCGCCTCCGGCGTCACCATCATCCTCACCACCCATTACATCGAGGAGGCCGAGGAGATGGCCGACCGCGTCGGCGTCATTAACAAGGGCGAGCTGATCCTGGTCGAGGACAAGGCCGAGCTGATGCGCAAGCTCGGCAAGAAGCAGCTCACCTTGCAGCTCGCCGAGCCGCTTGGTGCCGTGCCGGCGACGCTCGAGGCGCATCGCCTCGCGCTCGCGGCCGACGGCTGCGAGCTCGTCTATTCCTACGACACGAAGAAAGGCCGCACCGGCATCACCGACCTGCTCGATGACCTGGCGCGCGCCGGCATCCGCTTCAAGGATTTGCAGACGACGCAGAGCTCGCTCGAGGACATCTTCGTCGACCTGGTGCGGCAGGATCAAGCCGGATCGGATGCGCGGCCGGGAGCCGCGTCAGGAAACGCCTCATGAATCTCGCGATCAATTTCCGCGCCATCCGCGCGATCTACATGTTCGAGGTGTCGCGCACCGGCCGCACGCTGCTGCAGAGCGTGGTCTCGCCGGTGATCTCGACCTCGCTCTATTTCGTCGTGTTCGGCGCTGCGATCGGCACCCGAATCACCGAGATCGAGGGCGTGCGCTACGGCTCGTTCATCGTGCCCGGCCTGATCATGATGATGCTGCTCACCCAGAGCACGACCAACGCCTCGTTCGGCATCTATTTCCCGCGTTTCGTCGGCACGATCTACGAGATCCTGTCGGCGCCGATCTCCGCCTTCGAGATCGTCATCGGCTATGTGGGCGCGGCGGCGTCGAAGTCGATCGTCCTCGGCCTGATCATCCTCGCCACCTCCGGCCTGTTCGTGCCGATCCGCATCGATCATCCGGTCTGGATGCTGGTGTTCCTGCTGCTCACGGCCGTCACGTTCAGCCTGCTCGGCTTCATCATCGGCATCTGGGCGGACGGGTTCGAGAAGCTGCAGGTCATCCCGCTGCTCATCATCACGCCGCTGAGCTTCCTCGGCGGCAGCTTCTATTCGACCCACGTGCTGCCGCCGTTCTGGCGCAAGATCACCTTGTGCAACCCGATCGTCTACCTGATCAGCGGCTTCCGCTGGAGCTTCTTCGGCATTGCCGACGTCAGCATCGGCATCAGCATCGCGATGACGTTCGTGTTCCTGGCGATTTGCCTCGCGATCGTATGGTGGATGTTCCGGACGGGGTACAAGCTGAAAAGGTAGCGCCAAGGGGGGTTGGCAGGACGCCCGGCGACGCGTCCCGCCATTGCTCACTTCTTCGTCTACTTCAGGCCTGGATCGAAGTTGTTGATCGGCGCATCGATCGGAGCCGATCCGGAAATCTCGACCATGATTGCGTCGACGATCCCCTGGGTTGGACTCTCGTAGCTGCCCACGCGAAATCCCTTGTATCCACCGATCTGAGCAATCTCGAGAACGAGATGGCTTTCGCTCACGGTTGCGGCCCGGCTCTTGACCACGACGTTGAAATGACCGCCATCGTCCTCGATCATGCAATCGGCGAGGGATTTGTCCGCGTTCCAATTGCAAAGCGCGGTCTCGCTGCGCCATTTCTTGGTCTTTGGCGAAAGAAACGAAGTCTGCAGCCAGAAATCCGCGTTGGCAGGATCGGTCTGGGCCGGATGATACGTCGGGTCAACGAGGATCCGCTCGATCTCGTTCTTCTTGCGTGGATCGCTGAACGACAAGGGTACCTTGGCGTTCGCGGGTCGAAAGGCCTTTCCGTCATCGGTGAATTTCAGCTGGGACAGAAACGGGCCCAGGTCGGTCGAGGCTTTGATCGTATCCGCAGCGACCGCCGTACCGGTCGCGAAGAACAACGAGCCGCACAGCACCAGGCCGCCGCCGAACAAGGTAAGTCGCGCAATCATGGTTCGCCTCCCCACACCATTGCCGTATGGCACGCGCGATCGAGCTTTATCGACCGCTAGTTGTGAAAAGCTACTCGGCACGCGACATCGCGGCAAGAGGAATTCAAGAATTCGGCAATCATCCTCGCGATCGCGAGGGAACTTGCGCGCATGGCGTGCACGTCGCGGAATGCCGGTTTGCCGGCGAACGTGCGCCTTTTGCGGTTGCCAGCACGCGCCGCGCTTGAGATGGTTCGCGCCTCGTCAACAGGAAACGTCATGCCGCGCACGCCCGGCCGCTCGTTCGCCCTCGCGCTGGGCATGGTCGCGTTCATCGGGCCGCTTGCGGTGCATCTGTTCTTTCCCGCCATCCCCGCCGTGAAGGCGGCATTCGGGCTCTCGGATGCGCTCGCCCAGTTCACCTTCTCGATCGCGGTGTTCGGCATGGGCGTCGCGACCTTGGTCTACGGCACGCTCGCCGACCGGTTGGGGCGGCGGCCGGTGCTGCTGTCCGGGCTCATGCTGTTTCTCGTCGGCACCGTGGCGTCGGCCGCGGCGGTGAACGTGCCGATGCTCGTGCTCGGCCGGCTCGTGCAGGCGGTCGGGGCCGGCTGCGGCCTCACCCTCGTGCGCACCATCGCCCGCGACGCCTACGGGCCCGAGCGGCTCGTCAAGGCGATCGCGTATCTGACGATGTTCTACGCGATCGGGCCGATGATCGCGCCGGCGGCCGGCGGCATTCTGGTGGACGCGTTCGGCTGGCGCAGCGTGTTCGCCTTTGCGCTCGCCGCCGGCGCCGCCATCACGGCGACGGTCTATGCGGTGGTCTACGAGACGCGGCCTGCGGCGGCCGCGAGCCCCGACGGCGGCGTGCTGCGCGGCTACGGCGAGCTGCTGGCGCAGCCGCGGTTCATGGCGCTGGTGCTGCAGACCGGGTTTGCGACCGCGACATTCCTGATCGTCGGCTCCGCCTCCGCGACCCTGATGAAGGAGCTGCTCGGCCGCCCTGCGACCGAGTTCGGCCTCTACTTCGTGCTGCTGCCGCTCGGCTTCATGAGCGGAACCATGATTTCGAGCCGCCTCGGCAACGGCGCCCGGACCGAGGCCATGGTGCTCGCGGGCGCGCTCATCTGCCTCGCCGCCGTCGCGGTCCAGGCCGCATTGCTACTGACCCTGCCGCCGGCGCCGCTGATGTTCTTCCTGCCGGGCGCCGTCGTCACCATGGCGCAGGGCATCGCGCTCCCTTACGCGCAGGCGGGCGCCATGGCGACGATCCCGCGGCTGGCCGGCACCGCGGCCGGCATCGGCGTCTTCGTCCAGCAGGTCGCGGGCGCCCTGTTCGCCCAGCTCTACGGCATCATCGCCGACGGCACGCCGCGGCCGATGATCATCGCGACCGCGCTCAGCGCCACGCTCGGGGTGGTGGCCGGCGGCGCCGCGTATCTGGCGTCCGGCCGGCAAAAGGCGGTGCCAAACATCAGTTAACCTTTGGCAGGCCAAATGCCCTCCGCGTGTGTTGGTGATTCGGGGGCGTGCCATGTCCAATGTGATTCCGTTCAAGAAAAAAGCCGTGGAATCGGCCCCCTGGAGCGAGATCGACCTCTTCACGGCGGTCGACGCCGCCATTCGCGACCTGCGTGACATCGCCCATGGCTGCGACGGCACGCTGCGCCAGCAGGCGGACGACTGCCGGCGCATGCTGGAACGCGCGTTCCACGCGGCCGTCAACGAGGCCTGAACGCCCGGCGACGGCGCACGCCGCACCCTGTTTGCGCAACGGCGGATGTTTTGGCTAAATGGTCGCGACGGGCCGGCGCGCCGCTGCGCCCGCCAGCATGCGAAAGGGTCCCCATGGCCAAGCTCCGCCACATCGCCATCATCGTTCCCGATCCCGAGGAGGCGGCGAAATTCTTCGAGCAGGCCTTCGACATGAAACGCGCGGGCACGGCGCGGCGCGGCATCTACATGTCGGACGGCACCATCAACGTGGCGCTGCTCAAGAAGGAGACCGATGCCGAGAAGATCGGTATCTATCACTTCGGCATGTGGGTCGACGACCTCGACGAGGCCGAGAAGAAGGTGGTCGACGCCGGCGGCACGTATCTGGCAGGCCGTCCGACCTCGGCGAGCTCGTTCTACGAGGCGAAGTACAAGGACCCGCTCGGCATCGTGTTCGACCTGACGCACACGGGCTGGGCCGGCGCCGTCAAGGACGTGGTGGCGAAGAGTTGAGCGGCGACAGTTTTCTCCGTCATGGCCGGGCCTGTCCCGGCCATCCACGTCTTTCTCGGCGTCAAGACGTGGATGCGCGGGTCAAGCCCGCGCATGACGAACCTTGAGCCGCGTGATCGTCATCGGGGCAGGCCCCGTCGGCCTGTGCCTCGCGCTGCGGCTCGCGCAGCAGGACATTGCGTCCGTCGTCGTCGAGGAGCTCAGGCCCGACAATTTCCTCGAGCAAGTGCCGCGCGCCGGCACCAACCATCCGGCAACGCTCGAGCTGCTCGACGCGATCGGGCTCTACAAGAGGCTCGAGCCGCGCGGCATCGTGGCGCCGCTCTTCCACTACTGGGACCGGCACGAGAACCGGCTGGTCGCCGAGTTCGATCACGCTCATCTGCGCGACGACACGGCGTTTCCCTATGTGCTGCAATGCGAGCGCATCAAGATCGTCGAGGAGGCGCTAAAGCTCGCCCAGGCGCATCCGCTGATCGACGTGCGGCTCGCGACCACGTTCACGGCGTTCACGCAGGGCGCCGACCGCGTGGTTGCGCAGGTGACGAATGCGGCGGGCGAGGCCGAGACGGTTGCGGGCGCCTATCTGGTCAGCGCCGAGGGCGCGCGCAGCATCGTGCGCAAGCAGCTCGACATCGCGTTCGAGGGCTTCACCTATTCGGATCGCACCCTCAACATCGAGGTCGCCTACGATTTCCGCCGGCACGGTTTTACCGAGCGCAACTACATTTCCGATCCCACAGAATGGTCGAACCTGTTTCACTGGAAGGGCCCGCCTGACCGCTGGCGGGTGCATTTCCCGACCGCCGCGGACGAGGACGAGGCGGCCATCTGCCGTCCCGAAGCGCTGCAGGCGCGGTTGCAGCGCCTCCTTCCGACGGGCGCGGATTTCGCCATCGTCGGCAGCAATCTCTACACGGTGCATCAACGCGTCGCGCAGCGATTCCGCGCCGGCCGTGCGATGCTCGCCGGCGACGCGGCGCATGTGAACAGTCCGATCGGCGCGATGGGGATGAACAGCGGCGTGCACGATGCGTTCAACCTCGCCGACAAGCTCGCCGGCATCCTGCGCGGCGAGCTTTCCGAGGATCAACTCGACCGCTACGAGCGCCAGCGCCGCCACGTCGCGCTGGCGCACACGCAGGCGCAGACCATGCGCAACAAGAAGCTGCTCGCCGAGAAGGATCCGGCCGTGCGCGCGCGCAATCACGACGAGCTGCGCCGCACCGCCGAGGATCCGAAGCTCGCCCGCGCCTTCCTGCTGCGCACGTCGTTGATCGAAAGCCTGCGCGAGGCGGAGGCGATTGCATGATCGGTCGATTGGCGAAATTCCTTGTGGCGGCGCTCGCGTTCGCGGGCGCCGCGGCCGCGCAGCCGGCCACGAACGTCTTGACCTGGCCCCAGCGTCCGATCCGTCTGATCGTGCCGTTCGGCGCCGGCAGCGGTTCGGACGTCATTGCGCGCATCGTCGCGCAGAAGCTGTCCGAGCGGCTCGGCCAGCCGATCGTGGTTGAGAACAAGCCGGGCGGCTCGACCGTCGTCGGCACCGAGATGGTGGCGCGGGCGGCGCCCGACGGCTACACGCTCGAGCTCGCCAACACCACCTCGCATGCGACCACCGCGGCGCTCGGCGTCAAGCTCGCGTACGATCCGGTCAAGGATTTCACTCCGGTCGGCATGCTTGCCTATTCGCCCTTCGTGCTGCTGGTGACGCCCGGGCTCGACGCCCACTCGGTCAAGGACCTGATCGCGCTCGCCAAAGCTAAGCCGGGCGCGCTCAACTATGCGTCCGCCGGCGTCGGCACCATGGCGCACTTGGCGGGCGCACTGTTCACCACCATGGCGGGCGTCGACATCAACCACGTGCCCTATCGCGGCACCGAGCAGTCGATGATCGACCTGATGCAGGGCCGCATCGAGATCCTGTTCGGCACCATCGCGCCGTCGCTCCCACAGGTCCGCGCCGGCACGCTGCGCGCGCTCGCGACCACCGGGCTCAGGCGCAACGCCATGCTGCCGGACGTGCCGACGCTCGCCGAGTCCGGCCTTGCGGGCTACGAGGCCGGGCTGTGGACCGGCCTCGTGTTTCCGGCCGGCGTCTCGCCCGCGATCGTCCGCCGGCTCAACGCGTATATGAGCCTCGTGATGCGCGATCCCGACGTGGTGGCGCTGCTGGCGAAACAGGGCGTCGAGGTCGAGACCGGCACGCCGGAAGCGCTGGGAGAGCGCATCCGGGACGACCTCGCGAAGTGGCGGGAGGTGGTCCTCAGGGCTGGCATTAAGCCGCAGTAAATTCCGCCTCGTGTCCCGGACAAGGCGCAGCGCGCAGCGCTGCACCGCAGAGCCGGGACCCAGGGCCGCATAGTGTGGGTCCCGGTTCTGCAGCGCACCGCTTCGCGCTGCGCTGCGCCCGGGACACGAGGTGTCCGTTCAGACGACCCGCTCGACACTCACCCCGCGGCAGTCCATCTCGTAGTCGAGATCCTGCACGGGCGGCCGGCAGAAGTGCCAGGTCAGGCCGGCGCGCGCGGCGCCGCGGGACACGATCTCGTCGGCGAAAAAGGGATGGAGATCGTAGACCGTGTAGACCTGCGTCGCGGTGGTGTCCGCCCAGGCGAAGCCGAGAATGCCGAGCCGGCGCTCCATCTCGCCCAGCACGTAGCGCGCCTTCTCGAGCATGGCGTCGGGGGTCTGCTCGCCGCGCCGCACCGTGCGCTCGCGGTAGCTCGCGCCGCCCTCGCGCGCCTCGCCGCTGCCGGCGATCACGAAGCTCTTGCCCGGTTGCGACGCCGGCACGGTGAACGAGAAGGCGTGGAACGACGGCTCGCGCGGCGGCGCGATCTGCGGGCACACGTTGCTGCGCGCCACCGGATTGATCGTGCCGTCGAACAGCCCCCATTGGCGCAGCGTGACCACGTAGATCTCGTTGAAGGCGCGAAAGCCGGACTCGGTGAAGGGCGCGGGCGAGCGCAGCTCGCAGGCGCAGAATGACGTGAGCGGGCGGCCGGCCTCGCCGATCATGCGCTCGATGCGGGCAAAGCCTTCCCGCAGCGCAACGGGCGCGCGGAAGCGCACGCGCTCGATCGCGTAGCCGTCACTCGCCGCGACCCCGCCCGAATACTGGAAGACCGCCGGGATGAAGCGGTAGTTGCCGGGCGCGAATTCCGCGGATCCGCTCATTGTCAGTGCCCATATTTCTTCTGCAGCGCCGCGAGCGTCCCGTCTTTCTTGAGCTCGTCGAGCAGGGACGTATCGACATAGTCCTCGACCTTGCGGCTCACGTCGGCGGGAAACTGGGCGATGATGTTGTCGGCGCCGGCGCGCACCGGAACGAGATCGGGCGGCGACTGCTGCTTGAAGTCCGCATAGCTGATGTCGAGGATTTTTGTCGTCTGGATGTGCGCGCCCTTGGCCAGCACCTCCTTGGCGCGCTTTTCGTCGGTGAGCGCGATGTAATTTCCCTCGACGGTCGCGCGCACGAAGCGCAGGAGCACGTCGCGATGGCTGTCGAGGTAGTCCTTCTTCACCACCACGCCGCTGAACAGCCACGGGATGTTCTCGGCCGCGAGATCGACCAGCGGATAGAGCCCGCGCTCGCGCGCGATGCTGGTCACCGGCTCGTTGACGGCCGTCGCCTTGATGGCGCCGGACTGCACGGCCTCGATGCGATTCATGCCGCCGCCGTATTCGCGCAGCGTCACATCGGCGCGCGTGAGCCCGAGCCGCTGCAGCGCGAGCGTGACGGTCGCGTCGCTTTCCGACCCGAAGGTGCTGACCCCGACCGCGCCGCCGCGCAGATCGGCGGCGGCCTTGACGTTCGGCGCGGAGAAGAAGGTGAAGCGGATGACGTTGCTGAGCGAGGCGATGAAGCGCAGGTTGGCGCCGCCGCGATTGAGCCGCACCACCGAGGAGAGCCCCACATGCATCACGTCGATGTTGCCGGCGGCGAGCTCCTGCGCGCCGTGGCTGCCGCCATTCATGTTGATGATCTGCACGTCGAGGGCCTGCGCCCGGTAGAGCCCGGCCGCGTCCGCCATCCACATGGCGAGCACCGTGTTGACCTGCTCCGAGATGCCGATCTTGAAATCGGTCGTCTGCGCGGCGGCCGAGGTCGCCATCATGGCCGCCCCCAGCAGCGCCAGCGCGCCTGCGCGTTTCGGCATCGTTTTCTCCTCCTGCAAATTTCTTGTCGCAGCATCACGGCTGTCTCACGCGTCGTCTTCGTGTAGCGTATAGCGCATGTCCCGGCGAAGTGGATACCGGTTCGCCGACAAGGACATGCGCCAAACAAAGACGGATCACACGGAGTTAGCCCAACTTGCGCAGTTTGAGGGCGGTTTTTGCTGTTTTCGGCGAGGCTGGGTGAGTCCGATCAATCGGTTAGCGGGTGCGCGGCGCCGATTTGAGCGTG
>Ga0209006_10000961_pt1 | contig 26607 bp, 17 predicted proteins | sample JacPin_JW_Ref_O2_FD_188567 | JGI IMG/M metagenome (GOLD analysis project Ga0209006, IMG submission 188567) | Forest soil microbial communities from Algoma, Ontario, Canada - Jack Pine, Ontario site 1_JW_Ref_O2 (SPAdes) (version 2) | ecosystem: Environmental > Terrestrial > Soil > Boreal...
GAGAGGGAGGGATTCGAACCCTCGGTACAGGTGTTAGCCCGTACAACGGTTTAGCAAACCGCCGCATTCGGCCACTCTGCCACCTCTCCGGCGTGCGGAACTTTAGTTTATCACGCGCAATTGACGATCTTGCCGTTCAACTTCATACCTTTATGTTTCGGTGCATGGTGCTCACGCTTTCATTCATCGTTCTGGATAGGGAATACTTCGGGCGGCGCGATTGTGAGGAGGACTCGCTTTTGTTTGAGTGGATTTTGCAGAGATTGGATCTACCAAAAGTAACGATTCCGCCGCCAATCTCACTGGAAAACTTGGCATAGAGACGATCCAGTTGCATCGCAATATCGGTCTTCGTGAGTCAATCGCCTGAGGTATACTTTTACTCACAGCCTTCTCGTGCCCGAGTCAGTTCCGAACAGGGGCGTCCGATGATATTTAACAAGAAGATCACGGTCGGATGTACCGTGTTTACTATCTTTCTCACCTCCGTAGCACTGCTCAGCCAACAAACACAGGCCGCCCCCGGTTGCGCAGTTGGGTGTGAATTTCCAGTGATTCTGCGGCAGAACGTGACCGCCGGGAAAACGCCGGTGGGGACGAAGGTCGAGGCGAAACTTGTTCTGGCCACTCTGGTAAATGGCGCCGTCGTTCCCAGAGACGCCATCTTGTCTGGAGAAGTCACCGTATCCGCGGCCAGGTCGGCTACGGAGCCATCGCGCATCGGCATCCGCCTGAATTCGGCTCAGTGGAAAAACGGATCGTCGCCCGTGAAGGTTTATTTGACCGCGTGGTTTTACCCGGCAGTAGCCGGAATGTCGCCGCAGGATCTATCCTACGAGCCTCCTGACGCCGCAAACAGTAAGAAGAATTGGAACGGAATGGGCACCTACCCTGACCCGAATAATCCGGTTTCACAGCAGAAATTTCCCGGACGTGAAGCTGATAAAGATACAGGAGCCGCAACTTCGCCAGCGACAAGCATTTCGAAACATCGCGTTTTGATGAAAAATGTGGAGTCTGCCAGTGATAGCGACGGCTCCATCGCACTGACTTCCTCGCATTCTAATATCAAGCTCGATAAGTTCACTACCTATGTCTTTGCGGCGGGTGATCTTCTGCCGGTGAAGTAAAACCGCTTCTTCGCACTATCGGCAGGAAATAATGGCAAAGCGAGCGGCCAGCGCGAAATCTCGTATTTACTGAACTGTAATCGTTTACACGCATGGTAGAATACCGGATCGTTAACGTACACGGGTTTCCACCTTGCGACTAGATTCACTCCTGGTTCCTATCCGCGCGCAATCTGGGTGGTTGGGCAAGATCAACCGACCTCCCACCGTACCGCGCCGACTCCCACGTTCATCCTGAATTGATCACATCTGCTGGATGGAGAGATTTTATGACAAGTACTGACGACTACCAGTCTTCTGCGGAACACAAGTTCTCCTTCGGGCTGTGGACAGTCGGAAACCGGGGGCGCGACGCATTTGGCGATGCGGTGCGGCCTACTATCTCTCCTATCGAAATCGTGTCCATGTTAGCCGAGGTGGGCGCCTGGGGCGTGAACTTGCACGACAATGATCTGGTGCCGATCGATGCCACTCCCAGTGAACGCGATAGCATCGTTCGGTCTTTTAAGAAGGCTTGCGAGACTAATAGGATTGTTGTGCCTATGGCAACGGTTTCGCTCTTTTTCCATCCCGTGTTCCGTGATGGAGCGTTCACAGCCAACGATCCTGAAGTGCGCGCGTATGCTCTGCAGAAAACAATGCGGTCTATGGATATTGGGGCCGAACTTGGTGCCAAGATTTTTGTTTTGTGGGGCGGCCGTGAGGGGGTTGAGACCGACGCTTGTCGCCGGGCGGATGACGCGATCAAACGTCTGCGTGAGGCTATCAATTATCTCTGCGAGTACAACATCGAGCGCGGATATGGAATGAAGTTAGCCTTGGAAGCCAAGCCGAATGAACCGCGAGCTGACATTTACATGGCTACCACGGGCCAGTACCTGGGATTTATTCCGACGCTCGATCATCCAGAGATGGTCGGCGTGAATCCCGAACTTGCGCACGAGCACATGGCTGGACTCAACTTTATGCATGCCGTGGCACAGGCGTGGGAAGCGGGAAAACTGTTTCACATCGATCTGAACGATCAGCAACTGAGCCGCTTTGATCAGGATCTGCGCTTTGGTTCGTCAAATATTAAAGCGGCGTTCTGGCTGGTGAAGTTTCTGGAGGACGTTGGCTACGATGGGCCGCGCCATTTCGACGCGCACGCCTACCGGACCGAGGACTATGAAGGAGTCAAGGATTTCGCTCGCGGCTGCATGAGAACTTATCTGATTCTGAAGGAGAAGGCTTGCCGCTGGAACGCCGATAAAGAAATACAGGGGATACTCAGTGAAATTTCGGGCAGTGGCAACGGTTCGCCGAATCCAGGCCGCTACTCGAAAGATGGTGCATCGCAGTTGCTGAGCCGTGCTTTCGACAAGGATGCGATTCTGAAGAAGCGTTTGCCCTACGAACGTCTCGATCAACTGACGATTGATCTTTTGCTGGGTGTGAGGTAAGCGTTCGCTGTCAGCGTCCTTGCCTATTATTGAGGTAAGGGAGGTGGAGCAGCGGACATCTTGGAAGCGAGGGAATCTGCTTTCTGGTGCAGTTCGCGCACCTTGGCAAACTCTTTTTTGGATTGCGCTTCGTTCCCCATGGCCTGATAGACACGTCCCAGACGATAATGCGCATCAGGGTAAGCGGGATCCAATTCTACCGCGCGCTGAAGGGCGATTATGGCGTCCTTGTATTGCTTCTGCTGCGTAAAGATAGAACCCAAATCGACGTAGGCGAGACGAATATCGTGTTTCACTTGCACTGCTTTCCTCAGCAGACTGATGGCTCCATCTGGATTCGAACGTTGCATCTCGATGTCGCCTAAATAGGTAAGGGCCAGCGGATGATTAGGTTCGACAGATAACTCACTTTCGAACTCGCGCTTCGCCTCGTCGAATTGCTGGGACTTCCAGTAGAGATAGCCGAGTCCAAAATGCACGTTCGGTTCTTGCGGCGAAACCTTCACTGCTGCCTGAAACTCTGCGATGGCTTCGGGAGTTCGTCCCAGCCCATCCAGCGCCTCCCCGTTCAGCATATGCGCGGCCGCGGAGTTCGGATTCTGCTGGAGAATCTGCTGGAATTCGCCCAAGGCGCAGGAATATTTCTTCGCCCAAAGGCAGCTCTGCGCTAATACCTGGTGCAACTCGGCGTTGGAAGGATCGGACTTGGCTGCCGGATCGAGATACTTGATTGCCTCCTCGAAACGTTTTGCTCCGTAGTAACTCAGACCCAGCAATGTGGATGCCTGCGGATTATGGGGGTCAGCAATCGAGGCGGCTCGGAGTGGTGCTATCGCGGCTCGGAAGTCTCCCTGCTTAAACTCCGCCAGGCCCAAATTCAGTTGCACTCCGGGCAATTTCGGATTCAGTGCGATTGCTTTTTCATACGCAGAAGCGGCTTCCTTGTATTTCTGTTCCTTCGAGAGAACCACACCCAGGCTGGCAAGGGCGGCAGCATCGTTAGGATTTTTTTGTATCACGGCGCGCCAAGCCTGGGCCGCCTCGGGCAGTTTTCCCTCTTGATCGAGAGCGATGGCATCTGCGGGGGTTTGCGCACTTGCGCACGCCGGAGAAGATAATGCCTGCAAAAACCAGACTGACAGAAACAGAGAGAGCGCAGTCCGTTTCAACTTCCACTTCTTCATGCCCAAGATGCAACCTCGGGACTCTTTGTCAGAGAAATAATAATCAACGCTGCTCCTCCATAGCTGCGCAATCCTCTTTCCTATCATAAGGCCGGTTCCGAGCGGGTCGAACAACATCTCAACTCATCTCCGCCTGAAAAACTATGCCCCGCTCACAGGAGTGAGCGGGGCATTAATAGAACTCCTTAGAAACGGTTAGAAAATCAGTTTCAACCCGAATTGGAATTCTCTCGGATCAAAGGCAGCGGTCACAGCGCCAAAGTTGCTTGCTCCCTGGCTGAGGCTGATGCCGCCATTGTTTGCGTCACCCTTGAACTGAGTGTGGTTCCAGGTGTTGAAGCTCTCGGCCTTGAACTCAATGCGGCTACCGCGCTCCGCATTGATGACGAAGTTCTTGATGAGCGCCAGGTTCCAATCGTCACGGCCTGGGCCGCGTATTCCGTCGAAGCCAAGGTTCCCGTAGCAGTCCGGACCTGTGGCGCAAGCAGGTGCGGAAAACGCACTCGGATCGAACCACTCATTCACAGTTTTGGGATAGGAAATATGTCCAGTGACGTCTGGACGGTTGCTGGAATTAGGAATGACGCTTGAGGCATTGCTGCCACTCACATTCAGATTGATCGGCGCTCCGGATTCCAAGGTAACGATCCCCGACAGTGCCCATCCGCCTACAGTCGCTTTCAGGAGGCGGTTCTCGCTGTTTTTCAGGAAGGGGATCTGGTAGACGAAGTTTACAAAAGCCACGTTCGCGCGGTCGAACAAGGAGGGCCCTTCGTCGTATTTCACTCCCGCATAAGGGTTGGTGACGTTGTTGAGATCGCCGCCGCTGCCATTGCTGGTAGTGGAGTCGACCGCCTTCGAGTAAGTGTAGCCGACTTGGAGTTGCAGATCGCTTCTCAAGTTCGAGTGCAGGTCAACCTGCAGCGAATTGTAGTGCGCGTCGCCCTCGTCTTCGGCCAACCTGATTCCACCAAATCCTAGATAGTTGTAATCCTGGTTGATGCCAGCGCCGCCAGATTTGACGAGGCCTGGCAGAGCGGCGATTGGAGGAAGGTTGACTTCCCGATAGTCGTTCTCATTCCGGCCCTGGCTCCCGACATAAGACACGGCAAGTACGGACCTGGCTCCGAACGCTTGCTGCACACCGACACTGTATTGGTAACTAGTCGGAGGATTGTAATTGGTGGCGATACCCGTGATTCCGACCGGGAGGATCGGCAACGCGGCAGCAGTGATCGGGGGACCATTGCTGCTGACGTTAACCCCGGGGTTGGACAGGGCCACGTTGTGCAGGGTCGGGCTGGCATCGAACGGAGTATTTGTTGCTCCGTTGTACATGTCGTTGCCCTGAATGCGGTCGTACATGATGCCAAAGCCGCCGCGAAGAACGGTCTTGCCTTGGCCCGTGAGGTCATAGGCAAAGCCAAGGCGCGGACCGAGGGCGGGCCAGTAAGTGTTCACCAGACCCTTGGGAATTCCATTCTTGCCACCGATGCCGATGCCGTTGGTGTAGAACTGGAGTCCGGCCAGGATCGGATTGGGACTGGTTCCCAAGCCCGGACTGGCGGCAGCGCAACCTATATTAGTTGTCGCCGTCGCGGGTCCTGAACAGATATTGCCGGAGTCATCGAACTTCGCCGCATTGGCTGGGTTATACAGATTGGGATAGAAGTTAGACGATTGCTGGTTCGCTTCGTAGGTATGCGGAGCGATGTCCCAACGCAAGCCCAGGTTCAGGGTCAAGCGGTGGTTTACGCGCCAGTTGTCCTGAACGTACATTGCCACGGAGACGTTGTTCCAATGACCGCTGGACTTAACGGCGTCTTCTTCATACTGTTGCGCGTCACCCAGTAAAAAGTCGGCAAAGTCATTGCCGGTAAAACTTCCGTTGAAGTTAAAGTTTCCTTCGGTGTTAGCGAAATAGTCCTGGACCTTCTTGTAAAGAGCCCAACTGGCTCCGAACTTGAGCTGATGGGCGCCCCTTGTCCACGAAATATCATCGCGAAACTGGTAATCGTCCGCCTTGTTAACCCACGGTGTCCAGTTTGCGGTGAAGTCGGTGCCGGTGCTGCCGTTGAGATCGATCGACGGGATGCGGTTGTCGACATTCGGTCCGCCGAACAACCGGTTAAAGGTAAAGCCGCTCGGCGCGGACACCAACCCTTGCGGGATGATGTTAATGCGGTTTCCGTTGTAGTTGAACGAGGCTTCATTCAGCAGCGTCGGACTTATCACGTAAGTCGTGTGCACAACGGCGCTGTAGGAAGGGTTCCCAAAAACGTCGCTGATGGTGGGAACGTTATCGCCGCTCCACTGCGTTGTGCCGTAGGTCTGAGAGATCTGCTCCGAAACCCAATGGCCGAACACAGAAAACTTGTCAGTAAATTGGTGATCGATGCGGGCAATCTCTTCTTTGACATTGGTGGGGGAATTGTTTCCACCAATGAACTGATGGCCGCTCGTGGGTGCCGGAAAAATGCCTGCCCCCAGAAGCGCTTTGGCATTCGGGTCGAGATACGGGAGGGTGTTGCCTTTGAACGGCGAAAAGATCGGCTGAGTAGTTGCCATCGCCGGGTTCGGATTTATTGTAGCTTTCGAGTTGGCACTACACGACGGAGAACCATTCACAATCAGAGGAGTACTGAAAGTCTGTCCCGCGAAAAGTGCCTGTTGTGCAGTCGAAAGCTGGTATTGGCAGGGCACATGCAAACCTGAGAACGGAATATCCGCTTTATTGACATCAAGCGCATCCGCCGGCAAATTCGCGGCAAAGTCGCCGCCATAGGTATCCGTGAAGGGAACTGTTTGATTAGTCAAGCCGCCCTGAATCAGGCGGCGCCATTCCATGTTGTAGAAGAAAAAGGTTGGATGACTCTTCCACAAGGGAACCTGGCCGCCGGCGTTGAAGCCAAAAGTATTGAACCGCAGTTCGGCAACTTTTGCCGGAGCGGGGTTGAAATAATTGCGGGCATCGAACGCGTCATTGCGATCGAACTCCCATGCCGAAGCATGGAACTGTTTGGTCCCAGACTTGACCACAGTATTAATGGTCGCAGCTCCGGCCAGCCCATACTCGGCGCTGTAGTTCGACGTAAGCTCGCGGAATTCCTGGAGCGCGTCCAACGAAGGCATGACGCTGCCGCTGCTGCCGCCGCGGTCGAGATTCTCACCGCCATCAAGCAATTGAAGATTGTGGCCCGCGCGCTGACCGTTAATGCTGACGTTACTGTCGCCGCTAACGGGCGTGGGGACATTGAAATCGCCCTGAATGCTGGAGGCTCCGGGCGTCAGATTAAACAGGGAGTACAAACTCCGCCCGTTCGTGCTCAGTTCAGTGATTTGCTGACCGGTAATTACAGTGCTGACCTCGCCTGAGTCCGATTGCACCTGGACGGCGTTGGCCTCTACCGTCACGTTCTCGCTCGCCCCGCCGACCTTCATCACAAAGTCGATGCGGGTGCGATCGTTGACGTTCAAGACAAGACCATTCCGCTCCGCGAGACCGAAGCCTGCCGCTTTAGCGGTGACGTTGTAATGGCCGATGGGCAAACCCGGCGAAACATACTGTCCGGTATCGTTAGTGACGCTTGTGCGAACTTCGCCGGTATCTACGTTGGTGATGGTGATGGCAACGTTCGGGACGACTGACGACGATGGATCGGTAACGGTTCCGACGATAGTCGCCTCTTGGCCGAATGCGAAGATCGGCAAACCAATCAGCAACACAGAAAGAGCCACGAGATGGCGATATTGTTTCGCGGCGCGAACAACGTTCAAAGCCCAAGCAGACGAAGAACGATTCATTGACTAACCTCCGGGTTCAGATGGATCCCAGTGCGGTGTCGCTATAAAAACCATTTTTTCGCGGGGCGTTAACGTACACGTGGGATGCTTCTTTTAGGCCCGTCAAGCTTTTATCCTCCTTGAAGGAAGGTTGTCAAGAAGATTCTGGAAAAGGTTACCAAATCGTAAACCAAGCGGCCCAAATTGGTCGCTGGAAGTTAGGCGTTTATTTGAGATCCTCACCTTCACGAGCAAGCCGACCCGTAGCCGGTTGTCCCCCAATTGACGAAATCGGGACATTTAGAACCGAGTCGTCGAACTTGGCATCCGCACGCCTTATTTCGCGGAACAGGTGCAAATTAGACGACATCACTACCGCAGGACTGAGGTGAATGATCGCGGGTAGAGGAGCTTTACTGGTGAGATTGTCCGCCATGAGGCGGACTGCGGTTTGGCCCTGGCGATGTGGCTGCTGATAGATAGAAGCCGTGATGACGCCTTTTTGGAAGTAGGAGGACATTTCTGCGAATAAATCGGTTGTGATCAATTTCGTTTTCCCGGCAAGCCCTCGTGCCCCCAAAGCGCGACACACGGGAAGACAGTTAACCGTATTTACATAAATGCCGGCTAGTGCCGGAAAGCGGCCCAGAAGATCAAACGTCTTTTGAAAGCTCTCCTCTTCGTCTTCCCGTCCTTCGATAACCTCGACGATCTTCCCGTCCGGGCAATGCCGCGGAAATGCATCGGAAAACCCATCTGTCTTTCTGCGATGGTCTTCGGTACTCAGCATGCCCGCGACGACCGCAACTTTGGCGCCCGGTGGAACAAACTTTCCCATCAACTCGCCGGCGAGACATCCGTTCAGCCACGGCTCGACGCAAACCACAGTGGACCGCCGGCTATCAGGAGCGTCGGTGGATACGCAAACGACCCGGATGCCATTTTCTTCGGCGCTGTCGATAAGAGGCCGGAGACCTTCAGGATTTCCGGCAGTGAGAATAATTCCGTTAACCCCGCTCTTGATGAGCTCTTTGAAGGCTTCGGTATCATCCACTCCAAGGGTGCGTACCGGACGGTACACCAACTGGATGCCGAGTTGCGCTACCCGGCGAGCTTCGTCGAGGATGCCGCTCCAGAGCTGATCATAAAAAAAATGAATTTCCCGCGGTATGCATACGCCAACGCGACTGTTGGATTTGGAAACGGACAAAGCACGTGCAGCCAGGTTTGGCGTGTAATCAATCTGCTGCGCAATTTGCAGAATGCGCTGACGGGTAGAATCGTTGATGCCAGGACGGCCATGCAGGGCGCGATCAACCGTCCCAATCGAAACCTCGGCCATCTCCGCGATCAGCTGGATTCCGCGCCTATTTTTCTTCATTCTTCAGCCCAGCTCAGTGGTCGCGCCGAAACATTTTAGCGCAACCCGCAAATCGCGCTTCCCTGAGAACCTCGTCGCGGTGGCCGTGGACATCTTACGCCCTGCTGTCGAAGAACGTGTGTCTGTCGTCAGAGAGAGCTGGCATAGGCAAATTACTGTCCCGCTTTTCGCGCGCGCGAACAATGCCTACTTCCGCCTTCTTCTAAAGCCGGATGCTCGACTTCTTCAATTCTTCCGAATAGAGTGTTGCGCATGAACCGTCGCGAATTCACTAAACTCTCGGTCCTCGCATTGAGTTGGCAGCATCTGCCTTCCTACGCGCAAATTGCCGCCGCACAGAAGCCAATTGGTTATGCAGCCATCGGCCTGGGAACGATTTCAGACATCTTCATGCGAGCGTGCGCGAACTCACAGAAGGCAAAAGTCACTGCGCTGGTGACCGGACATCCCGACACCAAGGGCATGAAGTATGCGGCAATGTATGGCCTTCCGAAAACTTCGATCTACACTTACGAAACTTTCGACCGAATCCGCGACAACGAAGAAGTGGACGCAGTCTACGTTGGCCTACCGAACAGCATGCATTGCGAATACACGGTGCGGGGCGCGCAGGCGGGCAAGCACGTGCTGTGCGAAAAGCCGATGGCGATTTCGAGCGCCGAGTGCCGCCAAATGATCGACGCCTGCCGCAAGGCGAAGGTCAGGCTCATGATTGGCTACCGCGTTCACTATGACCCGACATGGAAGCAGGCCATTGAAATCATCAAGTCCGGCGGCATCGGGGAACTCGAGTCGTTCCAGGGCGGTTTCTATGCGCAGCAGCCTGCGGGCGCGTGGCGTCTCACCAAAAAGCTTGGCGGAGGTGGAGCGCTGATGGACTTGGGCATTTACCCGCTGAATGCCATTCGACACATCACCGGCGAAGAGCCCACAGATATCACGGCAATCGTAACCACCCGCGACCACAGCGGTCGCTTCGCCGAAGTGGAGCAGTCGATGGAGTGGACCATGAAGTTCCCATCCGGCATCCTCGCATCCTGCGGCTGCTCCTACGGGCAAAGAGGTCCTAGCTTTCTGCACATCAATGGCGAGAAGGGCTACTGCGAAGTGGACCCGGCCTACAACTACGACAGCGTTCACCTGCGCGGCGAAGTCAACCACGAACAAATCGATCAGTTAAGCCCGCTCAAGCTTCCCTACCAATTTACGATCGAAGCCGAGCATTTCGCCGACTGCATTCGCAACAATAAAGAACCGGAGTCACCCGGCGAAGAAGGACTGAAAGATATGCTGGCTATCGAGGCGATTTATAAGGCCGCGGGCGCACCAATCGCGTAGCTGCATCGTTCGTGCCGTTCTACCAACTCACGTGATAGAGAGCGACGCCGTGCCGCGGTAGCGTCGTCTTCAATTCCAGCGGACTGACGCTGGTTGTGCGTAATGTTGTCTCTTCCAAAATTTGCAGTCCTCCAACGCGTTGCAAGTTCGCGATCTGCGCTGCGCTCGGCTCTTGCGGGCTGCCCATCGCAAGCCATGCTGTGTACGCGTTACTGTGGTCCCGGTCCAAGCGGTATTGCATGATGCGCACACTCTTCGCAGGCAGACCGGCGACCTCCATCTCGATTTGTGTTGCTGGAGATGACACATCATCGTCGTGATAGTTCCACAACAGGATGTCAACAATTTCCCTTTCACGTGTGGCGATGCCATTTACATCAGGCTCGCCTGTGACTCCGTTCTGTTCAATCTGCTCGACATCCAGAGCGCCGGAACTGCTCAGCGCGAGGCGCTCACCCCCGAGTTTGCCGTACATGCGGAAGACGTTCAGCACCGGTTTGTCGACACCATTCGTTGCCAGCTCGCGAAATCCAGCGAACCATGACTGATCTTCGAATTCGAATGCCCACGTCACAGCGCCTGCCAAATTTACTCCACGCAAGCGAGCGATTTCTGCGGAGCGCGCGAGCATCTCGGCGATGCTGGCGCCATAGAGCGCACCATTGCGATAGCTGTTCTGCGATCCCTGGCAGGCGGCACAGCCTTCCGGGTCGGTTTCGCTCAGAATGATCGGCGTGTTCTTGTATTCGGGAAAACCGGCAACGATCCGCATGCCGCGGTCAGTCGCACTTAGCTGGCGCCCAAGATTCATGCGCACATGGCCATCGACGATCTTCGGATCGCCTTTGGGATGGAAACTGATGAAATCCAGTGGAACTCCGGGCTTGCCCGTCTCTGCGTTGATGCCGCGCGCGCAGTGCTCGAGAAAATTTCTAAGAAAAGGACTGTTCTCTCCAGGCCCTGTTGTCGCGGGACCGCCGATTTTCGCGTGAGGAAGCACCTGCCTCACAGCAGCGGTAGTGATGTCATAGAGTTTGTAATATTCCTCGGCCGATCCGTGGAAGTAAGGTATATCCGGCTCGTTCCACACTTCCCACATCCACAAGTCCACGTCAGCGCCATAGCGTTGATGCAAATGTTCCACCCACGCAACGATCAGAGCGCGCCACTTTGTGTAATCCTTCGGCGGATAAGACCATCCGGTCCAGATATCGCCCGGAACTTTTTTAGGAAACTGATGCCGGTAAGGTGTCGGGTGCGAAGACAGATCCTCGGGCATGAAACCGATCTCCACCATGGGCTTGATGTGCGTTGCCTTGAAGTTGTCGAACAGCTTGTCGGTGATGGTCCAGTCGTAGACGGCTGTCCCGTCTGGCTTTTCGCTGTATACGTTGGTCGATCCCCACTTGAGCGATCCCTGCCCGTTGCCGCTGGTCAGCAGATTGTGCGGGCGAAAATAAACGGTCACGTCAGGATTGATTGCGCTGAGTTCGCGCAACAACTTCGCGCCGTTGGGAGCGTAGGTATAGTTCGGTTCGTCCGCGCCAAAGTAGCTCCATATCGGCCGGTAGTCGCCGATGGGCTTGCCGGCATCCACGTGGAGGCGAACGGTTGTTGGCATTACTGGTTGAGTTGTGCTCTGACCTGCACAACTCGGCGTTGACGCTCCAACCGATGCAACCGCGAGGATGAGACCCAAACCAACAGCGCGGTTCTGTGTCACAGTTTTGTTGCCCTCCCTTTCTTTCCGATAGTTCTAAAGATAGTGAGCTACTCTGGCGGTGCGATAAGAGAGACAGAGACAACGAACTCGAGTTATTTATCAGTGTCTCGATCCACAAGAGTGAAGCGGAAGGGCGGCTTGGCACGCTCGTCCGATTCTTGCTCGTAGTTCTGTTCTGTCTTCGAGGGATCATAATCCCGCCAGAGCCAAATCAGTTCCTGCGGAAGCTCCACGGCTCCCTGAGCGCTGTTGTGGGTGCCTTCGCCATAGCTCAGATGAAAATCGTAGCTTGTGAGCTTGAGCGCGTTGGCCATGCGGAAATTGGCTGCTGGCCAGCTTCCATAATTGCGTGGGGCCGAACCATATTGTTGGTCCCGGCTTCCATCCTGCAACCAGACACGCATATTTCTTTTTGATTCGCGCAGCACCTTGTCGGAATAATCCTGTCCGCCGTCAGGATTCATTGGGTTCTCCTGCCACTGCAAACTGACAAAGCTGCCTATCCAGGAAATGACGCGGCTGAACTGCTCGGGCATTTGCCAGGCAGTGTTGAAGCTGCAAATCGCGCCCGACGACAAGCCCATGATGCCGCGGCTGTAGGCATCTTTGCGGATGTTGTATTTCGCTTCTACTTCGGGCAGCAGTTCGTCGCGCAGAAAGCGAGGATAGCGGTCGCTGACGGTGTCATAAAGTATGCTGCGCATGGAATCTTCGAGCTGCCGGTTCCACTTTTCGCCATATGCCTTCGCCGCGGAATAGGTAGGAGTGCCGGCAGCGCTCGCGATTTTCCCCGGCGAAATGAACACACAGATAATGACCGGGATTTTCTTCTGCGCGATCAGATTGTCGAGGACGTTCAGAAACGGAATGTTGCCGTCGCGATCCGTGTAGTACTGTCCGTCCTGAATCACCATCAGCGCGGCGGGAACTTTGGGATTGTATTGCGCAGGAACATACGTCCAATAAGTTGTCTGCATTCCGTCGTAGATTTTACTGCTGTGCAGCAACGGCTGGGAGAGCGTTCCAGAGTGGACGCCAGGTTCCAGATAGGCAAACGAATCGAAGACAGGCAAGTCGGTTGATCCGCCGAAACGCTTGCCTTGGACGAGATAGAAGAAGGAGTGGATCACTCCTTGTTTCGATATTTCTGCGACGGCATACCACAGCGCCGTGTTCGGGACAAGCTGGAGTTCTGGCCCGGGCGCTCCATCAATCATGAGAGTGGGCTTCGACGCAGCTTCGACAGCAAAGAAAAATGACGAGAGATGTCCCATTGCCGCGGTTCCTTCGTGCAGTTGAGTTGCGGTGAAAGACCGCTTGATGCTCTGCGCCAGTTCCGAGCTGGCACTCTTTGCTAGGCGAATCAGGTCGAGAGCGCCGCGCTTTTCCTGTGCGACTCCGTTGCAAGCGCATAGGACAAACAGGGCGCAAAGGTATATGGTCGCTCGCAGAGTATTGCGCACGGGGTAGTAGGCGTCAGTATGTGCAGCCATGGCTTTCTTCCTCTCACTCAATCTGTAAGATTCAACGTGTCAGTTGTAAGCTGTCGTAAGGCGCAGAAGGAAGTATTATTTTCCATCCACAAATTATTTATTAAGGAAGCTATGCACGAGGGCCATTTCATGGAAACGCAGGAACTCAGACTCTCCGGCCTGTCACTCATCGGAGATCAGACGGCAGAGCGAGGCGGCGCCGGTTTTCGCGCAGTCAATCCGGCGAATGGCACAGACTTGGAGCCGGCGTTCTACTCTGCAACCAAGGCGGACATAGATCGGGCAGCGAATCTCGCTGAGGCCGCATTTCCGGCGCTTGCCGATCTTGGCGGCCGCGAACGCGCCAAGTTTTTGCGCCGCATTGCTGATGGCTTGGACAGTGAAGGCGCTGCCATTATGGAACGCGCGAACCTGGAGGCTGGGCTGCCTCTGCCGCGTTTGCAGGGAGAGCTTGGGCGCACAACCGGGCAACTGAGATTGTTCGCCGAAGTTCTGGAAGAAGGATCATGGGTGAATGCCCGCATCGATGAAGCAGCTCACGAGCGCAAACCGCCTCGACCGGACCTGCGGTCGATGTTGCGGCCTCTTGGGCCTGTCGCAGTCTTCGGCGCGAGTAATTTTCCGCTGGCGTTTTCAGTGGCGGGCGGCGACACAGCATCGGCACTTGCGGCGGGCAATCCAGTGATCGCCAAAGCCCATCCGGCACATCCAGGTACAAGCGAACTCGTGGGAAAAATTGTGCAGAAGGCGGTGCGGGAGAGCGGTCTGCCTGCGGGAGTTTTTGCGCTTTTGTTCGATGGCGGAATCGAAGTTGGTGTCTCGCTGGCGAAACATCCGGCGGTCAAGGCGATTGCATTTACTGGCTCCGCAAGCGGCGGTCAGGCGTTGATGCGACTGGCAGGGTCGAGACCTGAGCCCATTCCTTGTTACGCCGAGATGGGAAGCACCAATCCACTGTTTATTCTTCCGGGCGCTATGCGGGAGCGGAGTACGCAACTGGCTCAAGGCTTGCAGAAATCGTTCACTTTGGGCTCGGGCCAATTCTGCACCAAGCCGGGAATGGTATTCGTGCCGCAAGACAATAGCGCAGAGTTTATCCGGACCTTGCAGAGCGGCGTGAGCGCGCTCGGGCAACATGCCATGCTGACGCACGGTATCGCGTCGAAGTACAACCAAGCCATTCAGCAACGATTCGCGGAAGGGCAAACGAAGTTAATTGCGGGTTCGCACGAAGCAGTCGAGCAACACTGTGCTGCGGGCAGAGCGACAGTTTTCGGAATCTCGTTGGCGGATTTTCTGGCGCATCCGGAGTTGGGCGAAGAAGTTTTTGGACCTACTACATTGTTGATTCACTACGGCACAGAGAATGATCTTTTGACAGCTGCGCGGGGATTACATGGACACCTGACGGCGACGATTCATGGAACCTCAGAAGATCTCGCCGGCGCTCACGAGCTGATTCGCGTGCTGGAGACAAAGGTGGGCCGCATACTCTTCAACGGATTTCCAACAGGCGTCGAAGTGTGCCATGCAATGGTGCATGGCGGGCCGTTTCCCGCCACGTCCGATGGACGATCGACATCGGTGGGCACGCAGGCGATTCTGCGGTTTGCGCGGCCGATTTGCTATCAGGATTTTCCGGATGCGGCACTTCCTGCGGCATTGCGACGCGCGAATCCTCTCGGCATCATGCGAATGGTGAACGGCACGCTCACACGTAGCTAGCCAGCTTCACCTCAACCCGTATTTACGCGACATGATTTTCGAGCGTGCCGATTTCGTCGATCTCGATTCGGATTGCGTCGCCGCTGGCCAGCGAGAAGTCGTCTCCGGGGACGATGCCGGTTCCGGTCATCAGAAACGCGCCTTGCGGGAAGCTGTTGTCGCGGAAGAGGAATTTGGCCAGGTCCTGCGGATTGCGCTTTAGCTCGGCAAGAGTCGTGCTTCCTGAAAAAATAACCTTGGCTTTTCGCGCGATCTCTAACTTGATCGTCGTTGTCTTGCTTAGCAGATCGGACGAAAGCAGGATGCAGGGACCGAGCGCGCAACTGCCGTCATAAACTTTCGCCTGCGGCAGATAGAGCGGGTTTTCTCCTTCGATATCGCGCGAACTCATATCGTTGCCGATCGTGTAGCCGATAATCGTTCCGGCGGGATTAAGCAGCAGAGTCAATTCCGGCTCGGGCACCGACCACTTCGCATCAGAGCGGATGCGCACCGTGCTCCGTGGCCCGACCACACGCCGTCCTGTCGCCTTGAAAAAAAGTTCCGGCCTTTCGGCAGCGTAAACGCGATCATAGAAGCTGCCGCCTCCCGCATCTTTGCTTTCTTCCATGCGTGCGTTGCGGCTGCGGTAATAGGTCACGCCGGCAGCCCAAACTTCCTGATTGCCCACCGGCGCGAGAATGGTGGAGGAATCGAAGCTCACGAGCGGCTCGCGGATTGCCGCGCACGCTCTAGCGTGTAGATCAGAACTACAAATAAGCTCATCCCAATCTTCCGTAGAGGCGAGCTCGGACACGCAATAGAAACCGCTGTCCTTCTCCACGAACGCGCCATTGGTTGTGCGATAGAGTTTCACCGTAGTCAGCCTCTTGCGATTCCAGGTTGCGTTGATGAGAGTTGTGCTGGAGAAGTATTCTGGTCGAGTTTTTCCGCCCCTCTTTCGAGCTGTGCCAGGATCGCGTCGACATCATAAACGCATCCTCCCCACACGCCTCCGCTGGCTTGAATGAGCGCGGCCCAGAGGCGAGTATCGGCAGGCAGAGCGGGATGAGGCGCAAGATCGCCCCGCTGTGCACGCGATTTGAGCCGATGGGCACCTTCTTCTGAGGAGAATTTCCCCTCACCTTCACCAATCAAATTAACCGTCCCATGCAGTGCGTTGCGATCGATCACGATTTCGATCAAGTCGCCTTCGCGCACGCGTCCGATCGGACCGTCTGCCAGCGCTTCCGGTGAAATATGCCCGATGCACGCTCCCGTGGAAACTCCACTGAAGCGGGCATCGGTAAGCACGGCGACATGTTTGCAGAATGGGAGGCTCTTAAGTGCGGAGGTGATCTGATAAATCTCCTGCATGCCTGCGCCGGCGGGGCCGCCACAAATGAGCACGATCACATCGCCATAAGAGACTGCGCCGCGCTTGATCGCATCGATAGCCGCGGCCTCCGTAATGAAGACACGAGCCGGCCCGCTGTGGCGATACACATTGTTCTCGTCGATCAACGAAGGATCAATTGACGTGCTCTTGATCACGCTTCCTTCGGGAGCGAGATTGCCCACTGGAAAACAGATGGTCGGAGTGAGGCCTCGCGCGCGGGCCGCGCCAGGCGAAAGAATGACATCGTCAGCGTCAACTGAATCCAGCGTGCGGAGTCTTTCTTTCAAAGCTCTGCGGCGCTCACTCTGTTCCCACCAGTTGAGATTTTGTTCCAGAGTTTCTCCCGTAACTGTTCGCACGCCGCAGTCGAGCAGCCCAGCCCGGCGCAGATGCAGCATCACCTCGGGCACCGCTCCTGCCAAAAATACCTGAACAGTAGCAAAGTTGTTCGGCCCGTTCGGCAAGGCGTCCACAAGCCGCGGAACCGCACGGTTGATGGCCATCCAATCGGACGGCGAAGGGCGGCGCAAACCAGCCGCGTGAGCAACAGCGGGAACATGCAACAGCAGGTTCGTTGATCCTCCGAAGGCAGCGTGCACGACCATCGCGTTGCGAATCGCAGCATCGGTCAGCACGTCGGATGTGCCGATGCCAAGTTGAGTCATCCTTAATACGGCGCGCGCCGAACGTGCGGCAGCGTCGAGCCAGATGGGCTGGCCAGAGGGCGCGAGGGCAGCATGGGGCAGTGACAACCCGAGAGCCTCCGCGACTACTTGGGACGTGGCGGCTGTGCCGAGAAACTGGCAGCCGCCTCCAGGAGTCGCGCACGCTCGACAACCCACGTCCGCGGCGTATTCGAGCGTGATCTGGTTCTGCGCAAAGCGCGCGCCGATGGTCTGAACTTTGGCGGCATCTTCGCCGTTCTCAGGAAGAAGAGTGACTCCGCCGGGCAGGAGAATGCTCGGCAACGAGCCCGACGATGCCAGCGCCATCATCATCGCGGGCAATCCTTTGTCGCACGTCGCCACGCCGATAACGCCTTTGCGTGTGGGAAGCGAACGCATCAGCCTCCGCAGCACGATGGCGGCATCATTGCGATAGGGCAGCGAGTCGAGCATTCCCTCGGTGCCCTGGGTACGGCCGTCGCAGGGATCAGTGCAGGCTCCAGCGAATGGAATGGCATGGTGGCTTCGCAACTCCCGCGCAGCCTCGGCCACGAGCAATCCTACCTCCCAATGACCCGTGTGAAATCCGAGCGCGATTGGAGTTCCGTCCTGCCCCCGCATTCCGCCATGAGTGCTCAAGATAAGAAATTCGGGATCGAGCAGACGCGTTGCTTCCCAACCCATGCCAGCATTCTGGGTAAGTCCGAAGAGATTGCCGGAGGGCTCCGTCAACAACATTTCCGCAGTGATCGGCAGCGATCCTTCCGGTCCGTGGGCATGCGTCTTGGTTTCGCGATACAGGGAGGCTTCGCTTTCGAAGACCTCGGCGGCAGCGAAGCGGAGGGTCGGATCGTGCATCATGGACTCACTCTACCTTCAGGCATCTTGCTCGGATAAACGGAATTGCATTAGAAAAAGAAGAGGTTCGCGGATCACATCAATGAATAGCGTATCAGTAATTAACAGGCGGTCGGGTCGCGTGACGGCTGACGCAATTGCTCAAAATACATGCGCCTGCCTTTCGCACCTGGCAAAAAGCCGCGGTTAAATCGATCCACGACTTGTAATTTATGGGTTCCAGTTCCTACGCCGCGGCATCGCGTGTTTCCGGCAGTACTGCGCTGGGAGTGTAAGCAGTTTCGCCCTGTCCCCAGGTTTCATCGGGATTTGTCGAAAGCAACGGCCAGCCCTTCGAGAGGACGAAGCGCAACCAGGCGCCAGCCATTTGCGAGGTGATGACGGCCGTGATGACAAGCGTGGTGTAAAAAGCTGCGTTGATGATGCCCGCGTCATAGGCGACGCTGGCGAGCACGATGCCGGGGCCGCCACGCGCGTTTGTCGTCAGCGCGATATTGATGATGTCCAGACCGCGGAAGCCGCCTAGTCGTGCAGCCAGTCCGGCTGAAAGCACAGAAATCAGCGAAGATCCAATCAGGAAGATCAGCAAAATGGCAAATGAGAACTCGCGCCCAAAGACCAGCTTGTAACCGATCAATCCAAAGTAAATGGGGACAAAGACACCGAAAGATACTTTGGAGATAGCGTCGAGCGGCAAGGCAAAGCGTTCCCGTTGGGTTCCATAAAGCCCACCGACGACGCCATAGCCAGCTAGCAGAGCGGCAAATTGCAGGTTCACGTCGAATATCGCCGCGATCGCGCAATAGCCCATCAACACCGCCATCACGTAGCCGACAGGCGAGGCTTTGTATAGGACATTCCATTCGACGTTGCTTATCCATTTCACCAGCGCCGGCGCGATCAACAACGCAATCAATGTATAAACCAGCGTGGTGACGATGTGCGACATGACCGCTCCGGAAACATGCTGGGCCGATAGTGTTGCAGACTTCGCCAAAGCGGTCGCAAACGCCAGGACGGTCCACAGAGCGAGATCCTCCAGCAGCGCATAGCCAAGAATCAGGCTAACAAAGCGGGTTTTCATAATTCTCAGATCCCAAAAGATGCGGGAAATCACAGGGATGGAACAAACGGCGGTGCCGATCGCCACGATGAGCAAGGTTGACATCGGTTGTCCCGCAGGTCCGGTCAGCAAGTGCAGTGGAAGCAGATGCCCAAATCCCAGTCCCAACACCAGCGCAAAGCTGGCCAGATCGGAAACGGTGAGCAGAAGGAAGGTATTGCGGCGGTTCTCCTTCGCCAGCAGCCGTCGTGTCTCTGCTCCCGAGCAGAACATCAGCAGAATCAGACCAAGCTGGTAGAGAAAGCCCATCACCGTGCCGGCGCTAGGCGAAAAAGAAAATAATCGAGCATGCGCCGTCGGCGCGAGTAGCTTCAGGACAAAAGGGCCGAGCAGGATGCCGGCAAGAATTTCTCCCACGATGCGCGGTTGCTTGAGCCGTTCGGCCATATATCCCAGCCCGTGCACCGCAACCAAAAGCAGGGCAATCGTAAGGACGAAATGGCCAAACTCGATGACCGACATTTCCCTGGTCTCCAATTAGCAGCACTGGTAGTCCGGTCTCTCGCCCTCGCCTACAATTGTCTGCTTGATCCCGCCGGGCATGCTTCAGCAATCTATGGATGTCACTTATCCCGGAATAGGTTGGCAGGTTCGGGCGGTGCCGATCCCGTTTCTTACCAGCACAGCGCTTTTCGAGCCGCAAGCTGTAGACCTAAGAGGTTGCCACAGAGAGGCTGACGAAGGTCCGAAATGCATTTTTTGTTCGTGATTCGTAACGAAAAAAGGTTTACTGCAAAGCTGACGCACTTCTGATGGACAATCCTAGCAACATGAGGGGGGAGAGGATTTGGGTCCGAACGACTGCCCTAATTGTGGCGGTGTGGGATACATAGCGAGACCGGTGGACTTAAACGGCAAGTCTGACGGCGTCGCATTTATCCGAGCGAAGTGTCCTGTCTGCTCAGGCACTGGCCGGAACCTTACTAACCCACCTTCGACTGCTGGCTGACCGCACGGCCTGCGGTGCTTGCGAAAACGTCCGAGCCCGGTTCGTCACACTTCCCGCCCTGAAGTGACGCCGGGCTCGACGTTCGTAAGAAGCTTTCCAAAATGAGCAATTCATCCGAGTCGTTCTTAATTGACTATTGCTGAACGAGTGATCGCGCCGAACTACAACGGGAGAATGGCCACCCGGTTTAGCTGGCAATAGGTGGGGACGGCGCGTGGTTTGTCCGCTTTTTGTAACTCCCAACAAATTTTACTCAGGCGATTCCCGCGGCTCGAGCCCGGACCTGCCGCCGCGGTGCGGATTCGGTTTCGATACGGTTGCGACCGTTGGACTTGGCGCGATACAGAGCTTTATCGGCTGCCTGGATTACCGCTTCTGGAGCGGCATCCACCTCAGTAGCGGTCGCCAAACCTATGCTGACAGTCACGGAAATCTGCGCGGAAGATTGCGTCTTCGTGAGCCGGCGGATTACGTGGCCGGTATTCATTCGTCCCTTCAGCGCCTGTCCTTTCAAGTTGCGCCGGTCGGGTCCGCGCGGTATGTGCCGGCGATCCGGACCAGATCTCAAGAGGAAAGATGAGGCTTCGACCCCGCTGCGCAACCTTTCGAGGTGATCGACGACCTCTCCCGTAGTTCGGCCCTTGAACACCACTGCAAATTCTTCTCCACCACAGCGAAACGCTTGCCCGCCGCCGGTGACAGCGGCGAGCCTTGAGGCAACCAGTTGCAGGACTTGATCCCCTGTGTCGTGACCGTAGGTGTCATTGCAGCGCTTGAAGTAGTCGATATCGACCATGGCGACTGAGTACGGAACTTGCAGGTTAGCGACAACATCGTTGAAAGCGCGGCGCGAGGGTAGTGACGTCAGTTCGTCGTGATAAGCCAACTGATAGGAAGTTTCTACGATGGAAAGCGAAAGTGAGAAGGCGGAAACTGCCAGATATGCGGTTGCGATGTGGCCGACGGCTCCGAAATGCAGGGCCACAAAAAACACCGCCAGAGACCATAGCAGACCGTTGTCCAAAGGCTTGCGCAGCCAGAGGAACCGAATCAGAAGCAGGACAATTGCGACGGCGAAAGCCATCCAGGCATAGTCGGGCAACGGAAGCGAAGCAACTGCGCGATGTGCAGCGTGAGCCGATGTCGATTGGGTGTCACGGCAAAAAACTGCCACGCTGATCGATTGTACGAATAAAACCAGCCCCATCGGGATCATCTGCGAGACGTTCAGACCGGATTCCGACATGAGCGAGATCAGGATGAAATTCAAAGGCAGCAAAAGGCTGATGGCATCGAATGCCGCGCGCCCCGGTCCCGCTAAAGGAATGTGCCCAGCGGAAGAATAGAGGATTGCCTCCTGGGCCAGGAGCAGCGCGAGCACGGCGAAGAAGGCGCGGCTGGAGTGGAATCGCCATGCCAGCATCAGTCCCACAGTCAGAACGGCGTAGTTAAGAAAACTCACAGCCGGCAATACCGACGCCAGCCAACCCACGTGGAGAAGCACGGCCACGGACGCCAGCAACAGGCCGTGCGGAAACAGGACAGATTTCCAGGCCGATTTGCTTAGCACATCCACGGGAACCTTTTCCTCAAGACTTTGAGGATTATCTCCGGCAAGTCATGGCAGGGGAATTGACGGATGGGGTTCCGGGGGAAGCGAGCGATGCCTCCCGTTTTGATCTTTCTCCCTATCTCGGAAGAGCAGACTTTCGTTTGCTCATGGTTTCCGCTACAGGCGCGGGTTGTCTGGCTAGAATCGGTTTGTCTATTAAGGACAGCTTATGCGGATTCTGATCGCCGAGGACGATGAGGCGCTGGCCAAGTTTGTCAGCCAGGGCCTGACAGCTGAACGTTACACAGTCGACGTTTGCTCCGATGGAGAGCAGGCGCGCACTGCGGCCAACGAACAGGAGTACGACCTAATTGTGCTGGATTTGAATTTGCCGAGGCTCGATGGAGTCAGCATTCTTCGTCAGTTGCGACGGCAAAAGCCCACTCTGCCGGTGCTGGTCCTGACCCAGCGTACGAAGGTGGAAGACCGGGTGCAGTGCCTGGACACGGGCGCCGACGATTATTTGCCGAAGCCGTTTTCTTTCAGCGAACTTTCGGCTCGCATTCGGGCGTTGCTGCGGCGCAGCCATTTGCCTTCGGAGTCGGTCCTGGCGGTCGAGGATTTGAAGCTCGACCGGGTCGAACGCCGCGTAGAGCGCGCCGGACGCCGGGTTGAGCTGACGACCAAGGAGTTCGCGCTGCTCGAGTATCTAATGCGCAACGCCGGTCGCAAGGTGACCCGGGCAATGATCATCGAACACGTTTGGAACCTTACCTTCGATACAACCACGAATGTAGTGGATGTTTATATCAATTATCTACGGCGCAAAGTGGATGACGGCCATCCCCGCAAGCTGATTCACACGGTGCGCGGCGTCGGCTATGAATTGAGCGGCGTTGGCGAGGTGCGGGCATGAGCGCGGGCGCGAAAATGAGCGTCTCTGATCCAGATCCAGCGATGACGCAGGTTCGGGACAGCGCCGAAGCAGGACAGGAGTTTAATCCGCTGGCGCATCTGCTGCACGAGTTGAATCAGCCTCTCACCGGACTGCAGTGTTCGCTGGAACTGGCGGCGGTTGGTCCGCGAACCGCCGAGCAATACTTGCGGGCAATCCGCGAGGGGTTGGGGTTGCTGGCTCGCATGCGAATGCTCGTCGCAGCCCTGCGCGAGATAGCAGACATCGAACAGGATGGCCGGTCGCGGCGGGAAGAGATCCGCTTCGATGCTCTGGTGCGCGGGATCATTGACGATTTGCGCCCCGTGGCACAGTCCCGCGCGATACGAATCGACCTCGACGAGAATTCATTCCCGCACTTGTGTGTGGTGTGCCGGGACGTGGCGACGGCGCTGTTCCGGCTGTTCGAATCGGTGTTAAGCCTGGCAGCCAGCCAGAGCGTTTTGAGCGTACGTATGAACGCACAGATACGCCAGGCGGCAATCATCGTTGGCTGGACTGAGGAAAATGGCAGTGCCGAAAGGCCGATGTCTTCCCCACCCGAGTTAGGTCTTCTGGTGGCGCAAGCCGCGTGGCACGGGGCTGGCGGACAGTGGAACAGTGAAATCTCCGGGACGAATCGCACCATCGATCTATTGCTGCCCTGGGCAGATATTGACACCAACATTGATAACCAATTGCCGACATCGGCCTCCGGAGACCGCTCATGAGCGCCCTGGTTCTACCTTCGTTTCCTCCCTGCGGCGGCGCTCTGATTGCCAGCCCCAGCAGTGCCTTGCGTGAGCAGGTCCTGCAGCGGCTCGATGGGCGCTGCCGGCCGGTACAACAGACCAGTGGCGGCGCCGACGCGCTGGTGCAACTGGAGAAGGGCCACTGGCAGGTGCTCTATCTGGACCGGCGCCTCCGCGATCTCGACGTCGAAGAGCTCATGGCCATTATTCAGCGGCGCTTTCCCGGCACGCAGGTGGTGATGGTGGATTCGGATGCGTCCCCGGAAGCCACTGTCCCGGAAAAAGAAACCGCAACTGCTGCTGGAGTGCTCGCGTGGCAGGGAGCCGGGGTGGACGGTCGAACAAAAGGAACAAGCGGAACGGAGACGGTACGAGAGATTGAAGATGAGTCCCGCCGCGAGGCGCTGCCGGGAATGATCGGCGCAAGCGAAGCGATGCGCCGCGTATACAAGCTCGTGCGGCTGGTGGCTCCACGCACAACCACCGTGCTCGTAGCTGGACCTACCGGCAGCGGAAAAGAACTGATCGCGCGCGCGTTGCATGCGCTGAGTCCACGGGCGGCGAAGCCGCTGGTGGTGGTGAACTGCGCGGCCATTCCCGAGACGCTGCTCGAATCCGAATTATTCGGTTTCACTCGCGGAGCTTTTACCGGCGCCGTACAGTCGCAACTGGGACGCATTGCCGCGGCTCACGGAGGGACGTTGTTTCTCGACGAGGTCAGCGAGCTGCCTTTGGGCATGCAGGCCAAGCTGTTGCGCTTTCTCGAACAAAAAGAAATTCAGCGCTTGGGCAGCTCCGATACGATGCGCGTGGATGTGCGCGTGGTGGCGGCCAGCAATGTCGATCTCGCGGGCCTGGCGGGAACGCGAAAGTTCCGCGAAGATCTGTTCTACCGCCTGTCGGCCTTTCCCATTGAACTGCCTGCGCTGGCCGAACGCCGCGCGGATATCATTCCATTAGCGGAGCACTTTCTCACCTGCATGGCGGCGGCCATGAACATGCCGCGTCCGCGCTTATCTTCAGAGGCGCTTCGCCTGCTCGAAGCTCACTCCTGGCGGGGCAATGTACGGGAGTTACAGCACGTGATCGAGAGAGCGTCGATCCTGGCCGAGTCGAGCGACACCGTGCTTGCCGAGCATTTGTACTTTTCCTACTTCCAGAAAATTCCGCTGGCTGAAGATTCCGCCGTTGACGGCGCTTCCCGCAGCCTGAGAGCAATCTAAGCCAATCTCTCCCTTGTCTGGCACGAGCCGTGCAAAAGTTGCCGATAGCTATGACATCTTTGCCCATGCCGCCGGGCTTATCGGAGACGACGCCCGCGCTGGCCGCGACCGGCGCTGGGGATTCCTGCGGATTGGAAAGGCGCGGCACCGGCCACGGCAGTAATCACAGCATTGAAGACGAGCAGCAACTCCTTCGGGCCTTTCGCACCTTTGCGGAAACATCGGGTTCGCTCGAACGCTTCTACGGCTTGCTGCGCGCCGAAGTTGCCCAATTGCGCCGTGAGTTGGAAGAAAGCCACTCCGGCCTCGCGCGCAGCGTCGAAGAGAACCGCTCCATGCGCGAGCATCTGGACCGCATCCTCGAAAGCCTGCCGTGCGGCGTCGCGGTGGTCTCATCGGCGGGAGAGATTATGCGCCTGAATCCCGAAGGAAGGCGACTGCTCGGCGTGGCACAAGATGTCATGCAAGACGCGTCCCAGGACAAGCAAGGTCAGCCGGCGCTGCAATTGTTGGCGAATCTTCGCAGCGAACTGCGCGAGCTTCTGCAGGCGGGCGAGATGGGCGAAGCTGAGCGGCAGGTTCTCACGCCGCCCGAACCGGCGCGTTGGTTATCCGTTCGCCAAGCGGCTTTGCCGGAAAGCGGAGGTGGCGCTTCCGTTTTCATCCTGCAGGACATCAGCGAGCGCAAGCGCCTCGAACAGGAGCAGCACAAGCATCGCCGCGAACAGGCGCTGGCCGAGATGTCGGCGGTGCTGGCGCATGAAATTCGCAATCCCCTGGGCAGCCTCGAATTGTTTGCCGGCTTGTTGGCCGAAGCGGAATTGGGACCCGAATGCCGAGAGTGGATCGGCCATTTGCAGCACGGCCTTCGGACCCTGGCCACCACCGTGAACAATGTATTGCACTTTCACGGCGCGCCGTCGCCGGAGCGCGCGCCGGTCGATCTGGGACAACTGCTCGACTGGGCGGCAAGTTTTCTCGCTCCGCTGGCCCGCCGCAGTTACGTCGAATTGCTTTTGCGCAATGGACTTCGCGGGGTGTTGTTTGCCGGAGACCGCCACCAACTGGAGCAGGTGCTCTTGAATCTTTCCTTGAATGCGTTGCGTGTAATGCCCGAGGGCGGACGCCTGGAATTGAGTGGCGAGACCAGCTACGACCCAAGCAATGGTTTGCCCTTCGCGACGCTTTGCATTTCCGACACCGGGCCGGGAATTCCACCGGAGAATCTGGCGGAGATTTTCAAAGCGGGATTCAGCACCCGCGCCGGCAGCCCGGGTCTGGGGCTGGCGGTGTGCAGCAAAATCGTGCAGCAGCATGGAGGAACGATCGCGGGAGAGATCCGCGCGGAAACCGGGGCAGCCTTCACCGTCCGATTTTCTCTGGCCGAAAATTCGCTCGAATGCGCACGGCCTCAACCATTGCAGCCTCATCCATCGGAGAACGTCATGAATAAAAACGTGATGAATAAGAAAAAGAACGTCATGAATCAGGTAGCGTCATGAATGAGCTTCTTGCCAGCAGCGTTGCCGCGCATGCAAGCATCGCGCCCGCGGCCATGCCTTATCCATTTATAACCAGCGCGACTGCCGTCGACCAGAATCAAAATCGAACGCAGCAGGTCCTGATAGTCGACGATGACCGCTCCATGCGGGCGGCGCTCGAAACGCGATTTCGGCGCCTCGACTGGCGCGTCGAGACCGCCGCGAGCGCGGCTGAGGCGCTGGGCAAGTTTCGCCGGCAGAAACATGCGCTCATCGTCAGCGACATTCGCATGCCGGGCGGCGACGGGTTTTCGGTTTTGCGCGAAGCCCGCGCGCTGGCCCCGCAGACCGCCGTGATTCTTCTAACGGCATTCGCCAGCGTGCCCGAAGCCGTGTCGGCGATGAAGGATGGAGCCTGCGAGTATCTGGTGAAACCGGTTTCTTTTGAACAGCTCGAACAGGCAGCGGCTCGGGTCCTGGCCCACACGCAGCG
>Ga0209006_10000962_pt1 | contig 26604 bp, 25 predicted proteins | sample JacPin_JW_Ref_O2_FD_188567 | JGI IMG/M metagenome (GOLD analysis project Ga0209006, IMG submission 188567) | Forest soil microbial communities from Algoma, Ontario, Canada - Jack Pine, Ontario site 1_JW_Ref_O2 (SPAdes) (version 2) | ecosystem: Environmental > Terrestrial > Soil > Boreal...
CTAGGCTACATGTATGACCATGGACCGCGACCTGAATCGCCGCGTCAGCGAGCCCGAATCCTCATTCGCGTGTTTGACCAAACAAATCAAAGATCTGCACGACGACCTGCTCACGTTTCGTTCGGAAACCGAGCAACGATTCGCGCTGATCGACGGGAGGTTCGACAGCATTGAGGGGCGGTTCGACAGGATCGAAGGTCGATTTGACAAGGTTGATTGCGGTTTCGAGCGGATCGAGGGCCGGCTCGATACCGCGGGCGGTGGTTTGGCACGAGTTGAACAGGGCTTGCAAGCCTTGCGCTGCGCATTGCCCGAAATCGTGAGGGATGCGATGCGCGCCGTGCTGCGCGAGCGCGGCGGGACGTCGCGAGCTCAAAGCTGATCGTCCGGCAAACGCCCTCGGCCACTACTTCGGCGCCGTGGGCACGGCAGCCGGACCGCGCGGATCGTCGCGGTTTGCCATGCAGTTCTTCATGAACTTGGCGCGCTCGGGGCCCTGCAGATTCTGTGCATCGGCGCCGACTTTGCAAGTTTCCTCCTTGTCCTTCTTCGATATCGCAAGGGACGGCGTGGCCGCCACGACAGCGGTAAGCAGCGCGGCAACAATGGCGTAGCGAAGCATCCGGCATTCCTCCATCCGAGGCGAGGACAATAGCAGGCCTGTCCGGGTCACCGCAAAGCGCGATCACTGCACCGGAGTGCAGTTCCGCTCCCATCACACGGCCGAATTTCTCATTGCCGGCGCGCATGCATGCCGGCGGCGCCGAATCGAACCGCAATCCAGGGACCCCGCTGGTTTGCGGCGCCGATCCTCGCGACCCGCGTGCTGTGAGGCCGCACGCGGCAGCGCGTCTCACAGCTGTCGCGTATCCGCCTGCGGCCGGTCGCGTGCGCAGCCTTGTGCCGCGTAAGCCTCGGCCTTCTTGCGCGCCGCCGGGGTGTCGCGGACGGGCGGGTCGATCGCAACCCATGCCAGGATGGTCGCGACCGCGTCGCAGGGACGGCCCATGGCCACATAGATGTTCGCCATCTCGACGAAAACCCATTCACCGATGTCACGCGGATTTTTCTGCAGCTCGATCGTGCTCTTGTAGTCGTCCACGGCCTCGGCATAGCGCTTTGCACCGGCGAGCGCCCTGCCGCGCAGATAGCGATAGCCGCCGATGGCGGGGCCCTTGGCAGCCAACGCGTTGGTAAGCACGATGACCTTCTCGTTGTCGCCGAGCAGGAAGAGAATCTCGGCGGCACGGTATTGCTCGCCATCGCCATTCGGGCACGCGGCCGCGAAGCCCGCATAGGCGTCGGCGGCCCTGCGCTCCTCATGCGCCACCAGGAGCCCCTCGCCGAGCGCGAAGATCGCTGTCTTGTCGCATGGCTCGCGCGCGAGCCGGTCGAGCCCGGAGGAGATTTGCGACGGCGCGCGAAGGCTTGCGGGCAGCGGCGCGATGCCGAGGCGCCGATAGACGGCCGAATAGGCGTCCGGTGGACCCAGGCCCACCCCTTCCCGCACGGCGAAAACCAGCTCCTTCACGGCGTCGCGCGCCTGCGGAATTGCCGCAATGGCGCCCGCCACGCAGATCGCCGCGATCGGCAGGGCCGCGAACCAGAACGCGCGGCTGTCCGATTTCACGGCGGGGACAGGCCGATCCTGGATGTCCAGCTTCATGCACGATCTCGACGGCCGCTGACGCGCGACCCACATCCTAATCCAACATCGCCGACCGCGTCACGACGAATGCGTGTCCATCGCAAGGCGCAATCTGGCGGCGGCGCCGAGGGCGATCACTGCACTTTGGCGCCGATCGCTTCGATCACGCGGCCGAATTTCTCGTTGTCGCCGCGGATGCGCGCCGCGAACGCGGCGTCGCTCAGCACCCACGGCTCGCCCGCGCCGGCGGCGGCAAGCTTCTGCTCGATGTCGGGCAGGACGCGAATCGCGGCGGCTTCCTGCTTGAGTCGCGTAACAATCGCCGCCGGCGTGCCGGCAGGCGCAAACAGGCCCTGCCACAGCGTCACGTCGTAACCCGGATAGAACTCGCCAATGGTCGGCAGGTCGGGCAGCACCTTGGAACGCTGCGATCCCGTGACCGCGAGCGCGTGCAGCTGTCCGGACATGACCAGATGCACGACCGAGCCGCCGCCGAATGCCGCCACCGCGCTGCCGCCGATCACGCCGAGCGCCGCCGCGGCGCCGCCCCGGTATGGCACATGTGTCATGTCGATGTCGGCGGCGCGCTTGAGCAGCTCCATCGCGAGGTGGTGCTCGCTACCGTTGCCGATCGAGGCATAGAACAGCGGCGGCCTCGCGGTGCGCGCAAACTCGATGAAGGCCTTGAAGTCCATGCCGGCCGTGAGCTGGGTGTTCGCGGTCAGCACCAGCTCGTTCTGCACCAGGCTCGCGATCGGCACGAAGTCCTTGAGCGGATCGAACGGCATCTTCGCATAGAGATGCGGGTTGATCGTGAACACCGAGCTGGGGCCGAGCAACAGGGTGTAGCCGTCCGGCTCCGCATGCGCGGCCGCCTCCCCGGCGATATTCCCATTGGCGCCGGCGCGGTTTTCCACCACGACCGGCTGGCCGAGGCGCTTCGTGAGCGCATCGGCGACGAGCCGCGCGATCAGGTCGGAGGCGCCGCCCGGCGGATAGGCCACCAGCAGCTTGATCGGGCGCGTCGGATAGGTCTGCGCCCGCGCCGGCATGGCGCCGAGCGCGAGCGCCAGCAGAATGCCGACCAGACAGCGCATGGGTTCTCACTCCGCCTTGGCGCCGGCGAGCTTCACCAGCGCGGCCCAGCGCGGCACCTCGCTGGCGAGGAACTTGTGAAAATCCTCAGGCGTGCCGGTCGCCGCGATCGCGCTGAACTTGACGAGAATGGCCTTGCTGGCGTCGGATTTGAGCCCCTCGTTGATCGTCGCGTTGAGCTTGGCCACAATATCGGCCGGCGTGCCGATCGGAGCCGCAACGCCGGTCCAGGCGTCGATGGTGAAATCGGGGAATCCGCTTTCGACCAGCGTCGGCACGTCGGGCAGCTCCGGCCAGCGCGCGCCGCGGGCGATCGCAAGCGCCCTCACCTTGCCGGCCTTGATCAGCGGAAAAAGCGTGATCAGCGCGTCGATGGTGAACTGCACGCGCCCGGCGAGCAGATCCGGGACCGAGCCGGCCGAGCCCTTGTAGGGCACGAAGACCGCGTCGATGCCGGCCTTGGACACGAATAGCGTGCTGAGCAGATGCGGTGGCGTGCCGAGCGGGGCGCCGTAGTTGAGCTGACCCGGATGCGCCTTGGCGAAGTCGACGAGCTCCTTGACGCTCGTCACCGGCAGCCCATTCGTCACCACGAAGACGTGCGGCAGCAGCGCCACCCGGGCGATCGGCGTGAGCGCCTTGAGCGGATCGATGTCGAGGCTCTGGTAGAGCGCAGGCGCGACCGCGAGCGAGCCGGACGAGCCGAACAGCAGCGTGTAGCCGTCCGGCGCCGCGGCGGCCGCGAGCTTGGTGCCGAGCGTCGTGCCGACGCCGGCGCGGTTATCGATGATCACCTGCTGGCCGAGCCGGCTCGACAGCTCGCCCGCCACCATGCGCCCCATGGTGTCGATCGGGCCGCCCGGCGGGAGCGGCAGGATCATGCGGATCGGCCGCGTCGGATAAGCTTGCGCGAAGGCCGGCGCTGGCAACGTCGTGGCGGCCGCAAGCGCGCCCGCGGATGCGAGGAAATCCCGCCGCACGATCATGGTTTCCTCCCATCCTACGCGGCGCTCTCCGCGGCGCCGTCGTCTGGCGCAACGCTAGCCTGAAAAGCGCCACGGTCAAACCCGACTTAACGGCGCACCGTGCGTTCGACCACGGCAATGTCGTACTGGCTTTGCAAATCGAGCCAGAACTGCGGCGGATTGCCGACTGACTCAACAGCCGCGGCCCCCCGTTACCGGTTGTGGCCCACTTCGCCGCCTCAGACGTGAATGTTCGCCCGAGTGATGATCTCGGTGAATTTCGTGATCTCGGACGCCACGAAAGCGCGGAGCTCGGCAGGCGTCATCAGCCGCGGCACGATGCCCTGCGTGTCGAGCTTCTGCGCGATCGCCTTGTCGCGCAGCGCCGAATTGGCAACGGCGTTGAGCCGCGCGATGATCGGCTCGGGCGTGCCGCCGGTCGCAAGCAGCGCGAACCAGTTGAGCAGCTCGTAGCTGCGCATTTCCGGCACGCTTTCCGCGAAGCTCGCGACGTCGGGCAATTGCGGCATGCGCTCGCGCGACGTGACCGCGACGGCGCGCAGCTTGCCGGACTGCAGCAGTGGCTGCGCGGCCGCGAGACTCGCGAAGCTCATCGTCACGGCGCCGACCGCGACGTCGGTCACCGCCGGCGCGGCGCCGCGATACGGCACGTGCAGCACGTCCGTGCCCACCATGTAATTCATCAGCTCGCCGGCAAGCTGCTGCGGATTGCCGAGGCCGGAGGACGAGAACGACAGCTTGCCGCGGTTGGCGCGCGCATAGGCGATCAGCTCGGGCGGAGTGTGCACCGGCGTCGTCGCCGCCACCACGACGACGCAGGGCACGATGCCGACCAGCGCGACCGGCGCAAGCTGGCGCTGGGTGTCATAGGCCATCTTCTCCTTGTAGAGCGGCGGATTGGTCGCGATCTCGGCGGCGGCCGCGAGCAGCGTGTGACCATCCGGCGTGGCGGTCGCGACCGCCTGTGCGGCCAGCATGCCGCTGGCGCCGGGGCGGTTCTCGACCAGCACAGGCTGGCCGAGCGCCTTGAGCGGATCGGCAAGAAGGCGCGCCGACAAATCGACCCCGCCGCCCGCCGGGTAGCCGACCAGGATGCGGATCGGGCGGGTCGGGTAGCCTGCCTGTGCCCAGGTCGGGGGCGCAAGCAAGCTTGCGCCGGCCGCCAGGGCGAAGTCGCGTCGTGTCGGCATGATCGTCCCCTCCGGCACCGACGATAGCAAACGAGCCCGTAGCGGCGCCATCGGCCGCATGTCAGGATCAATTGATGTCGGTCGCCGGCGTCGATGTCACGCCGCTGCCGGCGGAACTGCGGCACGTGATGGTCTTCTCCGCAGGCATTGCGGCGACTCCCGCCTCGCCCGCCGCCGTTGACGCCCTGCTCGAGTTCCTCGCGGCGCCGGCCGCCGTGCCGGTGATCAGGGCCAAGGGTCTCGATCCCGCCTGACGCCTGCACGACGTTGTCCTAAGGCCTCCGCGGCGCCGGGCGGTGCGCTATTATCCCGCGATCCTGCGATTCGATTCTCCACAGGACGGCCGGGTGCGCGAAAAAGAGCTCCGCATAGCGTTGGTCTGCTTCGGCGGCGTCTCGCTTGCGGTCTACATGCACGGGATCACCAAGGAGATCCTCAAGCTCGCGCGCGCCTCGAGCGCGGTGCACGGCATCCGCGATCGCGCCAAGCGCCGGATCGCGTCGTTCTTCGACCTGCGCGACGAACACGATCCCGAATTCGACACCGAATCCATCTATTTCGACCTGCTGCGCGACATCGGCCGCAGCGTCGAGCTGCGCGTGCTCGTCGACATCGTGGCGGGCGCATCGGCGGGCGGCATCAACAGCATCATGCTGGCGCGCGCGTTGAGCCACGACCTGCCGATGGGCCGCCTGCGCGACCTCTGGCTCGACAATGCGGATGTCACCCACCTCTTGGCGGCGGACGCCAAGGCGCATGGCTGGAGCAAATGGTTCCTGCGGCCGTTCTTCTGGGCCGCCGGTCTCACCCGCACGCCGGGAATCCGCGATCGCGAGGTGCGCTCCAAGCTCTCGCTGGTCATGCGCTCGCGCTGGTTCAAGCCGCCGTTCGACGGGACGAAGATGGCGGCCCTGATGTATGACGGCATCGTCGCCATGGGCGCACCGCGCGACCGTCTCGCCTCCCTGCTGCCGTCCGGTCTCGATCTCGACCTGTTCGTCACGCTGACCGATTTTTACGGCTGTCAGCAGCTCATGCAGATCCACGATCCGCCGATCGTGCACGAGCGCGAGCATCGGCATGTGCTGCATTTCCGTTATCGGCGCCGGGCGAGCGGGACGGTCGAAAGCGACTTCGACCTCGACAATGCGCCGGCGCTCGCCTTCGCGGCGCGCGCGACCGCATCCATCCCGGGCGCGTTTCCGCCGGCGCAGATCGTCGAAATGGACGCCCTCCTGCAGGCACGCGGCGTCGCCTGGCCGGGGCGCGCCGATTTCATCGCCCGCAAGTTCGAATCCTACGCGCAGGCAAACGTCGATCCGGCCTCGGTTCCATTCGTCGACGGCAGCGTGCTCAACAGCCGGCCGTTCCGCGAGGCGATCACCGCGATCCGCGGCCGGCCGGCGTTTCGCGAGGTCGATCGGCGCGTCGTCTACATCGACCCCAATCCGGCCCCGGTCGGCGTGCCGACGCATCACGGCCTCCCCGGCTTCTTCTCGACGCTCAAGGGCGCGCTGTCGGAAATTCCGCTCGCCGAGCCGATCACCGACGAGCTCGGCTGGATCGCCCGCTTCAACGACCAGGCGCGGCGGCTGCGCGCCATCATCACGAGCGCGCGCCCGCACATCAGCCGGCTGGTCGCCGACATGATGTCCGCCAACGACGAGCCGATCACTGTCGAGCGCCTCGGCGCCTGGCGCTCGCAGGCCAACACCAAGGCGGCGCGCGATGCCGGCTTCGCCTACGAGGCCTATGTGCGGCTCAAGCTCGCCTCCGTGCGCGGCTTCGTCACCCGGCTCATCGTCGACATGCGCGGCGTGCAGCCGCGCTCGCCCTTCGCGCGCGCGATCGGCGAGATCGTCGATGCCTGGGCGCTCGAGGCGGGCGTGACCTACGAGCCGCCCGACGGACGCTCGCTGCAACAGGAGGCAGCCGCCGGCGCGGCGGAACGACCCGACTGGGTGAAATTCCTGCTCGCCCTCGACGTCGACTTCCGCAAGCGCCGCCTGAGCTTCCTGATCGAGGGGCAGAACCGGCTCTACGCGATGCTCGGCACCGACGGTTTCGCCGACCTCGATCCCGCCGCCGTCGACGGGCTCAAGCGCTGGTTCTACGACTGCCTCGACGCGCTGGAACGGCGCGTCACGCTCGCGGCCGACGACCGCGCGGCGTGCGATCTCGTCGAGGATATCTTCCGCGCCGCGCCCTCGCCGAGCGAAATCAAGGACATCGCGGCCTATGCGCGCGCCTTCGCGCAACAGCACAAGGAGGCGCTCGACCGCCTGATCGCGCGCATCGGCGTCGCGATCGACCTGCAGGCAAGCACGCGCGACATCGATTTTTTTCTCGGCGAGATGCAGGACCTGCCGGGAAGCGGCCTGCACGACGTGCTGGTGAACTATCTCGGCTTTCCGTTCTGGGACGTGCTGACGTTCCCGGTGATGCCGTGGCGCGAAGCGGGCGAGTTCAACGAGATTCGCGTCGATCGCATCAGCGCGCAGGACGCGGCCGGCATCGCAAGCCTCGGGACGTTCCCGCTCAAGGGCGCGGCCTTCAACCAGTTCGCCGCCTTCCTGTCGCGCGCCTATCGCGAGAACGACTACCTGCTCGGCCGCCTGCATGCGGCCGACCGGCTGATCGACATCGTCTGCGATGCGGCGGGCTCGGACGCGCTCACGCCCGTCGAGGTCGACGCATTCAAGCGCCACGCGGTGCGCCGCATCCTCGACGCCGAGGAACCGCACCTCGCCACCTGTCGCGCGTTGATCGCGCAATTGCGCGCCGCGCTCGATGCGAAATAGCTGCGATTTTTGGTAGCTCGTTACCCGGCTGCGCATTCATTCGGCAGCATGAAGCAAATTTTTGCTCGGCGCGTTTTCGATTGGCTTCATAATGAAGGCGCAGCAGCGCGAGTCGCGCGCGCCAGAGCATGATCCCGAAAAAGCCTGCCCCGGACTTGATCCGGGGTGCCTACCGCTTTTCGGAAAAGATGATGCTCAAAAGCAATGCGGCGCTCGCGCGATGGCATTGTCGAGGCGCTCCAGCGGCGGGAGCGTGCAAGCCGAGCTGCAGCGGGAGGAAATCGGAGCCGAACAATCGCCGCGCCGGGACAACATGAGGATATCTGCATGTCCGGTCTCTGGGTACGGCTCTTCGTCGCCGGCGCGTTTTTCGCGATCGCCTCACAGTCGCTCGCGCATGACAGCTGGATCTCGCGTGGCGCGCTGCGCAATGCGGCGGGCGAATGGTGTTGCGGCGAAGGCGACTGTTTCGTCATCCCGAGCAAGCAGGTCAGCATCACGCCGACCGGCTACCGCCTGCCCAACGGCGAGACCGTCCCGTTCAACGAGGCGCAGCCGAGCCCGGACGGCGAGTTCTGGCGCTGCAAGCGCGCCGACGGTTCGCGCCGCTGTTTCTTCGCGCCGCCGCCAACCGATTGAGCCGCGCCCCTGGCGCGGGCGGCGAATTGCGAGTAGCGAATGGCGGATAGTGGACGGCCGTCCCATCTATTCGCCACTCACCATTCGCTATTCGCCGGAACCCTATGTCGGAGCCCTTCTGGAAGACCAAGACGCTGGCGGAAATGACCCGCGTCGAGTGGGAGAGCCTGTGCGACGGCTGCGGGCGCTGCTGCCTCAACAAGCTCGAGGACGAGGAGACCGGCAAGTACTACTACACGGATGTCGGCTGCCGCCTGCTCGACGGCGAGACCTGCCGCTGCCGTGACTATCCGAACCGGCAGGCCCTGGTCGACGACTGCGAGCGGCTCACGCCGGAGAATGTCTCGCAGCTCGGCTGGCTGCCGCCGAGCTGCGCCTATCGGCTGATCGAAGAGGGCAAGGATCTCTATTGGTGGCACCCGCTGGTGTCGGGCGATCCCGAGACCGTGCACAGCGCCGGCGTCTCGGTGCGCGGCCGCTTGCAGGGCAGCGAGACCGACGTGCCCGACGACCAGCTGGAGAACCACGTCGTGCGCTGGCCGATCCGGCTGCCGAAGAGCGCGAAAGAGCCGAAAAAGTGACGGCGAACCCGTCATGCCCGCGCACAGCCGTTCTTCGAACGGCTATGCCCGGCAATGACGGCGGACTTTGACCAGTTCTCTTGTGGGCCCTAGAGTTGCCACGCCGTTCTGCCGGACCCCCGTCATGCTCACGCGCCGCAGCGCCCTCCTCTCGGTTGCCGCCGTCAGCCTCGCATCGCGTGCCCGTGCCGACACCTTTCCGACCCGTACGATCACCATCGTGGTGCCCTACCCGCCGGGCGGCCCGATCGACCTGTTGGCGCGGCTGATCGCCCAGGAAGCCGATCTCGGCCAGCCGATCGTGGTGGAGAACCGGCCGGGCGGATCGGGGATCATCGGCGCCGGCGCGGCGGCGCGCGCGGCGCCTGACGGCTACACGCTGGTGCTCGGCACCAACCAGACGCACGCGACCGACCAGAGCCTGGTCAAGAACTGTCCCTATGACGCGGTGCGCGATTTCACGCCGGTCGCCGGGCTCGCCGCGATGCCGCACGTGCTGGTCGCGCGCAAGAACCTGCCGGTTGGGAGCCTCGCCGACCTCGTCGCGCTCGCCAAGCGCGAGCCCGGCAAGCTCACCTTCGGCTCGACCGGCGTCGGCTCGAGCGCGCATCTCGCCGGCGAGCTGTTCAAGACCAAGGCCGGCATCGACATGCTGCATGTCCCGTTCAAGGGCCTCGCGCCGATGACGACCGAGATCCTCGCCGACCGCATCGATCTCAGCATCGCGCCGCTGCCGGGCCTGATCGCCCAGCTCATCGCCAACGGCTCGGTGCGCGCACTCGCGGTCGCGAGCGCGGCGCGCGCCGGGCAGCTTCCCGAGGTTCCGACCTTCGCGCAAGCGGGTGTGCCGGGCGTCGAGGCCGATGCCTGGGCGGCGCTGTTTGCGCCCGCCAAGACGCCGCCTGCGGTGATCGACCGCCTCTATGTCGCGGTCGCGGCCGCCCTGCAGAAGGAAACGGTGAAGACCGGCCTCGCGCGCCAGGGACTGCCGATCGCGCTCAGGACGCCGGCCGAGGTATCCGCCATGCTGCCGGCGGAAGTCGCGAAATGGGCCGCCGTCATCAAGTCGGCGCATATGGCAATGGAGTGAGGGCGCCAGCCTGCTACCGTGGTCGGCCCAATTCCGCGCGCCAAGATGCGGCCGTTCGCTTCATCGTGAGTGAACAAGCCGAGAGCACCGGCGATTTTGCTCTGGTCAGCGGTCCCGAGTGTGGCATCCTTGGTCCTTGTCGGCGTCAGTTCGGGCGCCGCCTGATTTGATCGAGATCAAATCGGGGTTTCGGCGGCTCACGTAAGAGTTCGATCTGGGGCTCGGGCCTATCCGCATCAACCTGATGGCCGCCGATGCCGGGAGCGTTTGATGAGAGCGGTCCTCGACTCGCTGGCCGATTTCCTTCGCGCGGGCGCGGCGCCACGCACACCGCTCGCCAAGGCGATCACCTTCGCGCTCGCCATTAAGCTCGTCGCCATCACGACGATCTGGCTCGTCTGGTTCTCCGGCGACGCTCGCCCGCCCGCCGATGCCGCTACCGTCGCCCATCTCATCGGTCCGACCGCGCCGCCGCCGCCGCCGTAGGAGCACACGCGATGTCCCATCTCGACCCCGTGGCGCTCGACCGGCTGCAGTTCGCCGCCACGGCGCTCTACCACTTTCTGTTCGTGCCGCTCACCCTCGGCCTCTCGTTCCTCCTCGCCATCATGGAGAGCGCCTATGTGATGACCCGCCGCGAGATCTGGCGCGACATGACGCGCTTTTGGGGCAAGCTGTTCGGCATCAATTTCGCCATGGGGGTCGCGACCGGCATCACCATGGAATTCCAGTTCGGCACCAACTGGGCCTATTTCTCCCATTACGTCGGCGACATTTTCGGCGCGCCGCTCGCGCTCGAAGGCCTGATGGCCTTCTTCCTCGAGTCGACCTTCGTCGGCCTGTTCTTTTTCGGCTGGGAGCGCCTGTCGAAGCTCGGGCACCTCACCGTGACCTGGCTGGTCGCGATCGGCTCCAACCTGTCGGCGCTGTGGATCCTCATCGCCAACGGCTGGATGCAGCATCCGGTCGGCGCAACGTTCAATCCCGCGACCATGCGCATGGAGCTGACCTCGTTCTGGGATCTGCTGTTCAATCCCGTCGCGCAGGCGAAATTCGTGCACACGGTCGGCGCCGGCTATGTCACGGGCTCATTCTTCGTGCTCGGGATTTCGGCCTACTATCTGCTTGCGGGCCGGCACGTCGCTTTTGCGCGGCGCTCGATCGTCGTGGCTTCCGCGTTCGGATTGGCGTCGGCGCTGTGCGTCGTCGTGCTCGGCGACGAGAGCGGCTACACGGTGTCGGAAGATCAGAAGGTCAAGCTCGCCGCCATCGAGGCGATGTGGCGGACCGAGCCGGCGCCCGCCGGCCTCACGCTGTTCGGCATCCCCGACACCGCGACGCACCAGACGCACTACAGCATCAAGGTCCCCTGGGTGCTCGGCGTGATCGCGACCCGCTCTTTCGACACGCAAGTCCCGGGGCTCGACGAGCTCGTGGCGCACGCGCGCGACCGCATCAAGAATGGACTCGTCGCCTATGACGCGCTGGAGAAGCTCAGGCAGAACCCGAACGATGCCGCGGCGGCAGGGCAATTCCAGGCGCATGTCGCCGATCTCGGGCATGCGCTGCTGCTCAAGCGCTACGTCGCGGACCCGCGCCAGGCCGATGACGCGCTGATCGCCAAGGCGGCCAGCGACATCATTCCAAACGTGCTGCCGCTGTTCTGGGCCTTCCGCGTCATGGCCGGGCTCGGCTTCTACTTCATCCTGCTGACCGCGACCGTCTTCTGGTTCACGTCGCAGCGCGATTTTTCGCGCCGCTGGCTGCTGCGGCTGATGGCCTGCTCGCTGCCGCTGCCGTGGATCGCAATCGAGCTGGGCTGGTTCATCGCCGAGTATGGGCGCCAGCCGTGGGCGATCGACGGGGTGCTGCCGACCTTCCTCGCCTCCTCGTCGGTCTCGGCCGGCAAGGTGCTGTTCTCGCTCGCCGGATTCATCCTGTTCTACTCGGCCCTGCTCGTGGTCGACCTCGTTCTCATGCGCAAATACATCAAGATGGGCCCGGTCGAGGCGCTCGCCCTGCCGCACGCGGTCGGGCCGGCGCTGGCACCGGCGGAATGACGAAAGGCGCGCCATGTCGATCCCGTTCGATTACGAAACCCTCCGCGTCATCTGGTGGCTCCTCCTCGGCGTGCTGCTGATCGGCTTTGTGGTGATGGACGGCTTCGACCTCGGCGTCGCGGCGCTGCTGCTGTTCGTTGCCCGCAACGACACCGAGCGGCGCGTCGCCATCAACACGATCGGTCCGGTGTGGGAAGGCAATCAGGTGTGGTTGATCCTCGGCGCCGGCGCCGTGTTCGCGGCCTGGCCGATGGTCTATGCGGCGGCCTTCTCGGGCTTCTACATCGCGCTGTTCCTGGTGCTGGCGGCGCTGATCCTGCGCCCGGTCGGCTTCGAATTCCGCGCCAAGTTCCCCAATCCGCTTTGGCGCGCAATCTGGGATGCCGCGCTTTTTGCCGGCGGCGTCGTGCCGACGATCGTGTTCGGCGTCGCCTTCGGCAACCTGCTGCAGGGCGTGCCGCTGCGCATCGACGGAGACTTGCGCCTGTTCTACGATGGCAGCGGATTGTTCGAGCTGCTCAATCCGTTCGGGCTGATGTGCGGGCTCGTCTGCGCTGCGATGATCACGACGCATGGCGCGATTTGGCTTACCGGCAAGGCCGAGGGCCGCGTGGCCGAGCGCGCGCGCGCCTATGTGCGGTTGGGCGCGACGGCGACCGTCGTGTTGTTCGCGCTCGCCGGCCTCTGGGTCGCGTACGGCATCGACGGCTACGCGATCACGGGCGCGATCGCGCATGACGGGCCGTCCAATCCGCTGCTCAAGACGGTGGCGCGCGCGCCCGGCCAGTGGCTCGCCAACTACCGGGGCTATCACTGGATGATGCTGGCGCCGGCGCTCGGCCTGATCGGCCCCCCGCTCGCACTTGCCGCCACGGCCGTGCGCCGCCCCGGCCTCGCCTTCATCTGCAGCGGCCTTGGCATCTTCGGCATCATCGCGACTGCCGGCGTGAGCATGTTCCCGTTCCTGATGCCGTCCGATATCGCACCCAACGCGAGCCTGACCGTGTGGGACGCCTCGTCGAGCCGGCTCACGCTGTTCGTGATGCTGGTATCCACGCTGCTGATCCTGCCGGTCGTGCTGATCTACACCGGCATCGTCTACCGGGCGCTGCGCGGCCCCGTCACGCCGCAGCAGGTCGAGAGCGGTTCCACCCACCTTTATTGAGGATCAGCGCCGATGTGGTACTTCACCTGGATCCTCGGCGTCGGCCTCGCCTGCGGCGCCGGCATTCTCAATGCGCTCTGGCACGAGTTGCACATGCCCGACGAGAAGATCGACAATTGACGTCGCAACGTCGGCGACGTCACGATCTCCGCCATGGTCGGCCGTCGAGCACGCGCCCGCGTTTTTTGATCAATTCGCGGATCTGCGGCAGCCGCAGCTCGCTGCCGTCGTCACCCTCGATCAATTGCACGCCGAGCTCGTTCTCCCGCGCGACCCGCGCGGCCGCGAGCGCATCGTCGCGGTCATCATAGGGCCCGCTGGGCGAGAGCCCGGGCTTGGCCATCTTGCGCTGCATGAACTCCTCGTAGGGGACCGGCCGATCCGTCCACCAAAACAGATATTTTGTCATCGCGGTTCCTCCGCCGTGGTTTCCTGGAGAGTGTTCCGTTCCGGCGGAATCAGAACACACTATAATCCCTCTCAAGCCGCCTCGGTGGTCGGGGCGACGATCTTGAGGCCAGGCGCCGCCCCGGCGGCGGCCGGCTCCTGGCCGAGACGCAGCGGCGGCAGATCGAGGGCGCGGCGCACCGCCGCCAGCATCTCGATCGTGTGCGGCTCCATGTCCTCGTCGATTCCCATGACGTAGTCGACGGCGCCGACCGCGATCGCGCGCGAGTCGAGGTCGGGCAGCAGGTCGACGAGCGTCTCCATCGCTCCGGCGCGATCGAACAGCACGATCAGCGTCTGCTCGCGCAGCAGGCGTGCACGCCGCTCGCGGCCGACGCCGGCGAACTGCGGCGAATGGCTGAACGTATAGGCAGCCCGCTCGAGCCGCGAGCCGCGCACCGAGCCGCACGCCTCGTTGACGAGGCACAGAATGCGGATGATCGCCTCGGGAACGCCGCCGCGCGGCATGCTGGCGAGCGCGGATTGCACCTCCGGCAGATGACGCAGCTCGTCCTTTTCCTTGCGGGTGCGCTGGAAGCTGTGCGTCTCGCCGACCTTGTGCATCAGCGGATTGCTGTAAAGCGCGAAGAACGCAAGCTCATACCAGGCGTCGCGCACGTCGCGATAGACGTCGAGCCAATGCTCGACCAGATCGGCCATCAGCGTCTCGGCGTGGAGAAAGAGATTGTCCTCGGCGACCGATTGACGCGAATTGCGCACCTCTTGGGCGAGCGTGCCGAGCTGGGCGACGCCGGGAACCCGGTCCGACAGCATGCGGCGCTGCAGGCGCATCGGGTGCAGGTTCTGCAAGGTCGTGGCGAGTGCCGGGGTCGCGAGCGACTGCACCAGCGGCCTGACGCACAGGTCATAGCTCTCGGCGGCAAGCTCCGCGAGCCGCGCAACCGCGGCGAAATCCGCCTCCTCGGCGCGCCCACCCGGGTCGAGCGCGAGCACGTCGCTCATGTGACGCTCGTGGAAATCGACCTCGAAGCGTGCGTGCACGCCCTCGCCGTGCTGCTCCTCGAGCGTCATCTCGTAGAGCCCGGGCGGCAGCGCCTCGATCGTCTTGAGCACCGAGACGATCTCGCTGTGCTCTTTCTTTGCGGTCGACGAGGACACGAAGATGCCGAGATGGCCAACCGAGTCGTGCACCATGTAGATGATGCGCTGACCGCGGATCTTGATCTCGCGCTCGTCCGCATAGGTGTCGACGATCCAGTTGAGCGCCTGCTGCGGCGGCGTGATGTTGTCGCCGTGGCTGGCGAACACCACGATCGGCGCGCGGATCGCCTTGAGGTCGATCGAGCGGCCGCGCTCGAGCCGCGCCTCGCCGCGCGACAGCCGGTTGCCGACGAAGATGTTGTCGAGAATCCAGTGGATTTCCGCCTCGTTGAGGAAATAGAAGCCGCCCCACCATTTCTCGAATTCGAGGAAACGGCCGGCGGATTTTTCCGGCGCCGCGAACACGTCGTAGTACTTGCGGAAGAAGCTGCGCCCCGGATCCATCGCCTCGAAGTTCATCACCAGATTGGCGCCGTCGAACTCGCCGTTATTGAGATCGGCGGCGAGCAGCGCCGGCAGCGTGCCGCCAAGCAGGCCGCCGCTGTAGCGCATCGGGTTGCGGCCGTTGACGCCCGACCAGGTGGCGAGCGGCGCGCCGTTGATGACGATCGGGCCCGTGATGGTCGGCTCGGCGGCGGCGAGCACCAGGGTCGCCCATCCGCCCTGGCAGTTGCCGACCACCGCGGGTGGCGGCGCGTCGGGATGGCGGCGGACGATCTCCTTGTAGAACCTGGCTTCCGCCCGCATGACGTCGGCCAGCGTCTGGCCGGGCTCGGGGTGCTGGCCGAACACGACGAAGTAGACCGAATGGCCGCCGTGCAGCGCAACCCCGACCTGGCTGTCCGGCTTGAACCCGCCGATGCCCGGCCCATGGCCGGCGCGCGGGTCGATGATCATGTAGGGCCGCTTCCACTCGTGCGTCTCGATCCCCTTGGGTGGGCGGATGGCGAGCAGCGCGTAGTTGACGGGTCGCTGGAAGGCGCGCCCGTCCATGATCGCATCGTATTCATAGGCGAGCACCGGCGGCGCCCCGGCCGCTTCGTGCGCCTCGAAGATGTTGCCGCGCTCGCGCAGGACGTCGGCGGTCAGCACCGCGCGCTGCCAGGCATCGACCAGGTACGCCTGGCCGAGCTCGACGAGCTTGGGCCAGCCGGTGCGGAAAAGCTCCGATTGCAGGCGCAGCCAGCTTTCCGCCGTCCCTTGCATCCAGGCATGCTCGCGCGTCGAGATGGTCGACGCATGCCGGCTCGCATGCGCCACCATCCGTTGCAGTTGCCGCGCCGTCGCGTCGCCCGTCGCCATCCCGCTGTCGGCGCGCCGCTGGAGATCCTCGATTGACTTGATGAACATGTTCTTCATCCCCTTCTCGGCAAGCGAAAGCATCTTGACGCGACCCCTCGTTTCTTGTGAAGTAGGATCAGCCGCATCTTATAATTTGGGGTAAATGGGCGTTGGATTAAGTCAATTACCTCTTATGTATTCTCATGCTTTCGATATAAAATTCGGAAAAAGCTTTATCGATCGCCCTGTTGACGTACCCTCATAGGGAGAAATACTTACGCCCCTGAGGCTGATCCTTGACGCGGAGATGGCGACCGAGCGACGGGCGCAGCGGGAAAACAAGACTAAAGGCTGATATTGGCGACCAGGATCACCCTGCCCCACGCGTCGATCTCGGAGACTTCGGGCATGCGCCATCACCGCTGGCGCTCACCCTTCTTTGATCGTGATGTGCGCGGCGCGCACCACGTTGGCCCACTTGTCGATCTCGGACGCGACGTATGCGCCGAATTCGTCCGGCGTGAACACGATCGGCGTGGTCGCGACCTCGGCGAGGCGCTTCCTGACGACCGGGTCCGCGAGGCCCGCGTTGATCTCGCGATTGAGCCGCGCGATGACGTCGGCCGGCGTGCCGCGCGCCACGCCGACGCCGCACCATGAATTCGCGACGTAGAGCGGCAGGGTTTCGCGCATGGTCGGGACCTCCGGCAATCCCGGGTAACGGGTCTTGCCCAGCACCGCGATCGGCCGGATGGCGCCGGCGCGGATCTGCGGCAGCACGCCGGTCATGACGTCGATCGCGAGCTGCACCTGTCCGGCCATGAGATCGGTATCCATCGGCGCGCCGCCCTTGTAGGGCACGTGCACGAGCTGCACGCCGGCCATCATCTGAAAGAGCTCGTTCGCGACATGCGACGTCGAGCCGACGCCGTACGAGCCGATGGTGATCGTGCCGGGATGCGCTTTCGCGTAGGCGATCAGCTCCGGGACGGTTTTTGCCGGAAACGACGGATGCGCGACCAGCACGAGCGGAAAGTCGATCAGGCCGGCGACCGGCGCGATGTCGCGTCTGAGGTCGAACGGCAGATGCTTGAACAACGCCGGATTGACGGCGGCCGAGGCCGCCACGAACAGCAGTGTGTAGCCGTCCGCCGGCGACGCGATCACGTTCTGGATCGAGATGTTGGTGGATGCGCCCGGCCTGTTCTCGACGAACACCTGCTGGCCGAGGCGCTCGCTGAGCGATGCCGCCGTGATGCGCGCGACGATGTCGGCGCCGCCGCCGGGCGGGAACCCGACGACGAAGCGTATCGGCCGCGACGGATAGTCGTCGGCGAAAGCGGAGCCGGACGCCAGCGCCGCGGCGCCGGCGCTCGCGAGCGTGAGGAATGATCTGCGACTAAAGGAGTTCCGAGCACGCATGGGCGTCTCCTATGTCTCCGGGGCGTCACTCTCCGTTGCTTCCACACCTTCCAGATTGAAGAACCGCGCCGCATTACGCCATAGAATGCGTTCCTTGTCCTGCGGCGAAATTGCCAGTCCCTGCACGATCTCGACGTGCTCGCGCGGGTCGATCGGCACCGGGCCGTAATCGGTGCCGAGCATCACGCGGTCAGCGCCGAACACCTCGACGGCTTCGCGCACATGCGGCGCCCAGAAGCCCATGGTGTCGACATGGAGCAGCTTGAGATACTCGCGCGGCCGCCGCTCGCACCGGATCTGCGCGCCCTCCGGCATGCCGTCGCACCCGAGCCGCCAGCCGAAATCGAGCCGTCCCATGACGGGAAGGAGGCCGCCGCCCATGTGCGCGACCACGATCTTGAGGCGCGGAAAGCGGTCGAACAGCCCGGACAGGATCATGCGGGCGAGCGCCATCGCGGTGTCGAACGGGCGGCCGACCAGCTCGTCGAGCTTGTACTGGTCCATCTGCCGGTCGTGGCCGATCGGCACCCGCGGCGGATGGATGAACAGCGGCACTTGGCGATCCTCGGCCCATTCCCAGAACAGGAAGGCATCCTCGCCGTCGATGAAGCGGCCGTGCCAGCTGGTGTTGATCAGAAGGCCTTTGAGGCCGAGCGAGTCGAGGCAGCGCCCGCCTTCCGCGATGTGACCGGGCTCGAGCGGATTGATCGTGCCCAGCCCCCAATTGGTCGGCGCGCGCGCCACCAGCCCGGCGATCTGGTCGTTCACCGCCTTGACGATGTCGAGCGCCGGCGCCGACGAGATCGCCGTGATGGTCTCGGCGCCGAACGAGTTGCTGATCAGCCGCCCGGTGACGCCGGCGCGTGCCAGCACCTCCTGCTGCAGCGCGAAGTCGGTCATCTCGTAGTAACCGACCGCCGGCAGGCCGCGATAGTTGGTGACCACATTGCGCCCGACCGGCGTGCCGCCCAGCGCCTCGGCGACGCCGAAACGGTCGCTGGCCGGACGCGGCACGCAGTGGGTGTGGATGTCGATGATGGGCAAGGCCACTTGCTCCGAATCACCTCCACCTCATGGTGAGGAGCGTCGTGAAGCGACGCGTCTCGAACCACGAGGTGGCCAATGCACGGGCCGCCCTCGTCCTTCGAGACGCCCATCCTCGCAACGCGAGGATGGGCTCCTCAGGATGAGGGCGGATCACGGGAGCTGTGGCGTTTCAAATATTCAGCACCCGCCCATACGCATCGAGCACTGCTTCCTTCATCATCTCGGACAGCGTCGGATGCGGGAAGATCGTGTGCATCAGCTCTTCCTCGGTGGTCTCGAGGTTCATTGCCACCACGTAGCCCTGGATCAGCTCGGTCACCTCGGCGCCGACCATGTGCGCGCCCAAAAGCTGGCCGGTCTTCTTGTCGAAGATCACCTTGACGAGGCCCTGGTCCTCGCCGAGCGCGATCGCCTTGCCGTTGCCGACGAAGGGGAAACGGCCGACGCGGATGTCGAGCTTCTTCTCCTTGGCGGCCTGCTCGGTCAGCCCGACCGAGGCGACCTGCGGCGAGCAGTAGGTACAGCCCGGGATCATCAGCTTGTCCATCGGGTGCGGATTGAGCCCCTTGATCGCCTCGACGCAGATCACCCCCTCGTGCTCCGCCTTGTGCGCCAGCATCGGTGGGCCGGCGACGTCGCCGATCGCGTAGATGCCGGGGATATTGGTCTTGCAAAGGCCGTCGATGACGATGGTGCCGCGCTCGGTCTTCACGCCGAGCTTTTCCAGGCCGAGGTTCTCGATGTTGCCGACGACCCCGACCGCCGAGATCACGCGCTCGGCCTCGATCGTCTGCGTCTTGCCCTTGCCGTCGTCGATGGTCGCAACGACGCTGTCGCTCTTCTTGTCGAGCTTCGTCACCTTGGCGCCCGTCAGGATCTTGATGCCCTGCTTTTCGAAGCTCTTGCGCGCGAAGGCCTGAATCTCGGCGTCTTCCACCGGGAGAATCTGCGGCAGCACCTCGACGACCGTCACGTCCGCGCCGAGCGTGCGGTAGAACGAGGCGAACTCGATGCCGATCGCGCCCGAGCCGACGACCAGCAGCGATTTCGGCATGCGCTCGGGCACCATCGCCTCGAAATAGGTCCACACCAGCTTCTTGTCCGGCTCGAGCCCCGGCAGCACGCGCGGCCGCGCGCCGGTCGCCACGATGATGTGCTTGGCCTGGTAGCTGCCCGGTCCGAGCGCGCCCTTCGGCGCCTCCGCGGGCGCGGCCTTCACGGTGATCTTGCCGGGTGCCTCGATCGTCGCCTCGCCCCAGATCACGCTTACCTTGTTCTTGCGCATCAGGAAGCCGACGCCGTCATTGAGCCGCTTCGACACGGCGCGCGACCGCTTCACCACGGCGGCCGCGTCATAGCCGACATTGTCGGCCGTGAGCCCATAGTCCTTGGCGTGCTGCATGTAGTGGAAGATCTCGGCGGAGCGCAGCAGCGCCTTGGTCGGGATGCAGCCCCAGTTGAGGCAGATGCCGCCGAGATAGGCGCGCTCGACGATCGCGGTCTTCAAGCCGAGCTGTGCGGCGCGGATCGCCGTCACGTAGCCGCCCGGGCCGGAGCCGATGATGATGATGTCGAAATTCGTGTCGGCCATGAGGGACTCTCGTGCGGGACTCTCGTGCGCGTGGCGCCAAACATGCGGATGACGCGCCCGGGTTATCATATTTACGCGCCCCGCGAAGCCCCCGCCGCAAGGCTCGGTCGCGCGTCCCGAATGATCGAAAACGTCTCTGGAATATGGGTTTCGTCGGGCACAATTGTAACGGGGTGCGCCCGTGACACGTCGGGAGGAGGTCGCCTGAGCGGATACGCCGGCGGCGCGCTGTCCGCCACGCCCGACGTAAACAAGAAGAGCCCCGTCCCGGCTGGCGTCGGGACGAGGCTCGTTCGATCAGGCCGGCGCGTCAGGCACGATGACGGATAATAGCAAAACCGGACAGGCGCCGCAGGATCGTTACTTCGGCTTCACGATTACCATCGGGTTGTTGCCCGGCATGGCCGCCGGCACCGGATGGTGCGACCGATCGGTCTCGGAGTTCGCCGCAATGGTCAACGGGTTGTTGCCCGGAGTGGCCTTCATCGGCTCGGCCTTCGCCGCCACCACCACATGATGCCTGATGTGATGTCGCTGTTTTGCCGACGCGTTCACGACGAACAGCCCGCATACGAGCGCGCTGACGCCAACGATGATAGCAGTCTTCTGGAACATGATCGCCCCTTGGTTTTCCTCGCAAACTGCGCTCTTAGACGTTTGGCGCAGCGGCATAACGCTAGCATAAAAATCCGGGGATGTTTCATAAATTTTCCGAAAATCCACGAGTCGGCGTGATCAACGCCCGGTTGCTCGATTCGGCGAGACATCCCGGCGATACCGCCAGACAGACGAACTGCCGGAAATCCAGCATCCAGCGATCCGAGGATATGCCACCTCGAAAACGTCGCGGGGGACCGCGATGGGAAGAAGCAGGCCGAGGATCGGCCTCGCCCAGGGTCAGCGCATCAATGTGGCGCGGTCCGGCCGACGCCTACACCAGCATCGCGGTCGGGCTTTCGATGAAGCGCTTGATCTCGGAGATCAGCTCGGCGCCGAGCGCGCCGTCGACGGCGCGGTGATCGCATGAGAGCGTGATCTTCATCTGCGTCGCGATCGCGAGCTTGCCGTCCTGCACCACGGCGCGCTGCTCACCGGTGCCGACCGCGAGGATCGTCGTTTGCGGCGGGTTGATCACGGCAGTGAATTCCTCGATGCCATACATGCCGAGATTGGAGACCGCGCTCGCGCCGCCCTGATACTCCTCTGGCTTGAGCCGGCGCGCCCGCGCGCGGGCGGCAAAATCCTTCATCTCGCGCGAGATCGTGATCAGCGATTTCTCGTCGACCTTGCGCACCACCGGCGTGATCAGGCCGCCCGGGATCGCGACCGCGATGCCGATGTCGGCATGGTGATGCTTTAGCATGCCGCTCTCGGTCCAGGTCACGTTGGTGTCGGGCTTGCGCACCAGCGCGAGGCCCAGAGCCTTGATGACGAAGTCGTTGACCGAGAGCTTGTAGGCCGGCTTGCCGTCCTCGCCTTTCGGCGCGGTCGAGTTGATGTCCTCGCGCGCCGCCAGCAGGCGATCGATGGTGCACGTCACCGTGAGATAGAAATGCGGGATCGTGAGCTTCGCCTGCACCAGCCGCTGCGCGATGATCTTGCGCATGCTGTCGTGCGGGACGACATCGTAGGAGCCTGGCGCGTAGAAGGCGCGGATCTTGTCGTCCGCCAGTGCCTGGATCGGCACGGCGACACCCGCGGCGGGCGCGGCTGCCGGCGCGCGCAGCGCGCCGCCGCTCTTCGCCTGCTCGACGTCGCGCGCGATCACGCGCCCATGCGGGCCCGTGCCGGCAACGCGGGCGATCTCGATATTGGCTTCCTTGGCGAGCCGCCGCGCGAGCGGCGACGCGAAGATGCGGCCATGGCCATTGGTGCGCGGTGCTTGTGCTGGGGGGGTGCTCGCGCCCGGAGCACTCCCGGCTCCCTCTACCCGAAGGGGAGAGGGAGGGGGTGAGGGGCGCTGTGTGGGTGTGGCGGGCGCGGCGCTTGCCACTGGCGCCGAGGTCCCCTCACCCGCCCCGCTTCGCGGGGCACCCTCTCCCCGTTGGGGAGAGGGTGAAGCAGCGGCCTTCCCGGCGCCCGCGGCGGCGGCTTTCACATCCTCGCCCTCGGCGGCGAGAACCGCGATCAACTGATTGACCGGCACGTCGGCGGTGCCCTCCGGCACGACGATCTTCGCCATCACGCCGTCGTCGACCGATTCGTATTCCATGGTCGCCTTGTCGGTCTCGATCTCGGCCAGGATGTCGCCGGTCTTGACCTTGTCGCCTTCCTTCTTGAGCCACTTGGCGAGATTGCCCTTTTCCATGGTGGGCGACAGCGCCGGCATCAGGATGTTGATCGGCATCGGCTCACCGTTCGCGCTTCGCGGGTTTTTGGGCGCTCTTCTTGACGGATTTCTTCGGCGACATGCGCGGCTACCTGTAGGCGACGGCTTTCGCCGCCTCGACGACCTCGGCGACCGAGGGCAGCGCGAGCTTTTCCAGGTTCGCGGCGTATGGCATCGGCACGTCCTTGCCGCACACACGCGCGACCGGCGCATCGAGATAATCGAAGGCGTGCTCCATGATGCGCGCCGCGACCTCGGCGCCGACGCCCGACTGCGGCCAGCCTTCCTCGACGACGACGCAGCGGCCGGTCTTCTTCACCGACTCGACGATCGTGGCCGTGTCCATCGGCCGCAGCGTGCGCAGGTCGATCACCTCGGCGGAGAGATTGTCTTTCGCCAGCTCCTCGGCAGCCTTGAGTGCATAGCTCATGCCCATCGACCAGGCGACCAGCGTCACGTGCTCGCCCGGCCGGAAAATCTTCGCCTTGCCGATCGGCACCGTGTAGTCGTCGAGCTTGGGCACCGGCGAGGAGTGCCCGTAGAGGATCTCGTTCTCGAGGAAGATCACCGGGCTCGGCAGGCGGATCGCCGACTTGAGCAGGCCCTTGGCGTCGGCCGCCGTATAGGGCGCGATCACGGTGAGGCCCGGGACGTGCGAGTACCAGGACGAAAAGTCCTGGCTGTGCTGGGCGGCGACGCGCGCGGCCGCGCCGTTCGGACCGCGAAAGACGATCGCACAGCCCATCTGCCCGCCCGACATGTAGAGCGTCTTGGCAGCCGAGTTGATGATCTGGTCCATCGCCTGCATGGCGAAATTGAAGGTCATGAACTCGACGATCGGCTTGAGCCCCGCGAGCGCCGCGCCGATGCCGAGGCCGGCGAAACCGTGCTCGGTGATCGGCGTGTCGATGACGCGGTCTTCGCCGAATTCCTGCAGCAGTCCCTGCGTGACCTTGTACGCCCCCTGATATTCGGCGACCTCCTCCCCCATCACGAACACGTCGGGATCGCGCCGCATCTCCTCGGCCATGGCGTCGCGCAAGGCTTCGCGCATCGTCATGGTCGCCATCTCGGTGCCGTCCGGCACGTCCGGCTCGGGCTGCGCGGCGGGTTGCGGCGGCGCCGCGACCGCCGACTTCGGCGCAGCCGGCGCGCGCGCTTCCTGCGCGGCAGGCGCTTCCAAGGCCGCCGGCGACACGGATTCGGCACCCTTGTCCTGCTGCGCGGGTTGCTCCGGCGCGGACGACGGCTGCGTGGACGGTGCCGCGGGATGGAAATTGTTGAGCGCCGCCGAATCCTCGCCCTCCGACAGGATCACGGCGATCGGCGTGTTGACCGCAACATCGGCGGTGCCCTCAGGCACCAGAATCTGACCGAGCGTGCCCTCGTCGGTCGCCTCGACCTCCATGGTCGCCTTGTCGGTCTCGATCTCGGCGATGATGTCGCCGGATTTGATCTTGTCGCCCTGGTGCTTGACCCACTTGGCGAGGTTGCCCTTTTCCATCGTGGGCGAAAGCGCGGGCATCAATACGGGGATCGGCATCGGCGTTCTTGTGCTCGGGCTTCGATTTCAGGCGGTGCGTACGACGTCGGTCCACAGCTCCGACGGATCGGGCTCGGGATCGTGGGTGGCAAATTCGGCCGCGTCATTGATGGTCTTGCGGATATCGGCGTCGATCTTCTTGAGCTCGTCCTCGCTGGCACGCTTGCTCGAAAGCAAGCGTGCTCGCACCTGCTCAATCGGGTCGTGCTCGGTGCGCACCTTCTCGACCTCCTCGCGCGTGCGGTACTTGGCGGGATCGGACATCGAGTGGCCGCGGTAGCGGTAGGTCATCATCTCGAGGATATAGGGGCCCTTGCGGTCGCGGCACCATTGCACGGCCTTGTCGCCCGCCGCCTTGACGGCGCGCACGTCCATGCCGTCGACCTGCTCGCCCGGAATATTGAACGACACGCCGCGCTTGGAGAAATCGGTCTGCGCCGACGCGCGCGTCACCGACGTGCCCATGGCGTAGCGGTTGTTCTCGATGATGTAGATCACGGGGAGCTTCCACAGCTCCGCCATGTTGAAGCTTTCGTAGACCTGGCCCTGGTTGGCGGCGCCGTCGCCGAAATAAGTGAGGCTGACGCCGTCGTTCTTGCGATAGCGGTTGGCGAAGGCAAGCCCGGTGCCGATCGGTACCTGGGCGGCGACGATGCCGTGGCCGCCATAGAAACCCTTGGCGACGCTGAACATGTGCATCGAGCCGCCCTTGCCCTTGGAATAGCCGCCGCGCCGGCCGGTCAGCTCCGCCATCACGCCCTTCGGGTCCATGCCGCAAGCCAGCATGTGGCCGTGGTCGCGGTAGCCGGTGATGACCTGATCGCCTTCCTTGATCGCCATCTGCATGCCGACCACGACGGCTTCCTGGCCGATGTAGAGGTGGCAGAAGCCGCCGATCAGGCCCATGCCGTACATCTGGCCGGCCTTTTCCTCGAACCGGCGGATGAGCAGCATATCGCGATATGCCTTGAGCTCGCGCTCCTTGCCGAGATCGGGGACGGCCGGCTTGGCCTCAGGCTTGGAGTCCGCTTTGGCGTCCGCCTTGGGTTCCGCAGCCGCTGGCGCTGGTTTTTTCTTGGCGACCGCCATGACGTTGACCTCTGGTTCCGAGCGGATGCAGCGGGAGTCCATAGCCCAAATCGCCGCCCGGCGGAAGCGTTCCGCCGGCTCGGCGGGATCGCCGATGCTTTCCGCAAACGCATGTTGACACAAGGCAAATTGGGAATGGCCAGACCCGCGTCAAGCGGCGTCGAGCGCATGTTTCGGCGAAAGCCTGCCCCGGACTTGATCCGGGGTGGACGCCGGTTCGCCGACAAGAACATGCGCCAAATAAGGAGGGCTGGAGCGTGTTCCGATTCGGTCGGAACGGAGTACGCTCTAGCGACCTCAGCGGCGGGCGGGCATCAGGATCAGGTCGTGCGGATCCGCATAGTCGAGAAGCTCGCGCGCCCGCTCGTCGAGCATGTCGGGGTCGACGCTGTCCGATTTGAGCAGCGTGATGCGCCGTTGCCAGGTGTCGCGCTCGGCCGTGGCCTCGGCAAGCTCGCTGGTGAGCGTTGCGATCTGCTTGTCCATCTGCTCGCGCGCACGCAGGCCGTGGTCGCCCGTATAGGCGTTGAGGCCGAAATAGCCGATCAGCGCCGCGGCGAGCGCGTAGAGGCCGAGACCGGTGAAGAACGAGCGCAGGCGCGGACGCGTGACCATGTCGGCAAGAATGCCGCCGCGCCGTTAAGGCGCCATTAACGACCCGCGCGTCAGCGCAAGGCGCGCAATGCCGCGCGCCCGGCGAATTTCGCCTGCGCGCCTAGCTCTTCTTCGATACGCAGCAGCTGGTTGTACTTGGCGGTGCGGTCCGAGCGCGCGAGCGAGCCGGTCTTGATCTGGCCGCAGCCGGTCGCGACCGCCAGATCCGCGATGGTCGAATCCTCGGTCTCGCCCGAGCGATGCGACATCACGGCCGTATAGGCGGCCTTGTGCGCCATCTCGACGGCCGCGAGGGTCTCGGTGAGGGTGCCGATCTGGTTGACCTTGATCAGGATCGAGTTGCCGAGCCCGCGCTTGATGCCGTCCGCAAGCCGCGTGACGTTGGTGACGAAGATGTCATCGCCGACCAGCTGGCATTTTTGCCCGATCAGGTCGGTCAGCGTCTTCCAGCCGGCGAAATCGTCCTCCGCCATGCCGTCCTCGATCGATACGATCGGGTAGCGCCCGACCAGCTCGGCCAGGTACTTGGCCTGCTCGTCGGACGAGCGGACTTTGCCTTCGCCTTCATAACGATAGGCGCCGTCCTTGAAGAATTCGGATGAAGCCGGGTCGAGCGCCAGGCTGATGTCCTCGCCGGGCCGGTAGCCGGCCGCCTCGATCGCCTTCATGACGAAGCCGAGCGCGGCGTCGGCGGACGGCAGGTTGGGCGCAAAGCCGCCCTCGTCGCCCACGTTGGTGTTGTGGCCGGCTTCGTGCAGCGCCTTCTTGAGCGTCTGAAAAACCTCGACGCCCATGCGCAGCGCCTCACGGAACGTGGGCGCGCCGAGCGGCATGATCATGAATTCCTGAAAGTCGATCGGATTGTCGGCATGCACGCCGCCATTGACGATGTTCATCATCGGCACCGGCAGGAGCCGCGCCGC
>Ga0209006_10000964_pt1 | contig 26561 bp, 16 predicted proteins | sample JacPin_JW_Ref_O2_FD_188567 | JGI IMG/M metagenome (GOLD analysis project Ga0209006, IMG submission 188567) | Forest soil microbial communities from Algoma, Ontario, Canada - Jack Pine, Ontario site 1_JW_Ref_O2 (SPAdes) (version 2) | ecosystem: Environmental > Terrestrial > Soil > Boreal...
CCGGCGGAATCTGTAATCCCGCCACCGACGAACTCATTCTGGGATCCCGCGAAACCGGTGTCACCTACAACGGCCAACCCTCCCAGCCCAGCCAGCGAAAGGACCTGCACGGCGCCCTCGTTCTAGCCAGCCGCAGCGAGGTCAAGCGCGGAGAGTGGAAGCAATTCGAATCCGCCGCGTTCAATATTCGACCCATGGGATCCGTCGCCTATAAACTCGGCCTCGTCGCTGCTGGCCGCGCCGACCTCACCTTCACGCTGGTTCCCAAGAACGAGTGGGATGTCGCCGCCGGTGCCGCCCTCGTTGAAAGTGCTGGAGGCTGGACCCTCAAACTCGATAACTCGCCGCTGCGTTGCAATCAGAAAGATCCGCTCATCTCCGGCCTGCTCGCAGGAGGTCCATTTCTGCGCGGTCCCCTGCTCCTGTTGCTCGACCAGCATTCGCAAACAACAGGTGCCGAGAAGCAATCCTGACACGCGCCATCCGATAAATACTTTCCTATAGTCATTCGCAGGCCGCCAACGAAGCGAACATCGCCCCGTCTTGTCTACCTCTAAGTCGATATCGCAAAAATATTTTGTGCATTGTTTTTTTGACTGCAGCGCTCAATCAGGATTACAGAAGTAACTCAATCGCCCGCAGTGTCACGAGTTATCGCGCCGGCACCGAATGGCTGGCATCCTCCAAACAGCCCGCCCCGCGCCTGTTTTCAGCTACTTCACCACTTGAACCCCGACGGACACTGCGCCGCGCGAATCTGTACATGTCATTTCCACCAGTCGCCGCTTCGCAGTCGGTGAACCTAAGGCATCTGGGAACAACTATCTCATCTCGCTAGATTCAGCCTGAGGACAATCGACTAGTCCCCCACTCCGTAAGGTCGAGGGCTCGCAATGTTTAAAGCAGCTGAGATATTCGAAATAGAACGATCGTCCTTGAATTCTAATTGCCGATTTTCCTCTGCGGTCGCTTCGCGTCTGAGCGTCTTGATATTCCTTCTGGCGGCCACATTCGCCACCACTTCGTGCGGAACCACCGCGCAAGCCGCCGGCTCGCAAAACCAGTCGCAGCTGAAGATCGCTGGTAGCTTACCTAGTGCCACCGTAAATGAGGCTTACAACGCCGTTCTCGCCGTCGGCGGGGGTGGATCGCCGTATCAATTCACCGCCAATGGTGTCTTGCCTCCCGGCGTCACTCTAAACCCAGTCACCGGATCATTCGTAGGCAAGCCGACAACCGCGGGCATCTACGCTTTTGAAGTCGTCGTGACCGATCTTCCACGAACCGATCGCGGCACTCAGATGTTCACTCTAAACGTTGGCAAGGGGGCCAGCAACGGCGGCGGTGGCGGAAACACGGGCAACGTCACAGTTAGCGTCTCGCCATTGAGCGCCACTCTAAGCTCAAGTCAGAAGCAGCAATTCACCGCAACGGTCAGCGGAACATCGAACACCGCCGTGACCTGGTCGGCAACAGCGGGATCGGTCGATAGCACGGGTCTGTTCACCGCTCCAAGCGTCACCTCGCAAACCAGCGTCGCCGTCACTGCCACCAGCAACGCCGATTCAACGAAGTCCGCCAGCGCCGCAGTCACCGTCAATCCGCCGAACCAGCAGTCTCTGCAGATCACTACCGGAACTCTGCCCGCGGGTCAGCAGGGCAGCACCTACAACGAAGCGTTTACTGCCACCGGTGGAACCACACCCTATAGCTGGAGCATTTCCGCAGGCACGCCTCCACCAGGACTCTCCATGAGCGCAAGCGGCGATTTCAGCGGCTCGCCCTTTTCCAGCGGCACTTACAGTTTTGCAGTCACCGTCACCGACGCGGGCAGTAAAACCGTCAGTGGGAATTTTAGCGTCAGCATAACGGCCGGCACCGGCTACGATGGCCCAGCGCAACTTCCTCTGGTGACAGTCGCCAGTTCCGTGGCCGACACTCCCGCCCCAGGATCTGTAATCGCGGTCAATGCGAATGGCAATCTGCAAGCTGTGTTGAACAGCGTGCAATGCGGTAATACGATCACGCTGCAAGCCGGAGCAACCTACACTGGCATCTTCCAGTTCCCTGCTAAAAACTGCGACGATAGCCACTGGATCATCGTTCGCACCAGCGCTTCCGACAGCAGTCTGCCCGCTGAAGGTCAGCGCCTCACGCCCTGCTATGCCGGAGTCGCTTCTTTAACCGGCCGTCCGCAATACAGCTGCAACAATCCGCAGAATGTTCTCGCCAAGCTTGTCAATCCAGGTGGCGGAAACGGCCCAATAGTATTTCAAGCGGGAGCCAATCACTACCGCTTACTCGGACTGGAACTGACGCGAACCGCAGGCGTCAAAGGCGCACCGACGCTAGTCTCCGTCGATCACGGCTTTACGGGCAGCTACTTCGTGCTCGATCGCAGCTGGCTGCATGGCACGACGCAGGATGACACCGAAGATGGATTCGAAATGGCCGGTACCAGTAACGTTGCCGTCGTCGATTCCTACTTCAGCGACTTTCATTGCACCTCCAGCACTGGAGCCTGCACCGACTCGCATTCCATCCACGGAGGCACCGGAACGTCGCAAGATAGCGCCTTCGAAATTCGAGACAACTTCCTTGAAGCCTCCGGCGAAGCCATTATGTTTGGTGGCGGCGGGGCCTCAACCACTCCGACCGACATCACCATTCACTACAATCATTTCTTCAAGCCATGGCAGTGGATGCCAGGCAACACCCCGTTCCAGGGTGGAGCGTCGGGCAAGCCGTTCGTAGTCAAAAATCATCTTGAACTCAAGAACGCAGTCCGCGTCCTCGCCGAAGGCAACCTGATGGAAGACGTTTGGGGCGGCTTTAGCCAGACCGGATTCGCCATCTTGCTGACTCCTAAAAACCAGCACACCCAAGGCGGCGACAACATCTGCCCGATCTGCCAGGTCACCGATGTGACGATTCGCTACACGCACATCGCCCACGGCGGTGGTGGCATCGTCATGGCCACCGTCGTCTCCGGCAACGGAGAAGGTGGAGCGCCCGCCAAGGCCGGAATGCGCTTCAGCATTCACGATGTCGTCATGGACGACATCAGCCGGAATTACACCGGCGGTCTCGGTAGGTTGTTCCTGATTGCCAATGGCTGGCCGCAGAATCCGGTCAATACGATCACCATCAACCACATCACCGGCATTCCGGATTCTGAGGGTGGCATTATTATCGCCGGCAACAAAAGTGCGAACCCGCCGATGTACGGATTCGTCTTCACCAACAACATTGTAATAACCGGCAAATATCCGGTCTGGAACGAAGGCGGGGGCGAAACCAGCTGCGCGTTCTCCGACGTTCCGCTTACCAGTATCAACACCTGCTTCACTACCTACACTTTCAACAACAACGCGCTCGTGGCCGCTCCATCGCACTACAAGCCATCCATGTGGCCGCAGATCTCCATGTTCATGGAGAGCCCGGACAATGTTGACTTCGTGCAATACAACAATGGCAATGGAGGAAACTACGAATTGCTGCCAAGCAGCCCCTACAAAGGCAAGGGCACCGATGGCAAGGATCTGGGAGCTGATATCGTGGGCCTGAATGAAATGCTGGCCAACGTCGAATAAAATTTCGCCCGGTCTATTTTCCCAACAGGTCCGCGGTTCGCCACGGGCCTTTTTTTGCATCCAGTTTCATGCAGGCGGGAATTCTTAATCGTTTCCGAACGCCAACACGTTAATTTAAAAACAAAATTTGCCCCGCCGCTTGACTTATCTATTCAGGCGTGTGATGATCCACCCAATTTCGAAATGGGCCCCTTGGGAGAATCCCTATGCGAAGCACACCTTCCCCGGCTCTGGCCACCCTCCTTTTCCTTAGACCCAGCCATTCCCTCAGCAGCCAAGGCTACACGGCACGCACTGACAACTGCGCGGTCGGTGGCGAGTCCGGCTGCTGCGTCGGGTCTGGCTGCAGCACGAGCACCAATAAACCATTGACCTTCCAAATTCGCCCTACCGACACGCCCCCTTTCTCCAACCTCGCGCATTCAGACACGGGGGCGACCGATCCCGACTTTCACTCGCATCTGATCATGGTGACTGATCAAGGTACAAACAACACCTCAACCACATACAACATGGCGGAGGACAATGACAACACGGACGCCTTCGCGATCGACTCGTCAATGTTCTTCATCCTCTTTAATGGCGGCGGCCCTTACTTCTACTACCTGAATAGCACCTACGCTAGGGCGAACGCCTGTGCAAACTCCGATCTATGGCCAAACGCCTGCCTGCTCAAAAGCCAAATTGTCGGCGGGACCACCGGGTTGACGTGTGCCACCAAATGCACCATAGTTCAGATTCGCCCGAACACAACATTCTCGCGCGTCTCTGGGGAAACCAACGTTATCTATGAAAGAGCGGCGGACGGGGTGACCATCAACAAACTGACTATTTGCCGCTCCAACAGCAGCGACTCGATCTGCTCGTCGACTCCCGTCGACACCTTTACTCGCACCCAATATGCCAAGTTTAACGACACGACCGGGTGCCCCTCGGCGTGCGTCGGCGTGCTACCAGCAAACTATAATTCCCTGTGGCAAGGGACATTGGGGATCTCGGACGATGGGTCTATCACAGTCGGCTCGGCTGGCGCGGCCCCCTGGGCAGCGACCACCGGATACACGACACCGGACTCATTTATCTATCCGGCGCACACCAACTCCGGCAAGAACGCGTTCCAAGCTATAGCCTCTGGCACGAGCAGTGGCTCAGAGCCGAACTGGGACAGCACCTGCCCGAACATATATCCGGCTACGGGAAGTACATGCGCGGATGGCGGGGTTACCTGGGCAAATATAGGGCATCTGTCTGGCCAAGGCCCGGCTTTCGACATCCTCAATTACCGGCCCTCGGTAGGGGGGTACTCCAGGGTCAATACGCGGATACTGAAAGTCTACCGAGGCGCTGGGGTTTCTGATCCGTCAGGCGCCATCACGACAGACGACAGCCTAGTCTGCTCCCAGTACGGATTGGCCCTAAATGGGGGAATGACCGCGTGCTCGGTGGCGGCTCCATTCACGGAAACGTTTACGATGCATGGTATCGCTGGCCTGGCAAATTCCGCCTATGTCACCACGACTCCCACCGGCGGGGGCAGCGCCCCTCCAGGACAGAACTATTCTCCGGCCACAACTCCGATGTGCTTACCGGACAACTCGAATTATAGAGGCGCCTGGGTCAGTGGATTATCGGGAGGATATGCAAATCACGACGCCGTTTATGACCCGAGCCACCCTCAAAACCTTTACGTCTCAAAAGTGAATGCAAATTCGGCCCCTCTGTCCACGACAGCGAACTGGGCCGGGAACCTTGACCCCGCCGGCCCCGTCTACTGCTACAAATATGTTTGGCAGGTGAACTCGACCACTTTCAGGCCGTGCATGATGCGAGGTGTCAGCGGCAATTTCGATGAAGGCCGGTGTCCCGGCCACGAAGTCCACGGTTATCTGAATTTTTGGGGTGACGCCCTCGGCTATTCCCATCTGTGGTCGCAGCCCACAATTGGAGGCGCGGCTAACGCCGGCACGCAGATACTACCTTCGCCGAATGGGATCCCAGGCGACGAGCACGGCACCTACAGAAATTCTGGGACAGCCGATACAAACCCTGTTGGAGAGGCCAATACAGACGTTCCCACCACGACCTACGCTGTCATCAACGCAGCGAATCCACAGATGTCGGCCGGGTACGGGGAATTTGTGGCCATCAAGACCGATGGCTCCGCGAACAGTCCGCCATGCACAACTACTGGGAAGGGCTGTTTCTATCGGTTCGCTCATAATTTTAATGACGGCATCGAGAACGACTTCGCCGCGCAAAACAACATTTCGGCGATATCGCAAGACGGTCAATGGGTGCTTATACCCACCGATATGATGGGGACGCGCGGCTCGCGCTCTCCGGCTTGGGCAGCCACCACCTCCTACCCTATTGGCACGCCACTTTTTCCGACGAACCACAATTCCCTGAACTATGACTTCGTTGCCACGGCGATTGGTGGCTCCACGGCTGCGGGCGGGACGGGAACGAGCGGCGGGACTGAGCCACATTGGAACAACTGCACGACGACGTGTCTTGATCCACCGACCTGTAGCGGGGGAGGATGTGCGACGCAGATCACCTGGACCCGTCAAGCCGGGTCCTGTAACCAATATCGTTCAGCCGGTGCCCGGTACGCCCCGGGTCCGGTCAGCATGAACGCCGGGGACCTTATGTTCCCGGTTGGTGCAAATGATATCTTCCAAGCACAAAACTCCGGGGCGACCTCTGGGACGATACCAAGCTGGCAGACCACCTGCGGGTCGTACGGTCAGTCGTGCACCTACGGCACCGTAAGTCTGGTAAACATCGGGCCAAGCGACTGCCGCGCGGACATTATGTTAGTGGATTTGGAGAGCGCACACTAGAGAAAGCCTTTGGGCCGCGCCGACTAAACCACGAGCACCTCACCCACCGTGGGTGTCTCCGCCGTCCGAGATAGTCCAGAACGATGATCAAACTGCTGTTTTGGATCTCGGTCGGTTCGATAGTGTATGTCTACATCGGATATCCGGTCCTCCTGTGGGGATTACAGAGGCTTTTTCGCTCGTTGCCGCGCAAACGGTCGGCCGAACCCTCGATTTCCCTACTCGTAGCGGCGTACAACGAGGAGGCGGCCATTGCGGACAAAATCCACAATAGCCTCGCGCTCGATTACCCTGCCGACAGACTTGAAATCGTCGTCGCGTCTGACGGATCGAAAGACGCAACGGCAGATATCGTTCGCTCCATGGCTCAAGGCAAAGGGGGCCAAAGGGTTCGCCTTCTCGATTTCATAGAAAATCGCGGCAAGACAGCCGTTCTGAACGACGCAGTGCCTGAGTTACGTTCTGAAATCGTCGCCTTTTCCGACGCCACGAGCATGTTGGAAGCGAACTCCATCCGCGCCCTTGTTCAGAATTTCGACGATCCGCGCGTCGGCGCCGTAAGCGGAATTTACCGTCTGCTAAAGAAGGAACAGGCCCCACTAGGAGCGCAAGAGGATCTCTACTGGAAATACGAAACATTCTTGAAAGTACAAGAAGCCAAGCTTGGGGCATTCACGGGTGCGCACGGGTCCCTATACGCCATACGCCGAGACCTCTACCCGTTCCCCTCAGCCCATACGATTAACGACGACTTCACCATCCCCATGCGTATCGTCGAGCGCGGCTATCGCGTAGCATATGAGACTGCGGCAGTCGCCTATGAAGAAGCCAACGAAATGGAAGGATTTTCGCGAAGGGTCAGGATCACCGCCGGAAATATCGAGCAACTCCGAGAGATCAAGAATCTTCTCTGGCCGCCGCGCCCTTTTGTCCTATTCTGCTTGCTGTCTCACAAGACCGGGCGATTACTCGTGCCAGTGTCCATGCTGATGGCGCTTGCGACGAATATTGCCTTGCGGGGGCAGCTTCCCTACAACTGGCTGCTTCTTGGGCAAGGGATTTTTTATGGGCTCGCGGTACTGGGATCCATGTGCCGCCTCAAACCGAGCGCCCTACGCTTACCCTACTATTTTTGTATGATCAACTCGGCACTCTTTGCATGGGTTTACCAGGCAGCACGCCGCGGCCGCGCGATTCCGTCGAGGATGGAACTGGATCAATTGGGGAATCGGCGGCACGGCAGCTAGAAGAGCATTTCACCAGATTACCCTTGCCCCATTTTACGGAGTCCCATCGCAGGGTACAATGCCTCTCCACACTTCTATGGTCACACCCGATACCCCTCGAAACCGAGCCACCAGCGAGTCTTTTGAGTCGTTGCGCTATGCCCTCAAAGCCTTGCACCGTGAGATCTTAACTTTCAGTTTCGACTATCCCCTCGACCTGGTTCCCCAAGCCGGACCCAAAGACTCGCTCCATTACTACCTCTACAGCGAGAAGCTCACCTGGAGCATGATGGTTATGGATCCCACCGGGGTCCCCAGGGCTCGCAACCGGCTCGCAGGCCTGTTCTATAAGCCAGCCTACATCGCCTGGTGGGGGCTGGTGAACCTCGGTCACTTTCTCCGCCATAACGACGAAACCAGCCGCACAGCCTTCCTTAAGCAAATCGATTGGCTGGAGGCCCATGCCGTCATTCGTCCGGACGGAAGCGTAGTTTGGCAAAACAACTTCGATTGCATCCAGGCCAAGACGTTTCTCAAAGCCCCCTGGGTTTCAGCCTACGATCAGGGCTTGGTTATCAGCGCTCTGGTGCGAGGCTATCGTTTCACCAAACGTCCTCACCTGCTCGAATTGCTGCACGGTGCCGGTAAAATCTTCGAACTCGATGTCCGCCAAGGCGGCATCCGCGAGCCCCTACCCTCCGGAGCTCTCTACAGCGAACTCCCTGGAGAATCCATCCCGGGCATCCTCGACGGCTTCATGAGTTCCCTCCTGGGCCTGTACGACCTCTATACCGAGACCGGAGACCCGGCCGTTGGCCGCCTGTTCACTGACGGCATCGAGGGCCTCAAATCCATGCTTCCCGCTTGGGACTACCGCAAGCGCTGGAGTTGGTACGCCTCGCGCGAATACCTGTGCCCGCCCGGCTACCACTGGCTGAACCGCGTCCTGCTCGAAACCCTGGGACGCCTATCCGGCGAGCCGCTGTTAGCTGAGTACGCCGAAGCCTGGAAGCCAAGAAACCTCTCCGCCTTCGGACGAGCGGAGATCTTCTTAGGATTTCTGATCACCAAGAATGCTTGCCGGGTGCGCAACCGCACCTGGCGCCTGAGCCGGGCCAAAGTGAGAGCCTTGGCCGCCCGTCACACCAGCCCCGCGCCATAGTCATAACGATGAAGTTGAGTGCAAGAGGTCGGCGCAACTACTTCAGAAAAACAGGGTTACAAAGACGAGTCGCAAAAAAGCTACAAGCCTAAATGAAGTACAAATGTAGGTGTGGTTAGGAGAACAGCCATCGTGTCCTCAATTTCTGGTCGCCCAGCTTCAGCCTGCGCCCCCGCTTTTCGCTCCGCATACCTTCATTTTCTACTAGGAGCACTCGTCTTTGTAGCGATCCTGACTCCTCCTAAGGCATATGCCGCCGCCCCTCCCACCGCAGAAAATGCCTACTGCGGCAAAGGCGACGCCCCAAAGTTCGGAGAAAAAGACGGTCCCGCCGACCTTCCCAAGACTTGCTACTACACCGGCCTCGACGGCACTCCCTCGCCCGGAAAACAAATCCGCCTGAACGCAAATTCCGACCTCCGCAGCGCGGTCGACTCCGCCAAATGTGGAGACACACTCCTGCTGGCCGCCGGTGCCTCATTCGAAATGAAAGACCTGCCCGCGAAAAAGTGCGACGACCAGCACTACATCACCATTCGCACCGACGCACCCGACACAAAGCTTCCGCCGGAAGGCAGCCGTATTTCACCCGCATGGGCTGGAATCGCCAGCCTCCCCGGTCGTCCGAATTACCCACAACCTCAGGGCGGTCCAGCCAAATTGATGGCGACCCTCTTAGTCGGCAAGCCCGTTCATCTCGGAGATCACTACCGCTTCATCGGCATCGAGTGGACCTCCGTCCCCGGCGTTCGCGTCGGAGCCCTCGTTACCACCGAAGACGCCGACCACACCATCTTCGACCGCAACTGGCTGCATCCCGCCGAAGGCACCGAGATGGGCAAAGGTATCGGCATGTATCACGGCACAAGATTCATCGCCGTCATCAATTCCTATCTCAGCGGATTCTATTGCGTAGCTCGCGCCGGAGCCTGCACTGACGCATCCGCCGTCGGCGGAGGTTTCGGCGAGCAACCCATGACGACGTTAAAAATCGTCAACAACTACATCGAGGCCTCCGGAGAAAACATACTCCTGGGCGGCGCCAAGTCCGAAGTCAATCCCACCGACATCGAGATCCGCCGAAACCATCTTTTCAAACCGATGATCTGGAAAGAAGGCGAGCCCGGCTACACGCCCCTCGGTTCCGGCAATCCTCCCATCGTCAAGAATCACTTCGAATTGAAGAGTGGCATCCGCATCCTGTTCGAAGCCAACTTGATGGAAAACAGCTGGGGCGGATTCTCGCAGCAAGGCTATTCCATCCTGCTTTCGCCGAAGAGTCAGAACGATAAGTGTCCCAAGTGCGCCGTCACCGATGTCACCATCCGCTACAACCGCATCAGAAATGTCGCGGGCGTCATCGTCACCGCCAATGGCTTCTCCAAAACAGGAGGCTCCGCCACCGACGGCGGCCGCTACAGCATTCACGATCTATTCGTCGATTCCGTGCACGATCAGGGCTGGAAAGGCCAGGGCGTTTTCGGATTCATAAACTCGAACGCGATTCTCCTGCACGACATCACCTTCGACCACGTCACGGCCTTCGTCACCGGCCCGATTTTTTTCGTGGGTAATCGCAGCGAAGAAAAAATTAAGAATTTCGACGTCCTCAACAGCGTGCTCATGGCAGGAGATCGCCGCGCTGAATTTTCCTCCGCCGGCGGAGGAAAAGAAAATTGCGCCGGAGGTCAGGTCCAGCGCGCCGGGGCAGAAGCCGTGCTGGCAGCGTGCTTCGTTGACTACAAATTCGAGAACAACCTCATCATTGGCTCTAAAGGCGGATGGCCTAAAACCACAATCGTGGTCCCCAATCCCAAAGCCGCTGGCATCCGAGAATTTCTCGACGGAGTCAGCAAAGATCCGCGCCTCTGCCGCGCCAACACCCCAAATTGCGCCAAAGCCTCTCCGGGAGCCGGTGCCGGTACCGACGGCAAAGATATTGGAGTAGACGTAGACGCCCTCGACACTGCCCTTGCCGGAGTCGAATAACGAGTCTCGAACTAAAAAACGAGTGTCGAACTAAACTAGAGACGGGACTTGCCCCGTCTCACGGCCCACTCTTCTCACGGCGTTACTTCAACCACCGTCCCTGCGTTTTCGTGTCCGCCAAAGTAAGCCGTCCCATAGAGATTGCCTGCACCATCCCGCACCAACCCGCCATGCGGATCGGCTCCATCCCCGTTGAAATTCCACAGAATGTTCAACGTATAACTGCCTCCAGTGGGCACCAGCTCAAAAAGAGTTCCATCTCGAGCTGTGCCGCCGGAGACTGTCGTGCCAAAAACGTTTCCCGATCCGTCGACCACCACCCCAGACAGTGGATGAAATGGATCGGGACTATGGCGTTGTAACGATTCCAGGGTTTCCTCATTCCATCCGTTTTTCCCTGGAGTCAGCCGATACACCGTGCCCCCTCCGAACTCTCCGCCGGGATAAGCCGTGCCATAGAGACTTCCCCTTCCATCAAATGCCAGCGTACCTTGCGGTATTTCTCCATCCAGGAACGTATAAACAACGATTGCGTTGAATCCACCTTTACCATTCGGCGATAGCTCGAAAATTTTCTTGTCTCTCGAAGTTCCAAACAGATCGCCCACGCCATCCATAGCAAGCCCGCCGTCGCTGGCCTCAACCCCGTAGATAACGCGTTCCGTCCACGCTCCCCCGCCCGCCGGACTAAGTTCGTACACGGCTCCCCTGGTCCCCGCTCCGTGCACCGTCGTACCGTAGATATTTCCGGCCCCGTCCATCACGATCGCGCCCTCTGGATTGCCGCCATCTTTCTTCGATCCAACAAAGCTATACAGTACCGTCTCTTTCCAACTGCCTTCCGCCGGAGTCAATTCGAATACCACCCCTTGTCTCTTCGCACCACCCATATAAGTCGTTCCGTAAAGATTTCCTGCCGCGTCAAAAATCAGCGGAGCATACCCAGGCTCCGATCCGTCCGTACCACCAGTGAAAGCGTAAAGCACACTCTCAGTCCATCCTCCATGGCCGTCCGGAGACAACTCAAAAACAGTGCCGGACCCCGCGCCACCAGTTTGAGTCGTGCCATATAGGTTGCCCACTTTGTCAAAAATCAGCGTGGATGCCGGCTTCCCGCCATCGCTCCCGCCAGTGAATGTATAGAGTGTCATTTCCGTCTGGCTCTGCGCTGGGAGAGCGGCAATCAATAGCAGAGCGAAAAGTGCCCCCACCGAAAAGGTGTGACGTGCCATAGACATTTGAAATGCACCGCCACCAGATTTCCCCTGCAACCGCAAAGTTGTCCCCGGAGTCAAGATCAATGAAATCACAATCAACGAATTCATCATCAACCTTTCTTGTCGGGATATTTCTTAGTCGGAACGTCCCCCGTTCGCGTACGCCAGGGAGTTCAATCGGGAAGCCGGAACTGCCCAGAAGCAGCCCGGGGGAACTGAGTCGACGGAAGCATAGCGCCGTACCTCGCCCAAGTCAAACAGGTGCGCCGATAGCTACCAACCCCTGCCCTCAGCCCTCATTTTATTCGCCGCAGATCCGCCCTCGGGCTTACCCCCGGGTAACCAGCGTAACCCGCCCCTGTTCCCCGCCCAGTCACGCCCCCTTCATCCGGGTGATAAACTTTTTAGGTTGGCTACCCAGAACCCACGCCCCGCTAGCTCCAGCAGCAAGACGCCCAGCGACCGTTCTCGTTGCCCCGTCTTCGTCATGGGATGCCATCGCTCCGGAACCAATCTCCTCTATGACATGCTCCTTTCCGCTGGAGGATTCCCCATTTACCGCGGTTCCCTGCCTGTTTATGAGACCCTGATTCCAAGATTTGGCTCCCTGGCGCGCCGCAGCAACCGCGAGAAGCTTTTTAAAACCTGGCTGCGCAGCAAAGGTTTCCGCCGAACCGGCCTCGATGCCTCTCATTTTTCATCGCCCATCCTCAACGATAGCCGCAATGGCGGAGATCTCATCCGCGCCGTTCTCGACACCGTCGCCGAAAGCCAGGGCGTTCACCGCTGGGCCCTTTACGATCCCGATAACGTGCTCCACATCGAACGCCTGAAAGCTGCCATCCCCAACGCGCTTTTTCTTCACATCATTCGCGATGGACGCGACATCGCTCTCTCGCTCAAAAAAATGGGCGGCTTCACCCCGCTTCCCTGGGATCGCACCCAAACCAAAAGCTTGGTCGCGACGGCCCTCTATTGGGAGTGGATGGTCCGCAGCGGCCGCCACTACGGCAGTCAAATTCCTGCCGACTACCTCGAAATCCACTATGAAGACCTGACCACTAAGCCTCGCGAAACTTTAAACAAGCTGGGCAAATTCCTCGACCACGATCTCGACTACGATCGCATCCAAAGCACTGGGTTAGGTCGTCTGTCGGAGACCAACTCTTCTTTTCGTGAAGAAGTCGACGTAAGTGACCGGGACAAGGCCCAGCTCAATCCGTTAGGAAGGTGGAAATCGCGCCTGGCGCGCACCGATGTCGCCGCCATCGAGGCCGCCGTGGGAAAATGTCTGGAAGAAACCGGCTATGCCTTGTCCCTTCCCGAGGCCGAGCGCACTCCCGGAATTAATGAGTGGGCCAATCGGCAACTGTACCGGACTTTTCTAAGCACGAAGATGTGGCTCAAGCTGAATACTCCAGCTGGCCGTCGGGTCAATCTCTCCGTGCTGCAACTTCAAAATGAGGATGGAGCCATCCCCGCCTCCAATCCGAATAGCAGTGAACATCATGAATCCGTCGCCGAATATAACGACAGTAGCGTCACTCGCTAGCCGGGAAGACACCGATCGCAACGGCCAAGATGCCCAGCGCGAAGCACCTGCCCGCCCCGTTCGCGGCCCGCGCTCGAAAGCTCCTGTCTTCGTTCTCGGTTGCGGACGATCTGGCACCAAAATGCTCTACCATACCCTGCTTTCCGCGGGAGGATTCGCTGTTTATCACGCCGAAAGCAACGCCTTCAACCTCATCGGCCTGCGCTTCGGAAACCTTGCCAACATAGAAAACCGACGTGTCCTCCTCGACCATTGGCTGCGCAGCAAATTGTTCTATCGTTCCGGTCTGACCCGCGAAGAGATCGAACCAAAAATTCTGAACGACTGCCGCAACGGAGCCGATTTTCTTCGCATTCTCATGGAAACCATCGCCCGCAAACAAGGAGTGGAGCGCTGGGCTGAATCGACACCCTTACACTTGCTTTATCTTCCGCTGATCAAAAAGCTTTTCCCCAACGCGCTTATCGTCCACATCATCCGCGATGGCCGCGACGTCACCGTCTCGCTCAATAAAATCAATTGGATCAAGCCACTCCCTTGGGACAAGAAACGCAAACTGCTGGCACCCGCCCTGTTCTGGCGCTGGATCGTGAGCAAAGGTCGAAAATACGGCCGCCAAATGGGTGGCGACTATATGGAAGTGCATTTTGAAGATGTAGTCCAAAAACCGCGGGAAACTCTGGCGCGAATTGCAACATTCATCGAGCACGATCTCGACCACGATCGCATCCAGCAAAACGCCCTCGGAACCCTGCGCGATCCCAACTCCTCCTTCCGAGGCGACGGACAGGAAGTAGAATCCAATCCCATCGAGCGCTGGAAAACCGTTCTCTCAAAAACAGAAATCGCACAAGTCGAAAGTGTTATCGGAGAATTGTTGACCGAAACCGAATATGAATTAGCCACCAGTCAGGACACCCGTCGTCCAACATTAGCCGTGAGCTTCATGAGTTGGTACTATCCCATCCATTTCGACATAAAACTTTGGCTCAAAACCTACACCCCCCTGGCCCGCATCGGCGAAATTAACCGCATGGGAATCTCCGCTCCCCCAGCCGCCGACCCGGATTCCAAGCAGCCGGTAGCATAAAACGACGCAACGGTCCCGTAATAACTTCGCAACGTCAGGAAGGCTCGAGTTTCCTGTTTCCCTTGACTCATAGGACTAGAATAGACATTGGTCCAACTTTGCAGATGGGCGTGTCAGACGTGCAATCGGTCCCATAGAATAAAGTCGGCAGCCAAATCCCTTATTCGACAATAATTTGGCACATAACTCTTTACAGACAGTGCTCAACAAGCTGCTTCGGAGAGAAATTGACGGAGACGCCTCTGGAATCGTGGCTAAGTCCCATCGGCTCAGGACTTTGACTATAAGTTGTTATTATTGAATACTTTGCGCGGCAATTATCGCTAACCTAATGAATCTAATAGACCAAGAAAAAAGGGGGGGTACCCCCTGTTCCCCCGACCAAAATCGACTCGGTCTTAATCTAGGGGGGCCGGCACTCAAGAACCATAAGAGTCTTGAACGAGCTCAAGAACTGACACCTGCAGGACGGAAACATTGAGCCGCCCATCAACCAGCGGTCCCCTCGTCGGACGAACGCTTTTATCGCTGACCAATCGCCTGCGCAAAAGCAACACACTCGACGTTCTGAAAGAAATCGAAGCCGCTCCTTTCGCCTCCGCTGAAGAAGTTCGCCTGAAGCAGTTCGGTGATCTGCGTGCTCTTCTCGCGCACGCCGAAAGCAAAGTTCCTTACTATAGAAATCTCTTCCGCAAGATCGGCTTCAGCAGTAGCGACCTTCGCCTCTGGAGCGATTTCGCCCAGCTCCCCATCCTCACCAAAGACATCATCCGCGAAAATCAGCGCGACCTCATCCGCGAAGACGTGCGAGTCGAAGATCTGCAACCCCATTTCAGCGGAGGATCCACCGGCGTCCCATTAAAATTTTTTCGCAGCACCGATTACATGGTCGCAAGCGACGCCGGAACCTACCGCAATCTGCAGCAATCCGGCTGGCGCCCCGGAGAAATGATCGCTTTCTTCTGGGGAGGTAACGACAAAATGTATGCCATGTCGCGCGTGCAATTTGAACTCAGGCAGTTCGCGCGCCGCACCTATCAGTTCGATCCGTTTTTTTCCGGCGAAGCCGAAATGGCTGGCTGGGCCAAGCGTTTCCGCCGCGTCAAACCCAAAGTGATTCTGGGCTATGCTTCCACTATCGCTAGGTTCGCCGATTTTCTCGATCGCGATGGCAAGAAAATCAGCGGCATCAAAGGCGTTTTCACCACCGCCGAAAAACTCTATCAGCCGCAGCGCGCAGTCATCACTCGCGTCTTTGAATGCAAAGTATTCGACTGTTACGGATCAAGCGAAATTCAAAACATCGCCGCCGAATGTCCGCAAAGCAAAATGCACATCAATGCGGATTTCGTAGTAGTGGAAGAAGACAAAGTTCCCGACGATTCTCCGCGCCCATTCCTGCTCACTTCACTGCTCAACTGGTCGATGCCTTTCATTCGCTATCGCAACGATGATGCAGGATTTCTCTCAACTGAGGCTTGTATTTGCGGCAATAACTTCCCGCTCATGCACCTGGATATTGCGCGCACCAGCGATAACTTCGTATTTCCCGACGGCCGCGTCGTCCACGGAGAATTCTTTACTCACCTGATGTACGGAAGCGATGGAATCATCAATTTCCAATTCCACCAGACTACAACCGACGAAATAATCCTCTCCATCGTTCCCGGACCAGGCCATCGTGATGCGCGTCAGAAAAAAATCGAAGACTCAATCCTCCAGATCAGAGCCCTCAGTCCCGGACACATCATTCGTATCGAAGTCCGCGAAGTAGACGCAATCCCTCTTTCAAAGGCGGGAAAATATCGCTTCACCCGATCGGATGTTAAGACAGACGCTAAGACAGATCTGAAAACAGAAGATGTCAGCTCAAGCGGCGAAACCCTACGGACCTCCTGAACATGGCGCCTAATCCACTGTCCAAGCATGTATTCACGCCCAAGGTCGCAATCGCGCGTCTTCCCTCGTGCACCTATCCCTCGGCAAACGACAAAGCCGATAATCCGATTTCGCAAGCACTTAGCCGATTAGCCGACACTATGGAATGGGCCGATGCCAACGACAAAGCTCGCGGACCTTTCGGCAAAGTGATTCCTCAGGGCGCAAAAGTTCTCATCAAGCCGAATCTAGTCCTCCACCAAAACGAAGGCTCTGGTGGAATGGATTGCCTCGTAACTCATTTCTCCCTGATTCAAGCCGCAGCCGAAGCTGCGCTGCAAACCGACGCAGCAGAAGTTTTGGTAGGCGATGCGCCAATTCAAGGATGCGATTTCGAAGCGCTTATCGAAACCACTGGATTGAAAACATGGGCGCAAGCTCTAGCCGCGCGTGATCCTCGTTTCAAAGGGGTACGCGACTTTCGCCGCACCGTCGCCACACTGGTTCATGGAGTGCGCGTCGCATCCGAAGATTTACAACCGAAAGACCGCTTCACCCTGTTCGATCTGGGTCGCGAAAGTTTACTAGAGCCGATCAGCAAAGAAGGAAACCGGTTCCGCGTAGCCTGGTACGATCCACGCCTTATGGCAAAAACGCATCATCCCGGAGTTCACCAGTATCTGGTCGCAAAAGAAGTAGTCGAAGCCGACGTCATCATCAATCTTCCGAAATTAAAAACACACCGCAAAGCTGGAATCACCTGCGCCCTGAAAAATCTGATCGGCATCAACGGCAACAAGGAATATCTCCCCCATCACCGCGTTGGCGGATCGAAAAATGGCGGAGATTGCTATCCCGGAAACGGCAAAGTAAAAAGTACCATCGAATACTTGAGCGATCAGCAAAATCTCACGTCATCTTACGCAGCTGGATTGATGTGGAGACTTCTTTTCGCGGTCTTCGCCCGTACTTCGCGCGCACAAGGAGATCGCACTGGAACCGACGGTTCCTGGTCAGGCAACGACACCATCTGGAGAACCTGCCTCGATCTCAATCGCATTCTTCTCTACGGCAAAAGCGATGCAACCATCACCGAAGAAATTCAGCGCAGAGTGATCCACATTGCCGACGCTGTAATAGCAGGACAAGCCGATGGACCATTAGCGCCTCAACCGCTCAATCTCGGATTGCTTCTAGGTTCCAATAACGCGCCAGCCATGGATTGGGTCGGAGCGCATCTGCTCGCCTACGATCCCGAAAAAATCTCTCTGGCCAAACACGCCTTCGATCAGTTCCGCTGGCGTATCGCAGATTTTCCCAGCAGCGCGGTATCGGTAGCGGGAGATCTGGGAGAAGGCTCTCCGCTTCCCCTCATAAAGAGCGTCCGCAAATCGGTCGTTCATCCAGTTGGATGGCGCGACGCAGCCATACCGCAGCCATCAAATCAATCCGGATCAAGCAATGGCAGCGCAGGCGAGTACGAAGCCGCTCCAATCAACGCGGTAGGACAAGACGCTTAATTGATTTTTGGAAAAAATAGAAGTTCGTGATCGAATTTCAAGAATGTTTGTTCACTAATCTGCTTTCGTCAACCGACGATAGACATCCAGCCACTGTCCGCGAACCGCTGTCCAAGTGTACTTCGCGGATTCAGCGTATGCATTTTTTGCCAGCCGATCCGCCAGCGCCGGATCGCGCATCAAGCGCAGCACATTCTCAGCTAAAGCTTTTTCATCTCCAACCGCAGAGAGCAAACCAGTCCCTTCGTTGTCGACCAGATAAGGAATCGATTCCGGTGAAGTAGTGACGATCGGTGTTCCGGCCGCAAAGGCTTCGATGATCGAGACTGGCATGTTATCGAGCCATGACGCATTGATGAAAATGTCCGCGTCGTCGTAGCACTTGCCAATTTTGTCGCGAGAAGCAACGCCCGAGAAATGCACACCCGAAAGCTGCAAATCGGCTACCAACTTACGGACATCCGCTTCAAGCGGACCGCCACCGACCAGATCCAAAGTCGCATCAGGGTAAGACTTCTTCACCAGAGCAAAAGCATTCACAACTACATCGACGCTGTAATAAGTTGAAAATCCGCGAGTGCAAACCAGACGCGGACGAAGAGGCTTTCGCTCGCGATAGTGAAACTGCGTCAAGTCAACCACATTCGGAACAACCACAGCCTTCAGCCCGAACTCTGCGAAAACATCAACCAGATAGCCCGACGGAGTAACGATCTCATCGACACGCGAAAGCACATACGCAGCGGACCGGAAACGTTGCATGTGATCGCGCGCTTCCCCACTTCGATAGTTGATTAAAGCCCGTTTGCCACGCCATCGAGCAAACAGCCACGCTGGAGCAGGAGCCAACAGAAACGACCAGTAAGACGCCGAGAAGATATGGGCAATATCAACCTCTCGCAGCCCGCGCCAAAGATGGAGAAAGTAAACCGGCTCGCGGAGAACCGTACGAAGCCCAGGAATGCTTTCCGCCCAAGCCAATGGTCGAGGCAAAGGAGGATCGACAGCGATAAATGTCACCTCGACATCGGGATCATCGCGCCAGAGCCGCATTAGCAGCTCGCCTTGCACCGCCTGTCCACCAACATAGCGCAAACTCGGAGCGACAATGGCAACCTTCAGCCGCTTTGCTTGAACCGCATTTCCGTCCGCACTCATTCTCCTGATATCCCATTGCCCTCGGATTGGACGGCACCCATCTTACGTCTCTTCTTGAGCAAAAGTGTCTCGTACAGTTCGAGAAAGCGGTTGCGCACACGCTCCAACCCGAAGTGATCTTCGGCGAACTTATGAGCATTGTCGCCCAATTGTTGCCGCAAAAGAGCATCCGCAAGAATCCGCTCGACCGCAGCGGCGAATCCAGATTCGTCCGCAGCGGCGATCAGCGCTCCACGTTCGGCATTCACCAGTTCCGCATTGCCTCCAACACCGTAAGCAACCACGGGAACGGCAGCAGCCATCGCCTCCAGAATCACATTCGAAAGCCCCTCGGAATCCGAAGTGAGCACAGCCACATCCATTGATGCCAGCAAACCTGGAATATCTCGCCGGTCGCCAAGGAACAATACATGCTCCCCAAGACCGAGAGCCCGCGCTTCCTGTTCGATTTCCGGCCGTAAAGGACCATCACCAACCAGCACGAATTCGACATCCGGCAAGTTCTGATGAATACGCGCCGCGATCCTCAAGAACCCGGAGTGATTTTTATAACGCGCATTCATGCGAGCCACCATCCCAACGCGCAACACTTCATCGCGACGGGGAATCGCTGGCTGAGCCTTGGCGAAAGCGACTGCCGGAAGTGCATTGCCGATCACGACCAGTTTGTCGCGCGATAATCCAGCCTCAGCGAGCCGATTGGCTCCAGCCAACGAATTGCAGACCACGACATCGCACCAGCGAAATGCCTCGATTTGCACCCGAAACTGCGCCGGAGTCATCAAGTCTCCCAGCTGCCGATGACTCCCGATCACTACAGGCACTCGACCGAATCGAGCCGCCGGAATCAGCGTCAGATTGGTATAAAAATCAAAGGCATGAGCAACTTGCACATGATTACGCCGCAGGTGCTGGCTCAGCCGCCAGCGCGTCAGCAAAGACTTCCAGCCGTACAGGCTTCCCCCCATCTGGAATTCAGCAGCGTCCTGAAAGCCAGCGGCGAAGGGTCCTTGCCGCAATAAACAACCCGTGTGAAGTTGGAATTTATGCGAACGCAGATTCTGAGCAAGGAGGACAAACTGGCGTTCCGACCCTCCCGTCTCAAAGCTATCGGTCATCAGGAAAAGGCTAGACAGACCGCTATTAGACGAGCCCGTCTCTGACGAAGGGTCCACAACGGAGGAGTTAACCAAGTCATTCTCCCGCAGGAGCAGCGGCCATTGGAGCGGGCATGACGGAAGCAGATGCGGCGACTCTCGTCCGCGAATCCGCCACAATCGGCAGCGAGAATAGTCCTGCGGGTTTAACGAATTTCTCCAGGAAGTTTCTGTGCCACAGCTCAAACATCAGCATGCGCCAAATCCGACCCGTAAGCACGCGGCTTCCGGAGAGATGGTCGTTCATCAACTTGCGGATTCCACTCGCTTCGAAATATCCCCGCTGCAAAGTGCGCGGCTCCAGCAGGATCATCAGAACATCTTTCAGTTCGTTCCGCATCCAGTGCACCAGCGGCAACGAGAAGCCCTGCTTCGGACGATTGAGCGCCTCGCTCGGCACGCCAAGACGTTGCGCCAGTTTTCGCAGAATATACTTCTGCGTCGTCCCGCGGAGTTTCCATTCAGGAGGCAAACCCGTCACCCACTCGACAAACTTGTGATCAAGCATGGGCACGCGCACTTCGAGAGAGTTCAGCATGCTCATACGATCGACTTTGGTCAGAATGTCCCCGACCATATAGGTCTTGGTATCGACATAAAGCAGTTCGCTGACGGGATCCCGCGCAGGTGCGTTCTTGAAATATCGCAGCAACACATTTTGCGGATCATCGCCCCGCCGCAATATCCGCCGGAAATCATCGGACAGAATTGGAATATCGCGCTCAAACGCAGGCAAGAACGAGAGTCCATCCACATATCGTTCCTGCCAGGGCAAAGTAACGTTATAGATAAAACTGCGGCCCTGCATTTTGCCGGGCAGTCGAGGGAAGAGGTGATCGCGGAAGAACTTGCGCGCCCCCTTGGGAACATGCTCAAAGAAGCGTCGATTGGAGTGAATGCGGTAACGGTCGTACCCGGCGAAAATCTCGTCCCCACCGTCGCCGGACAGGGCCACAGTCACATGCTTGCGCGCCATCTGCGAAACATAATATGTGGGCAGCATCGAGGAATCGCCAAAAGGCTCTTCCAGCGAACTCGTCAGGTGCTCAACGGTCTCGACAACATTCGGCTCTAGAATCATCTCGTGATGATCCGTGCCAAATTTCTGAGCCACCATCCGCGCATATTCGGCTTCGTTGAAATCGGCCTTACTGAAGCCGATCGAAAAAGTCTTCACGGGCGCTGAACTGGTGCGCGCCATCAATGCGACGACGGTAGAGGAATCGATACCTCCGCTAAGAAAAGCGCCGAGCGGCACGTCGGAGATCAAACGGATGCGTGTCGCCTCCAACAGGCGATGCTCCAACTCCTCAAGACATTCTTCTTCACTCTTGGGCACGTGCGTGTCGTATTGCGGCAGATCCCAGTACTGGCGAACGCTAATCTCGCCGTTCTCGAATTCCAGCAGGTGTCCAGGCGGCAATTTTTGGATCCCGGTAAATGCCGTGATCGGATCGGGAACGTAGCCGTAATAGAGATATTCCAAAAGCCCTTGCGCGTTAACCTGCGCTAACTCGGGAGCGACAGCCAATATCGACTTGATCTCAGAGGCAAAGTAGAGCTTGTCTTTTACCAGCGCATAATGCAGCGGCTTCTTGCCCAGACGGTCGCGAGCCAGGATGAGTTTACGTTTGGTCTTGTCGTAAATTGCCAGAGCGAACATGCCGCGCAGTTCTTTCACGCAGTCGGCGCCCATCTCTTCATAGAGATGGATAATGACTTCAGTATCAGTTTTTGTATAGAAACGGTGGCCGCGTTTTTCCAGTTCGGGTCGAAGCTCTGGAAAGTTGTAGACTTCACCGTTATAAACAATCCACGCAGTGCGATCTTCGTTGAATACGGGCTGGTGACCGCCGGAAAGATCAATGATGCTGAGACGCCGCATGCCCAACCCAGCGCCGTCTTGAACGAGGATGCCTTCATCGTCCGGACCTCGGTAGACGATCTGATCGCACATATGGCGAACCAAGGCTTCCGAGATGTCACTCTCGCGACTGGCGCTGACGACTCCGGCGATTCCGCACATCGCTTGGGTTTAACCTTTCACTGTCAAAGTGCTGGGACTAACGAATCGAGCGCCGACAATTAAAGCAAATTACGACCGCGCCGGTTTGCGTCCGCGCATGGCGATGGAACATTCGCCGACTCGCATGTCTTCCATGCCCATTGCCTCGTACCACCGCGTCACCTGCTCGTAGGTATGCTTCGATTGATATTTCGGCGAATACCAGTCAAACGTATCCAGCATCCGCGCCTCCGGATCCTTCTGCCGGTTCACCGGAAACACATGATGCACCGCTCCCGCCGCCGCTCTCCCCACCAGCGGTACTTTCCTCAATCCACCTTCCAGATGATAGAAAACCGGCACCGCTACCTTCAGCACCCCGTGCAGTGTCTCCGGCTTCATCTTGTGCGTGAATCCCCGCCAGAAATCGCTGAACCGGTACCACTTGTTGTACCCGCTATACAGCCACACCGCCAGCACTCCGCCCGGCTTCAAATATTTTCCCAGCGCCTTCACCGCCGCTTCACAGTCCGGCGTGTGATGCAGCACTCCCACGCTGTAGATGATGTCGAAACTCTCCGCCGCAAACGGCAGCGCAAATACGTCGGCCTGAAACGCCACAAACTCACGATCCGGAAGATTCTTCGCCGCCACTTCCGCCGCCGCGCTCAGATCAATCCCCACCACGCGCGCTCCCCACCGCGTCGCCACTTCCGCAAACCGTCCCATGCCGCAACCAACGTCCAGTACCAGTTTGCCCTTCAACTCCTCCGGACGCAGCCCCGTCTTAATCCGAAAATTACGATCCGCTTCTCGCACCTCGTCGTTATCGAGTTGCGTCGTCTGATAGCGGTGCCACTGGAAACCGAAACTCGCCGCATAGTGCTGCGTGTCGACAAAGCGCGCAATCCCTTTGACGTTGGGATAAGCGCGTTTGCAGCCCGGACACACGTACCCTTCCGACCCGTCGCTTTCCAACTTCCCGCCGCAACTCAAACACCGCAATATATCCTGCAACTCACCGCACAGGACTGACTGCTCCCGCTCTTCCGTAATCGGCATATACCTCCAGAAAATGTCGCCCCTTCTTCGGACCCACAACCGGCATGGTGCTCGGTTCCTGCTCTCTTTCTTTCACGACTGCGCGCAATGCCGCAGTAAATGCGATGGCAAAATAGGGAAAGAACTGATAACCCTCTGGCGCAAAGCATGCGCCCACAACGAAACCAATCAGCGAACTATGCAGGGCGCCAATGAACAACACCGTATGCTCGTCGAGATCCTTAGTCTTTCGCAGAACACGGAGATTTCTGAAGCCGCACCCTATGAACATGAGGTAAAGAATCAGGCATGGAACTCCGCCTTCAACGGCAACTTGCAGATACGTCATGTGCACTTCGCGCCACACTAAAGAGTAGGTCTGGAAATTTCTGGCGCCAAGGCCGAATATCGGATAATTCTCAATGCCGTCGAGCGCCCGCCCCATCAGGTACATCCGATCTTCGTAAGAACCGTACGCCGACTCGTCGGTGGTGCTATCGCCTCCCAGCGCCTGAAAACGGTCGTAGAGCTTTCCGCCCGCGACCGCTCCTAGCAAAACAGCGGCCAACAAGACACCCGCGATCAGCCCGGGACGTTTGCCCTTGATTCCAAAATGATAGAGGGTGACTGTGCTGGAGATAATCAGATTCAGAAAACCCGCGCGCGAAGCGGTCAGAAACAATGCCGCCAGCATGATCAGCATTCCCAGTACCCACAACGCTTTATTGAAGATGCTCTTGCTTGTGACCAGAAAGGCGAGCGCAAGCGGCAGCGTCAATACGATGCCGAACGCCAGATCATTCGGATTGGAATAGATGCCGCCAATCACACCTTCCAATCGCGGCTGGTTGTGGCCCTTGATAATGGAAACTGCGCATATGATGGCCACACAAGACGCCTGAATATACATGATCCGGCGTAAGCGTTCGAAGCTGGTAATCAGAAGGAAAGCGAGTATCCACGCCACGTAAACCTTGGAAAAGTCGATCGTCTTGTTAATGGCTCCGCCCTTCCAGATTGGCGAAAAAATGCCAGCGCAGAACAGCAAAGCGATGATCCCTAGAAGTAGTTTTCCCTCCAAGGGCACATCTTTAAAAGTGCGCTTGGTGCGCCCCCAACTGGTGAAGAGTCCCCACATCGCAAGAACGGCGGTGATTTTCGCGCAGGGCAGAAGATTTAGTCCCGGAATCCAGTCTTCCGGGCGGGCACAGTAGACCACGAAGAACGCACTCAGCCAAAAGAAGGCGAACTTTGTCGGGTCCGTTCCCTCCACAGGTCGGCGCCGTCCCGGCATTTCCGCCGTTGCCGTCATGTTATCGCCGATGCCCACGGTTTCCTCTTTCGTTAACTCTGTTCAAAGTGCCATCCGAGGTTCTCATTGCGCGCCACGCCGCAGCAGGACCGTTTTAATGGTCTGAAACATGATCAGCAGATCGAGACCAATCGATGCGTTCTTGATGTAGTACAGGTCGTACTGCAGCTTCTCGCGCGCGTCTTCAATGGTGCTGCCGTACTTGTATTTGATCTGTGCCCACCCGGTAACTCCAGGCCGTACCATATGACGGACACTGTAATAAGGAATTTCTTTCGACAACCACTCAATAAATTCCGGGCGCTCAGGGCGCGGTCCGACGAACGCCATGTCGCCCTTGAGGACACACCATAATTGCGGAATCTCATCCAGTCGCGAAGAACGAAGGAATTTCCCAACACGCGTCACCCGTGGATCGTGATCGCCCGCCCATTGCGGACCGCTGGCTGCTTCGGCATCGTGGCGCATGGTACGGAACTTCACCACCTTAAAGAGTCGCCCGGCTTTTCCCATGCGCGTCTGGGTGTAGAACACCGGACCCTTGGAATCGAGATGCACCGCGAGCATGATCAACGGGAGCAAAGGCAGCGTAAGCAGTAAACCTATGAGGGAAATGATGATGGAAAGGATCCTGCGAATTAAAACGAATGTTGCGCTGCGCCGAAAGCCATCGCTAAACACAAGCCAGCTGGGGTAGAGATTTTCCACTTCAATCTTGCCCGAGATCTTTTCGAGCCACGAAGTCGCTTCTTCGATCTTGACGCCCTTCATCCGCAGTTCCAGCAATTCCTGCATCGGGATGGCCCCGCGGCGGTCGGCGACGGCCACGATTACACGATGTATTTTCTGCTTCTTGACCACTTCCATCAGGTGAGCGCCTACGGATTCCAGGGTTACGGCGCCGTCGAGTTTTCCCGACCAACTGGCGATTTCCACTCCGATTTCAGGGTTCTGCCGCAACCCCTGCACCAGTCGCTGGGCCCGCTCACCTCCGCCAAGAACGTAGACGCGTTCGACCAGAATCGGTAACTGTACAAGCCAACCGTAACCGAGCCTCCATCCAAGCAGGGCAATTGTCAGAATAAATAGTCCCAAGGCTGTGGAACCGCCTCCCAGCAAGAACCCGGGATGCACATAACTGATGCCGGCCGTAACGAAAGCAAGCAATCCCGGCACCATCAATAATCGGAAATAGAGTTCTCCCTTCGTATTGAGCCGGGCAGTATCGTAGAGATCGAACCAATGCGAGCACAGCAAAACGACAGCGGTGAATACAAAGAGTTTGATATATCCGCCGTCATAGTTGAGCTCGATATAACTATCCTCACGAAGCACCACCACAGCTCCCAGCAGAAATGAGGTCCAGACAATCAGGGCCTCGCCCAGTAGCAGGATGAGTGTTCGAATCGGCCTGGTTGGCGAGTACCGCGTGGCCGCTCCAGAATCATTCCTGGTGCAGAGCAGCGATTCATTCGGCGCGCTCTATCTTGACATGAAGCAAGCGTTGCGTACCGCCGCGAGCGAACTCGACAGCGAGACATTTTTGAGTGGAGCTTCTCCGTTGGTCATGAGGATCAGGGAATTGCTCGTTCCTCGTTCACAGCAGCTTGCGCAGAGCGCGCCCCCACCGGATGCCCAGCAAAGGGCAAGCTCATATTCAAGCCGCCCCAATAGTCGCCGCCGCCGCCCCATTCCTCCGTGCCGGTGCCCTGCGCTTGCGGCGTGAGGCTATCGTCAAAAAAGAATCGCGGGTCGCCTTCGAGCGTTTCCAGATTCGCGTCGTGAGAGAAGATGAACGACGTTCCCACAAAGCTT
>Ga0209006_10000965_pt1 | contig 26552 bp, 26 predicted proteins | sample JacPin_JW_Ref_O2_FD_188567 | JGI IMG/M metagenome (GOLD analysis project Ga0209006, IMG submission 188567) | Forest soil microbial communities from Algoma, Ontario, Canada - Jack Pine, Ontario site 1_JW_Ref_O2 (SPAdes) (version 2) | ecosystem: Environmental > Terrestrial > Soil > Boreal...
TGGGCTGCATCAATGTCCATGCTTCGCTGCTGCCGCGCTGGCGCGGCGCGGCGCCCATTGAACGCGCGATCCAGGCCGGCGACACCGAAACCGGAATCTCGATCATGCAGATGGAGGAAGGCCTGGATACCGGTCCGGTCTGGCTCGCCGAACGCGTACCCATCGGCGCCAAGACGAATTCCGGCGAGCTGCACAAAATCCTGGCCGAATTGGGATCGGCGCTGCTGCTCAAGGCGCTGGAGGGGATATCCGCCGGGACGCTCCAGCCCCGGCCGCAAGCCGCCCAAGGCGCGACCTATGCCAAGAAGCTTTCGCGCCAGGAATCGCTGCTCGATTGGCGCAAAACCGCCGCGGAATTGGAGCGTGCGGTTCGCGCCTTCGCGCCCATTCCCGGCTGCCATTTCCTCTACCGGGACGAGCGCATCCGCGTGCTGGCGGCCGAAACCGCCGCAGCGCCGAAGCCGTCCCCGCCCGGCACCGTGCTGGACGGGAAGCTTGCCATATCCTGCGGCCAAGGCGCGCTCAGGCTGCTGCGGTTGCAACGCGCCGGGCGCGCAGCGCTCGATGCCGAGGCGTTCCTGCGCGGCTTCGCCATTCCCCCGGGCACGATCCTGCCATGCCCCGCTACAAGCTGACGCTCGAATATGACGGCTCCGGCCTGGTCGGCTGGCAGCGCCAGCAAAACGGGCTTTCCGTGCAAGAAATCCTGGAAACCGCCGCCGAGCGCTTCTGCGGCAAGCGCGTCACCATCCACGGCGCCGGCCGCACCGATGCCGGGGTCCACGCGCTGGCGCAGGTCGCGCATCTCGACCTGCCGCGGGAAGCGAACCCCGAAACCATCCGCAGCGCCTTCAACCAGCATGTGAAGCCGCGTGCGGTGTCGGTGCTGGGCGCCGAGCGCGTATCCGAGGCTTTTGACGCGCGGCGTTCGGCCCGCGGCCGGGTCTATCTCTACCGCATCTTGAACCGCCGGCCGCCGGCCGCGCTCGAGCGCGGCCGGGTCTGGCATGTCGGACCCCGGCTCGACGCCGGGGCGATGCAGGAGGCCGCGCAAGCGCTGGTCGGCAAGCACGATTTCTCGAGCTTTCGCGACACGCTATGCCAGGCGAAATCGCCGGTTAAGACGCTTGACGCGCTCGAGGTGGCGCGCAACGGCGACGAGATCCGCATCGAAGCGCGGGCGCGCTCCTTCCTGCATCATCAGGTGCGCAACATGGTCGGCACGCTCAAGCTGGTGGGCGCGGGCAAATGGGACAAGAACGACGTCAAGCAGGCGCTGGAGGCGCGCGACCGGCGCGCGGCCGGACCGACCGCGCCGCCCGAGGGGCTTTACCTCGTGCGCGTCATCTATGCCGAAGAATGAAGACTTGGCTTATTCGAACGACACGCTGTAGCGCAGGCCGACAAAGCCGGCTCTGCCATGCACCGGATCCTGGGTGGCGCCGCCTTCGAATTGGATATGCGGCGTCAGGTCCATCTTCAGGCTCACGCGCGTGCCCTCGACCAGCGGGGTGAAGACGCCGTCGCCCCACCAATAACGCGCGGCGGCGATGCGCGCGCCGTCGAGATAGGGCACCGGCAGGCCGAGTTCGATATCGTGGCCCGAGAGCGAATGCTCGGCCAATGCCAAGCCGATCACGGGACCGCGCGTGGTGCCGCCGGCGAGATAGGAGGCGGGGTCGAGCGCCGTGCCGCTCATTTCGGCGCCGAGATTGGATTGCGCATGGCCCAGCGCAAAGCTGTGGTTGAGCGATGCGACCGTGGCCTGGGACAGGGTGGCAAGCGACAGCCGATGCTGGGTGTGCGGCGGATCGTCGAACGCGTTGTTATCATCTGCGGCCGCGGGAGCGCGGTCGCGGCTTTTGGCCGCCGGATTGACCGGGATCGCATGCGAATTGGTTTCGAGCGCGAGCAGGCCGAGGCTGGGGCGCATGTCGCGGCTCGAACCCAAGCCGATCTCGAGTTGGCCCATCCAACTGGCGGCCGCGCCCACGGCGTGGGTCAGGCCCCCTTCGGTCAGGGTTTGGCGCAGGCCCAGCGTGAATGCGGAAATGCCTTTGCCGTCCGGGGACGCGGCTCCTTCCGCGAAGGCGGACGTGCCTGCAGCGACGAGCGTGCCCGAGAGCGCAGCCGCGGACGCAAATTGCCGAACGCGCGCCAAGACGTGGCTATTCATGAACGATAAGTTAACGCAAAATAAGTTAAAATTATATTAATACTACCGTGGTTTAAGGCTCACTCCTGGATATGAGATTGAGTGACAGATAATAAGCCATTGAACTATATGCAAAAATATAGTTCCAGAGCATTGCGATAGATTTCGGTTAGGGCTTCGATGTCCCCGAGGCTGGCCCGCTCATCAACCTTGTGGGCGCTTTCGCCGACCAGGCCGAACTCCGCCACCGGGCAATAGGCCTGGATGAAGCGCGCATCGGAGGTGCCGCCGCCGGTGCCGAGTTCAGGCGTCAATCCGGTGACGCGCTTCACCGCCTCGGTCAGCGTCCGGCTCACCTCACCCGGCGGCACGAGAAAGGATTCGCCGCTGACCCGGATCTCGAGCTCGTAGCGCCCACCCGCCTGGTCGAGGACGGCGCGCGCCCAATCCTCGAGCTTGGCGCCGGTCCAGCGGTCGCTGAAGCGGATGTTGAACACGGCGCGCGCCGTATCCGGGATGACATTGGCAGCCGGATTGCCGATATCGACGGTCGAGACCTGCAGGTTCGAAGCCTCGAAATGCGCGCTTCCCTTGTCGAGCGGCGCCGAAAGCAGCGCTTGCAGCATCGCCACCAGCCGATGGGCGGCGTTGTCGGCGCGTTGCGGATAGGCGGTGTGGCCCTGGATGCCGCGCACGGTGAGATAGCCGTTAAGGCTGCCGCGCCGTCCGATCTTGATCGTATCGCCCAGGGTCTTGACGCTGGTCGGTTCGCCCACCACGCACGCATCGAGCGTCTCGCCGCGCTGCTTGAGCCATGGCAGAACCTTGCGCGTGCCGTTGACGGCCGCGGCTTCTTCGTCGCCGGTGATGAGCAGGCTGATCGAACCGCCGAAGTCGCGGCCGCGCGACGCCACGAAGCGCGACACCGCGGCCGTGAAACAGGCGATCGCGCTCTTCATGTCGGCGGCGCCGCGGCCGATGATCGCGCCGTCCCGCTGCGCGGCGGCGAAGGGATCGGACGACCAACCGGCAAGTGTACCCGGCGGCACCACGTCGGTGTGGCCGGCGAAGCAGAAATTGCGGCCGGTCTTGCCGAGCCGCGCATAAAGGTTCAGCACCTTGTCGGTGCCGGGCGCGGTGAATTCGACGGTCTCGCAGGCGAAGCCCAGCCCTTCGAGCGCGCGCACGAGAAACGGGATCGCTCCCGCATCCTGGGGCGTGACGCTCGGGAAACGGATCAGCTCCGTTGCCAGCCGCACGGGGTCGATGGTGGCCATGGGCTTTCCCGCCATCAGTCGCGCAGCAATTCGTTGATCGAGGTCTTGGCGCGCGTTCTTGCGTCCACCCGCTTGACGATGACGCAGCAAGCCAGATTCGGGCCTTTGCCGTCCTTGGCCGGCAGGCTGCCCGGCACCACCACGGCGTAGGCCGGCACGCGTCCGATGAAAACTTCGCCCGAAGCGCGGTCGACGATTTTGGTCGAAGCGCCGATGAAGCAGCCCATGGCCAGCACCGCGCCCTCCTCAACGATTGCGCCTTCGGCCACCTCGCTGCGCGCGCCGATGAAACAGTTATCCTCGACGATGACCGGCGTCGCCTGAACCGGCTCGAGCACGCCGCCGATGCCGACACCGCCCGAGATATGGCAATTCGCGCCGATCTGCGCGCAAGAGCCCACCGTCGACCAGGTGTCGATCATGGTGCCCGGCCCGACATGGGCGCCGACATTGACGAAACACGGCATCAGCACCGCGCCCGGAGCGATATAGGCGGAATGGCGCACCACCGCGCCCGGCACGGCGCGGAATCCCGCCTGGCGGAAGCGGGCGGCGCTCCAGCCGGCGAATTTGGACGGCACCTTGTCCCACCAGCGCGCGCCTCCCGGACCGCCGGCAATCGGCGTCATGTCGGTGAGCGTGAAGGACAGTAGCACCGCCTTTTTGAGCCATTGATGGACGTGCCATGCGCCGTGGCTTTTTTCGGCAACGCGCAGATTTCCCCGGTCCAGCAGGTCGAGCGCGGACGCCACCGCCTTGCGCGCGGACGCCTTGGTCTTGGCGTCGAGCGACAGGCGCCGGTCCCAGGCGGAATCGATGGTCGCTTGCAGGCGTGAAATATCCATGGCGTGAAGGTTTTAAGTCGGCTGGCGCGGCAACACAAGCGGCAGGACCGGAACCCATCGCGTTTGAGGCCCTGACAAGCGCGGGGGCAAAGGTTCATAGTGGCGTGTCCCGTCACGACAGGAGGCGCACGGATGAGCTGGCAACCGGCGGCGGAGCCGAGAGCGGACGAAACGCCGCAGACCGCGCTCGAAATGGATATCGAGCCCCGCCTGCGCGATCTGGGCGACGGTTTCTCGGTGCGGCGCGTGCTGCCTTTCGCCAAGCGGCGCGCGGTCGGTCCCTTCGTCTTCTTCGACCATTTCGGCCCCACCGTCTTCGCTCCGGGCCAGGGCATGGACGTGCGGCCGCACCCGCATATCGGCCTCGCCACCATCAGCTATCTGTTCGAGGGCGAAATCCTGCACCGCGACAGCCTGGGCAACGCGCAGCCGATCCGGCCGGGCGAGGTCAACTGGATGACCGCCGGGCGCGGCATCGCGCATTCCGAGCGCACGCCGCCCGATCTCCGGCCGCGCGGCTCGCGGCTGGGCGGCATCCAGAGCTGGGTGGCGTTGCCGCGCGCCTTCGAGGAAACCGCGCCGCGCTTCGCGCATTACGAAAAAGACGCCCAGCCCACGATTGAAGGCGAAGGCAAAAGCCTGCGCCTGCTTGCGGGCTCGCTGTTCGGCAAGCGCGCGCCGGTCGAGGTCTTTTCCGGGATGTTCTACGCCGATGCGGAAATGCAGTCCGGCGCCGCGCTCGATCTGGGCATGGAGCATGCCGAGCGCGCGGTCTATATCGTCGCGGGATCGGTTGAATTCTCGGGAGCCCGCCACGAGGCCGGACGCATGCTGGTGTTCCGAACCGGCGCGCCGGTCGTGCTGACCGCGCGCGAAGCCGCGCGTCTCATGCTGTTGGGCGGCGAGAGTCTCGACGGGCCGCGCCATATCTGGTGGAACTACGTCTCGAGCTCCAAGGAACGCATCGAGCAGGCCAAGGCGGACTGGAAAGCGGGCCGCTTCGCCAAAGTGCCCGGCGACGACGAGTTCATCCCCCTGCCGGAGTGACCGGGATTTTCCGCACGGCCTCGGCGAGAAAAGAAGCCAGATCCTCGACCGTGTGATGGATGTGCGGCGCGTGGGACGATTCGAGCTCGGGATGCGGACCGGTCTTGAGCCAGATCGTGGTCATGCCAAGCGCCGCCGCCGGCGGCAGGTTGCGCGCCATGTCCTCGACCATGGCGGCGCGGGCGGGCGCGACGCCGTAGCGCGCGACGAGATCGCGGTAGCCTGAAGGATCGGGCTTGGGGCGGTAGTCGATGGCGGCGATGTCGTGGATGGCGTCGAAATGCCTCGCCAAGCCCAACCGGTCGAGCACGCGTTCGGCATGGCGCCTTGTGCCGTTGGTGAAGACCAATTTGCGCCCCGGCAACGCCGCCAGCGCCCCGCCCAGCACCGGATCGGCCGCCACCGCGGACAGGTCGATCTCGTGCACGTAATCGAGGAAGCGTTGCGGCTCGACGCCGTATTCGTCCATCAGGCCCCGGAGCGTGGTGCCGTGCTGGTTGAAATAGCGCCGGCGCAAGGCGTGGGCGCCGTCATGATCGAGCCGCAGCTCGTCCATGATGAAGCGGCCCATGCGCTCCTCGACCTCGACATAAAGCCGGCAGGAAGCGGGATAGAGCGTGTTGTCGAGATCGAAGATCCAGCACTCGATGTTGTCGAGCGGGCGGGTATGAGCCGGCATGACGCGGCTCAGCGCCCGTGCTTGCGGCGGCGGATCAGCGTGCCGACGCCGTGATCGGCGAACAGCTCCAGGAGGATGGCATGCGGCACCCGGCCGTCGATGATGACCGAGGCTTCGACCCCGGCCGACACGGCCTCCATGCAGGTCTCGACCTTGGGGATCATGCCGCCCGAGATGGTTCCGGCGGATATCATGGACTTGGCCTCGGCGACGGACAGCTCATGGACGAGCTTCTTCTTCTGGTCGAGCACGCCCACCACGTCGGTCAGCAGCAGCAGCCGCGCCGCCTTGACCGCGCCCGCCACCGCGCCCGCCACGGTGTCGGCGTTGATGTTATAGGTCTCGCCGTGATCGCCCACGCCGATGGGCGCGATCACCGGGATGATGTCGGAGCGGATCAGATGCTCGAGCACCGGCGCTTCGACGTGCCAGGGCTCGCCGACGAAGCCCAGATCGAGCACTTTCTCGATGTTGCTGTCGCTCTCGGCGCGTTTCCGGGTGAGCTTTCTCGCCCGGATCAAATCGGCGTCCTTGCCGGACAAGCCGATCGCCTTGCCTCCGGCCTTGTTGATGGCGACGACGATCTCCTTGTTGATCGAGCCCGACAGCACCATCTCGACGATCTCGACCGTATCCTTGTCGGTGACGCGCAAGCCGTCGATGAAGGAGCTCTTGATCTTGAGCCGCTCCAGCATCTGGCCGATCTGCGGCCCGCCGCCGTGGACGACGATGGGATTGATGCCGACCTGCTTCAGCAGCACCACGTCGCGCGCGAACATCTCGGCGATCGACGTGTCGCCCATGGCATGGCCGCCGTATTTGACCACGACGGTCTTACCGGAATAGCGCCGCATATAGGGCAGCGCCTCGGACAAGGTGACGGCCTTGGCCGCGGCGGCGGCGTCGATCTGGGCGGGGGAAGGTTTCTCGCTCATGGCGGGCGTTTATAGCGGCATCGGCGCTAGCTCGCCAGCGTGGCGAGCATGCCGCGCAACTCGGGAATGCCGGCGCCGCCGCGCGCGCTGGCCGCGAACACCGCGGGATAAGCCGTGGCGAAGCGCTGCAATTCCGCGTCGGTCGCGGCCAGGCGGGATGCCAGCGCGGCGGCGGGCAGCTGGTCGGATTTGGTCAGCACGGCGAGGCTCGGGACCGCCGCGGCGGCCAGGAGCGTGAAGGCGGCGCGGTCGCTGTCTTTGAGCCCGTGACGGGCGTCGATCAGCACCAAGGCGCATTTCAGGACCGAGCTGTGGCCGAGATAGAAGCCGATGGAATCGGCCCAATCGTCCATCTCGCGCTTCGATGCCGCGGCATAGCCGTAGCCCGGCAGATCGACCAGCGTCAGCCGCCCGCCGAGATCGAAGAAATTGATCTGGCGCGTGCGGCCGGGGGTGCGCGAGACGCGCGCCAGGGCCTTGCGACCGGTGAGCGCATTCAGCAGGCTCGACTTTCCGACATTGGAACGGCCGAGAAACGCCACTTCCGGGAGATTTTCGGGCGGCAGCGACGCGGCCTTGTCGGCCCCGGCGGTGAAACGGCAGGACAGCGCGAACAACAGGCGGCCGGCCTCGCGCGCCTTCCCGTCCGGCGCCGCGTCCGGAGGAAAGACCGCGGCGGCTTCGGCCATCGCCCTAAGCGGCCCCGGAGCGCCGCATGATCGTCCATTGCTGGGCGATCGACAGCAAATTGTTCCAACTCCAGTAGATCACCAGGCCGGCGGCGAATTGCCCCAGCATGACGGTGAACACGAAGGGCAGCACCATGAACATCTTGGCCTGAATCGGATCGGGCGGCGCCGGGTTGAGTTTCTGCTGCAGGAACATGGTGACGCCCATGATGAGCGGCCAAGCGCCGATGTGCAGGATGGAGTGCAGCAAGGCGATTTCGGGCGGGGCGAAGGGCAGGAGCCCGAACAGATTGACGAAGGTGGTGGGATCGGGCGCCGATAGATCGTGAATCCAGCCGTAGAACGGCGCCTGGCGCATCTCGATGGTGACGTAGAGCACCTTGTAGAGCGAGAAGAACACCGGAATCTGGATGACAATGGGCAGGCATCCCGCCATCGGATTGGCGCCGACGCGCTTGTAGAGCGCCATCATCTCCTTGTTGAGCTTCTCCTTGTCGTCGCCATATTTTTCCCTGAGCTTTTGCATCTCGGGCTGAAGCTTTTTCATCTTGCTCATCGCACGGTAGGATTTGTTGGCGAGCGGGAAGAAGATGAGCTTGATGATGACGGTGAGCAGCATGATGGCGAGGCCGAAATTGCCGATCAGCTTGTAGAAGAAGTCGAGCGTCAGGAAGATCGGCTTGGTGAGGAAATAGAACCAGCCGAAATCGATGGCGCGGTCGAAGCGCGGAATCTGGTCCTGCACCTCGTAGCGGTCGAGCAACGACACCAGCTTGGCGCCGGCGAAGAAGTGGCTGTTGACGCTGACGGACGCCCCGGGATCGAGCGCGCGCGGAGATCCGCGGTAATCGACCTGCCAGAGATCGGCCTGGTCGCGCTCGACATGGGTGAAGCGCGCCTTGATCTCTTCCTTCTGATCGGGGATGAGCGCGGACAGCCAATATTTGTCGGTGATGCCGAGCCAGCCGCCGGCGGAATCGATTTCCTGGGGCGGCTCGCTCTTGAGATCGGCGTATTTGATCTCCTTGAGCGTGCCGTCGAGCACGCCGATCGGGCCTTCGTGGAGAAGATAAGTGGTGGTTGCGGGCGGCGGCCCGGCGCGCGACACCAGCCCGTAGGGATAGAGCGTGACCTTGTCCTTGCCGGCATTGATCACGCCGTCGGTGATGGTGAACATGTAATCCGGATCGACCGCGATATGGCGGGTGAATTTCAGGCCTGCGCCGTTATCCCAGGTGAGATCGACCGCGTGGTCGGGAGTGAGCGTTCCGCCGGAGGCGCTCCAACGCGTGTCCGGCCCGGGCACCTTGACCGCGGGATCGCTCGCCACCCAGCCGAATTGCAGGAAATAGGGATGCGCCGTGCCGTCGGGCGCCAACAGCACGATTTCGGGGCTGTTGGGATCGACGGTCTCGCGATAGCCGATGAGCGTCAGGTCGTCGACCCGGCCGCCGGCCAGGTTGACCGAGCCCTTGAGCCGTGGCGTTGCAATCGCGATACGCGGCGATTGGGCGATCATGCTCTCGCGCGATGCCGCTTGGACCGCGCCCTGGACGCCGGGCGCCGTGGCGCCGCCTTGGCCCGGCGCTGCCGCCTGACCCGAAACGCCGGGCGCGGTCTGCGTCTGTTGCACCGGCGCCGGCTTCGGCGGGAAGATCTTCTCGTAGAACACCTGGAAGCCGATCAGGATGGCGATCGAGATGCCGATGGCGACGAACAGATTGCGCTGTTGGTCCATGGTCTACGGCCTGGCGCCGGTGGCGGGGGGCACGGGATCGACGCCCGAACCGCCCCAGGGATGGCAGCGCAGCAGGCGTTGTGCCGCGAGCCGCACGCCGCGCGCCGGTCCGTGCTTATGGATGGCCTGCGCGGCATAGTCCGAACAGCTCGGCCAATAGCGGCAACGGGGTCCCAGCAGCGGCGACAGCAGCAACTGATAGAGCCGTATGAGACCGCGCAAAACAGCACTCACCATGATCTTGCTCGCTCTACTCTTCCCAGGCGTTCAGACGCTTCATCGCGGTTTCCAGATCGAGCAGCAGATCCGGAAACCTCCGCGACAGCGTCTCGGTGCGCGCGATCACCACGTAATCGTGACTCGACGCGGCGTGACGTTCGAGCACCTGCCGCGCCGCCGCCTTGAGACGGCGCCGCGCCCGGTTGCGTTCGACCGCGATGCCCACCTTGCGGCTGGCGGTGAAGCCCACGCGCGACGGCGCGGGTTCCGCCGCCGCGCGGCGGCAGGCCTGCAGGATCAGGCCGGGAGCGACATATTTGCGCCGCTGGCCGGCGACGGCCAGAAAATCGGCCCGCCGCTTGAGGCGCTCGATCTTGGTCATGACTCCGCCGCTTGGGCGCCGCACCGATGCTCAAGCCGAAAGGCGCTTGCGACCCTTGGCGCGACGGCTGGAAATCACGCGGCGACCCCCGACCGTGGACATGCGCGCGCGAAAGCCATGGCGGCGCTTGCGAATGAGTTTGCTCGGCTGATAGGTGCGCTTCACGGCTGGGGACTCCGGCGATGCTTCTCGCTCGATGGACGGCGCTGTATACGAAAGCGGGTGGGCGAAGTCAACGTCGCCGCCTTGCCGGCTAAGGTTACAAAAGCATTGCGGCGAAAGGCCCTTGGAATGCCGGGGGTCTTGGGATGAGGGGAATGGCGGTGGAAACGGGCAAAACCATGTTTTCGGGCGGGCTTTCGGCCCGCCTGCTGGTGCTGACCGTCTTTTTCGTCATGCTTAGCGTGGTCCTGATCTTCGTGCCCTCGGTGGCGCGTTTCCGCCTGGCTTATCTCGAGGACCACATCGACGCCGCGCATCTCGCGATTTCGGCGCTCGAGGCCACCCCCGACAACATGGTGAGCAAGCAGCTGACGCAGGAACTGCTGGCCCATGTCGGCGCCCACGGCATCGTCGTGCATACGCCGGACAAGACGCTGATGCTGGCCCCGGAGATGCCGCCCAACGTGGACGCGACCTATGACCTGCGCAGCCAGGGCATGTTCGCCATGATCGGCGACGCGATGATGACGTTGTCGGTGAGCCACAACCGCGTGTTGCGCGTGCTCGGCGTGGCGCCCAAGGATCCGGCCGTCACCGTCGAGGTGCTGCTTGACGAGCAGCCGATGCGGGCCGAGATGTGGAGATTCGGCGCGCGCGTGCTCGAGGTTTCGTTCGTGGTTTCGCTCATCACTGCGGCGCTGGTCTATCTCAGCCTGCAATGGCTGCTGGTCGCGCCCTTGAAGCGCCTGACCGCCAGCATGATCGCCTTCCGCAAGAATCCCGAGGACGCCGCGCATGTTGAAACGCCCAGCGCGCGCGGCGACGAGATCGGCGTGGCCCAGCGCGAGTTGGCGGCGATGCAGGAAACCGTGCGCCAAGCCTTGATGCAGAAGGAGCGTCTGGCCGCCCTCGGCGCCGCGGTAAGCAAGATCAATCACGATTTGCGCGGAATTCTGTCGACCGTGCGGCTGATGTCCGACCGGCTGTCGGAAAGCGATTCGCCCGAGGTGAAACGGGTGACGCCCGGTCTCATCGCCGCCATCGACCGCGCCGTGGCGTTGTGCACCGGCACGCTCAATTTCACGCGCCAGGATGGGTCCCCTTTGCATCCGAGCGGCTTCGCCCTGCGCGGGCTGGTCGCGGAAGTCGCCGAAAGCGTCACGCCATCGAGCGGAAACGGCTTCATGCTGGCCAACGAGGTCGCGACCGATTTTGCCGTTCAGGCCGACCGCGGCCAGCTGTTCCGCGCGCTGGAAAATCTGGCGCGCAACGCCGCCGAGGCCGGCGCCAGGCATTGCACCGTCCGTGCGCGGCGCGAGAACGGCGAGATCGTGCTCGAGGTGTCCGATGACGGGCCGGGCCTGGCTCCCAAGGCGCGGGAAAACCTGTTCCGGCCCTTTGCCGGCTCTGCGCGGCCCGGCGGCACCGGGCTCGGCCTCGCCATCGCGCGTGAAGTCATGCGCGCCCATGGCGGCGACATCCAGCTCAAGGCCAGCACCGGCACGGGCACGGTGTTCGCGCTCATTTTGCCCAACAGCTAATCCAGCGCGACGGTCTGCGCCTTGAGATAGGCGCTTTCCGGCAGAAAGGGATGGACCGGGTGGTCGGGCGCGGCGCCCGAACTCAAGAGGATGCGCCCGCTCCTTCCGGCGTCGGCCAGGCCGCGCCGCACCGCCTCGGCAAAAGACGCCTCGTCCACGTTGTGCGAGCAGGAAGCGATGAACAACAGGCCGTTCCCGGCCGCGACCGAGGCGGCAAGCCGGGCGAGCTTGCGATAGCCCTTGAGGCCCGCGCCCAGGTCCTTCTTGCTTTTGACGAAGGCGGGCGGATCGGCGACCACGATGTCGAAGCGCGCGCCTTCGCCCGCTAGGCGTTCCAATTCGGCGAAGGCCTCGCCGCGCGAAAAGCGGCAACGCGACGCGACGCCGTTCGATTCCGCGGCTTTCGCGGCGAGTTGAAGCGCCGGATCCGAACGGTCGATGGCCGAAACCGCCTTGGCCCCGGCCAGCGCCGCCGCGACGGCAAAGCCGCCGCCGAAGCTGTAGAGATCGAGCAGACGCGCATCCTTCGCCAAGGACGCTATGAAACGCCGGTTCTCGCGCTGATCGTAGAACCAGCCGGTCTTCTGCCCCGCCAGCACGTCGGCGAAAAAGAGAGCGCCGTTTTCGCGCAATTCCACCGGCCCGGCCACCTCGCCCGCCGCCACCCGTACTTCCTCCGCCAGGCCTTCGAGCTTGCGCGCCGAAGAGTCGTTCCTGAAAATCACGGCCTTGGGCTTCAAGACGGTTTCGCACGCGGCGACGAGGTCCGATTCCAGCAATGCCATGCCGGCGGTGTTGATCTGGCAAGCCAGAACGTCGCCGAAGCGGTCGATCACCAGGCCCGGCAAACCATCCGCCTCGGCATGGACCAGCCGGTAGAATGGCTCGGTATATAGCCTTCGGCGCAAACCCAGCGCGGTCTCCAGGCGTTCGGCGAAGAATTGTCGGTTGATGACGCGGCCGGAATCGCGGTCGAAGATGCGCGCTGCCACCAGCGTATGCGGATTGAACGTGGCCACACCCAGCGCCTTGCCGCTCGAAGCTTCGAGCCGCACCAGCATGCCCGGAACGAGCGCCTTGGCGGCGGCATCCATCGCCACTTCGTTGGAATAGACCCAGGGATGGCCGCCCTCGACGCGCTTGTGGCGGGTGGGTTGGAGCTTCACCACCGGCCGGGATTCGGCCGCGCTCACTTGTCCCGGTCCCGCGCCTTGGCGATGGGCGGGGCGAATTGCGGCGCGATGTCCCAGGGAAACAGAATCCAGGTATCCTGGCTGACCTCGGTGACGAAACTGTCCACCAGAGGCCGCCCTTTCGGCTTGGCGTAGACCGTGGCGAAATGCGCCTTGGGCAGCATGCGGCGCACCACCTCGGCGGTGCGGCCGGTATCGACCAGATCGTCGATCAGAAGGAACCCCGCGCCGTCGCCGGCGACGCTTTTCAGGATTTCAACCGGCCCCTGCTCGCGGTCGTCATAGCTGGCGACGCACACCGTATCGACCAGGCGCAGATCGAGCTCGCGGGCGACGATGGCCGCCGGCACCAGCCCGCCGCGCGTGACCGCGACGATGCCCTTCCACGGGCCGAGATCGAGTAGCCGCCAGGCGAGCGCGCGCGAATGGCGGTGCAGCTCGTCCCAGGTGACCGGAAAAGTCTTGGTGAATGAAGAAGCGGCAGGCATGAACGCTTCGCACCTCGCGGGCGGCAAACGGCGCCCGGGCGTCAGCGGACGTAGACGCGAACCTCGTTGTTCTGAATCTCGCCGCTGGTCGTCGCCGACAGCGAAACCCGGTCCGCCGGCAGGCCCATGCTGGTAAGCGACCGCATGACGTTCTCGGCATTGCGCTTGGAGGCGTTGGCGTTGACCGCCACCTGCGCCGAATTGCCGGCATTGGGCGCCACCGCGACCAATTCAAAAGTGGCCGAGGGCTTGCGCTCGAGCGCGCGGCTCACCGCGGTGTAGAGAGCCTGTTCATAGGAGACATCGGGCCGGTCGAAGCGGATCACCACCAGCGGATGCGTATCGCCTTCAGAGGAGGCGGCTTGCGGCCGCGTCTGCGGTGCCGAGGCGCGCTGCGGCGGCATCGGCGCCGAAGACATGCCGAAGGCGCGGTTTGCGAGGCTCGGCCCATAGAGCTGGCCGTTCTTGATCGCCTGCGACAGGGTGATGAGATTCTCGCGTTCGTTGGCGACATAGGTGCTCTGGCGGCCGATCTCGTCGCTCAAGGCGCTCAGCAGCGCATCGATCTGCACCGTGGTGGTGTCGACGTCGCCCTGGATTTGGGTCAACTGGCGATGGTCCTCATCGACCGCGCCCTGCAACGAGAAGGCCGCGCGGGTGGAATTCATCAGATAGGACGCAAACGACGAATCGGCCGCCGCCTGAGTCGAAACCGAATTCAGGCGGCCGATATCGTCGCCCATGCGCCCGAGCGTGGTCTGGGCTTGGTTCCATTGCGCCACCAGTTGCGGATTGCCCGAGGTGGTGCCGACCTGAAGCCGGGCATTGATGCCGGCGACGGTATTGAAATAGGCGGATGAATCGGCCTGCAGCGCGCTGTGGGCCGCGGCCATGTCCTGTTGATGCTGAGCGAAGTTCGCCCGGAGCCGGCCGAGATCGGCGCGCAACCCCTGGACCTTCTGGCCGACGATGGTGCCGGTGCTGCTGCCGACCGACGAATCCGAGGGCGAATTCAACAGCGGCTGGGCGTTGGCCTCGGCGGCAGAAGGCGGGATTTGATAGACCGTCGACTGGCCTGCCGCCGCGGAATCGCTCTTGCTCGACCGGCTGCCGAACAAATCGTCGGTGTAGGAACAGCCGCCGAGCAGCAGCACGGCGGCCAATGCGGCGCAATGGCTGTAACGGTATATCATTCGGGTCGTAACCCCCCTAACCCTCTACCCAGGGAGTTTACGCGAAGGGTTGACGATGCCACAAGCGTTTCCCGAAGCTGGTTTTGTGGCATTCCAGGCCGGTCGGAACCGGGGAAATCGGCTTGCCAGCGCCCCTGCGATACGGCTAGCTTCGCCCCGCTTCCGTGACAATTGAAAGCGCCCGTAGCTCAACTGGATAGAGCACCAGACTACGGATCTGGGGGTTGGGAGTTCGAATCTCTCCGGGCGCGCCACGACTTGCGATGGTCTGTTAAACCGGCAGGCACGCTCTTGTGGCACGCGCGTCCGAGGCGCTATAGACCCGCCGATCCACGCGCCGATGAAAGGGGTTCCCTTGGCGAGCGGCCCGTCCGTCACCATCGTCACCGCATCCGATGCGGGCTATTTCGGCCTGTTGCAGGACCTGATCTTCTCCTTGCAACGGGGGCTGGGCGAACGCCTGCCGCCGCTATCCATCCTCGACATCGGCCTCAACGAGGAACAGCGGGTCTGGCTGCGCGGGCTGGGCGCCGCCATCCAGCCGCTCGGCTGGGATCTCTATTACCCGCCGCGGTCGCATCCGCCCAACTCCTTCAAGGTCTTGGCCGGGCGGCCGCATCTGCCCAAGCATTTTCCGGGCTACGACATCTATCTCTGGATCGACGCCGACAGCTGGGTGCAGGACGCAAGCGTGCTCGACCTGTTCATCCGCAGCGCGGCGCAAGGCAAGCTCGCCATCGTGCCGGAGATCGATCGCGGCTATTGGACTATCCACAAGCGGCCGAAATTCTGGGGCCAGAACCAGCGCGCCTTTTCCTGGGCCTTCGGCATGCGCGAGGGCTACCGCTTCGGCCGCAACGCCATCCTCAACGCCGGCGTGTTCGCGCTCAGGGCCGATGCGCCGCATTGGCGGCTATGGTCGGAGAATTACGCCCGCGCCTTGAAACGCTTCCGCCTCAGCCCCTGGGCCTATAAGGGCAATATCAGCTTTTTCCTGTCCGACCAGACCTCGCTCAACCGCGCGGTGTTCGTCCAGGGTGCGAAGGCGACCTTCCTGCCAGCTTATTGCAACTGGTTCTGCGGCAAGGGTACGCCGATGTACGACGCCCGTTCGCATCAAGTGGTGGAACCCCACGAACCCCACCGTCCGCTGGGCATCGTTCACCTGGCCGGCGAAGGCATGAAAGAGCGCATCTGGAAACTGCAGACGCTCCAGGGCGGCACGATCGAGACGCGGCTGACCTTCAGCGCCGTCAACGCGCTTGCGGCGCAAAATCGGCGCAATCCGAATGCGCGCTCACGAAGCGGTCGTGGTAGAGGCACAACCCGTCCGCCGCGCGCACCGCGGCGCGGGCGGAGCTGAGGCTGGACAGCCCCGGCAACTCCGCTTCAAGGTAGTCCGGATCGTCGCGGAAATGCGCGCAGGACCGGCACGCACGCTTTGGCCAAGCGCGGGCCGGCCCTGCGTCCGCCAGGGGAAGTTCAGCGGACAAGATTGCTCCAATGCTGGGCGAACACCACCGCCGAGAGCACGAAGCCCAACGCGATGTTGACGATGGCGCCCGAGCTGAAGGCGAAGAAGGGCTTGGCGCCGGCCTTGGCCAACTCGCGGAAGCGGGTGGTGAGCCCGATCGAAAGAAAGCTGAAGATGAAGGCCCAGGTCCGGATATCCTTGATCGGCGCCACGAAAGCCGGGTTCACCGTCTTGTTGAAATCGGCCAGGCTGTAATCGGCGGTCACCAAGGTCACGATCGCCGAAGCGATGACGAAGCCCAGGATGAATTTGGGGAAGCGCCACCAGATCTGGCCGACATTCGTCTTCTGCCCCGGAACCTTCTCCCAACGCGTGGTGGCGACGATCGCGAGCACGAAAGCCCAGATGCCGATCCAGACGTCGCGGCCCACCACCTTCAGCAGGGTGAAGGCAAAGACCGCCTGGTCGCTGGTGCCCGGCAGTCCGTTGTGGACCGCCAGATCGCCATAGGTCTGGGCCGCGGCGAAACCGGCCGCGTCGGCGAATTCCGAGGTGCCGATCCAGGCGCCGCCCACCCCCGCCGGCAAGTGAAGCGCCAATGCGACGAAGGGCAGGACGAAGATGCTCGCGATCGCCCAGATCAGAACGGTGGTGATGGCGATGGGCGCGTATTCCTTCTTGGCGCCAACCGCCCCGGCGATGGCGATGGCGGCGGAGACGCCGCAGACCGCGCCGCCGGCACCGAGGGTCGCCGCCAGGCGCTTGTCGAGACCGAGCTTCACCGCCACGAAATAAATGACGAAGAAGGTGACAAGCGAAATGATCGAGGCCTGGAGGATGGCGACCGGCCCGGCCCACAGGATGAGGGTTAAGGGCAAGGTTGCGCCCAACAGCACGATGCCGGTCTTGATGTAGAACTCGACGCGGAAACCCGAATCGAGCCAGCGCGGCAGGCCCGCGATGTTGGAGATCGCCAATCCCGCGACCAACGCGACCAGCGGCGCCTCGAAGCCGTAGTAATTCGCCGTCTGCCACTGGCCGATGACGAAGACGCCGACCGAGAGAAGATAGAGCAATATAAAGGACGGGATGAATTCCCGCGCCTTGTGACCGAGCGCGCTCAGCGCCAGCGAGAATACGGCGAGCCAAGCCGCGAACTGGCCGACATAGCGCAGCCAGTTGGCGGAGAAATCATTGCTCAATTGCGTGAAGGTCGTCCATTTCGCCGGCGTCACCGCGAGCCATTTGATGCTCGAGCCGTTGGCGAACAACACATAGCCCAGCAGCACGATGCCCAGGCCGAGCCAGATCGCCCACCAGTCTTCCTTGCGCCACAACTCGTCCCAGCCCGCAGACTGGCGCACGGCTGCCCTATTGTGATCGATCGGTTCAACGCGGCTCATGGTTCATATCCTTCCGATGGAATGGGTCGAATGGGTTGTCAGGCGGCGAGGCAGCCGCAAAGCCCGGCTCCGAGCTTGGCGCGCGCGCGGAGGATCACCGTCTTGAGCGCAGCCGGTGAAACCCCGTCCCGGCGCATCACCAGATGCACCAGCGGATCCTCCAGCACTTCGCACAGATCGGGTTCGATGCCGGCGACGCCATAAGGCTGGCGTTCGGAGAGCGGCATGGGCGGCAACTCGTACGGCCGCGCATAGGTGAAGCCGTGCGGGCCATAAGGCGGTGGTGACGATCGTGGCATGGGCTTTCTCCTGCTTTTGCCTGCGGCTCGACGCAAGCGGGACAATGACGTCGCGGCTCGCGGCCCTTATCGGGCCGCGCGGCAACAGAAGCGGCAGGAGACCGCGTCGAAGAGGAAGTCCGGAGAAACGATCGCGCGCATGGGTTTATCTCCCTCTCGCAAGACGGGGCCCACGGATCGCTCCGTGGCGCTTTAGCGTTTGGTTTCGCGGCGCAAGCTGCCCTTCAAATTCCCGCGGCGATCCAATCTGCAAAACCGGATCGTGCAATGAACTTTAATTACACCGACAATGAAGTCAAGACTATTTATTTAACACTTATATTTATGTTTTAAAGAATCCTGCCAGTTCCACAGCGGTTTCCCGGCCGCATTCCTCGGGCACGTAATGGCCGCAGGGCAACGCCGCGCCGCGGCGGATATCGGCGGCGTAGTCCTTCCACACCTCCATCGGCTTGTGGTTGCGCCCAACGCCGCCATTGGCGCCCCACAGCAACAGCACCGGGCAAGCCACCTTCTTGCCGGCTTTGAAATCGGTCTCGTCCATTTGCAGATCGATGCCGAAGGTGGCGCGGTAGTCCTCGCACATGCCGTGAATGGTCTCGGGATTCTTGATGCAGCGGATGTATTCGGCGAGCGCCTCGGGCGCAAAAAACTTGAGTCCGTCCGGGCCCTTGCTGAGCTTGCGGCGGATATAGAATTCGGCATCGGCGCCCATCATGCGCTCGGGAAGATCGAAGGCTTGGGCCATGAAGAACCAATGCCAGGAGAACAGGCCCCAGGCGCGCGACACATTGTTCAGGAGATGATGAGTCGGGATGATGTCGATAATGGCGGCCTGCGACACCTTTTCCGGGTGATCGAGGCACATGCGGTGCAGCACGCGCGCGCCGCGATCATGCCCAGCCGCGGCGAAGCGCTTGAAGCCGAGCTTCGCCATCACCTCGACATTGTCCGTTGCCATGGCGCGGAAGGAATAATTGGCGTGGTTTTCGCCGTCGGGCGGTTTGGAGGAATCGCCGTAGCCCCGGATATCCGTGCACACCACGGTAAAGTCGCGCGCCAACAGCGGCGCCACCAAGTGCCAGGAGACATGGGTGAAGGGATTGCCGTGCATCAGCAGCACCGGCGGCCCCTTGCCGCCATGAACGGTGACGATGCGCGCGGCGCTGGTTTCGATCTCGATTTTGGCGAAGCCCTCGAACATGCCGTCTCCTCTGGTTTTCTCTATTTCCTAATAGCGCACCGGACGCACGCCGCCGCCTTGGCGCAGGCCCGGCACCCGGTTGGCCAATCCCACCACGGCAAACGTAACGACCAGAAGCACCAGCCCCAGCACCGAGATCAATCCCAGATCGCCGCTCTCGTTCAGATCGTAGATCAGGATCGAGACCAGCTTGGTGTTGGCGGTCGTCAGCATGATGGTGGCGGAAAGTTCGCGGATCGCGCCGATGAAGATGAAGCACCAGGTGGCGACGACCGAGGTGGCGATGAGCGGCGCGGTGATCTGGACAAGCACCTTGAGACGGTTGGCGCCGAAGATGCGGCTCGCCTCCTCGAGCTCCGGATGAAGACTCAGCAGCGCCGCCTCGAGCTGCTGATAGGCCGCCGGCAGCTCGATGGTGACGAAGGCCAGCAGCAGGATCCAGGGCGTGCCGTAAAGCACCAGCGGCGGCCGGGTATAGCTGAGGAACAGACCCACGCCGAGCACGATGCCCGGGATCGCCACCGGCGATGTCGCCAGCGCGGCCAGCACGCGGGCGCCGGCAAAGCCGCGGCGCGCCGCCAGCGAGGCCACCACCAGGGCCAGCGCCGCGCCGCAGGTCGCCGACATCAGCCCGATCGAAAAGGTGTTGAAGAAGGCGCGGCGGGATTCCGGAAATGAATAAATCCACTGATAATTGTAGAGCGTGAATTTCTCGAAGGTGAGCGGATCGGAGGCCGTGCGCAGGAACGAGGCCTTGATCAGCGCGGCATAGGGCAGCAGCATGGTCAGCGCCATCACCGCCAGCGCGAAGGCGAACGCCGCCCAGCGCCAGGAACCCAAGGCGATCGGCCGCGCCATGCCGCTCTTGCCGCCGATCACGGTATAACCGCGCCGCCCCAGCAGCCAACGTTGCGCCTGAAGCAGCAGCACGGTAACCAGCAGCAACGGCAAGGCCGCGGCGGCGGCGAGCTGCGGCTGGGGCGGCGATTGGAACAGGCTCCAGATCTTGGTGGTGATGACATGGAAGCCCGCGGGCAAGGCGAGAACGGCGGGCGCCCCGAATTGGGTCATCGCCTGGAGAAAGGCGATCAGCGCCCCCGCCAGCAGCGAAGGCAGCGTCATCGGCAACACCACGCGCCGCAGCGTCACCCATCGCCCGCCGCCGAGTATCGACGAGGCATCCTCGAGGTCGCCGGGTATGCGCTCGATGGCGTTGGCCAACAGCACGAAGACATACGGAAAGGCGTAGCAGGCCATGACAAAGACCAGGCCGGTCTCGGTGTAGATGTTGAACAAGTTGTCGTAGGTGCCGCGGCCGAAGAGATGCTGGTAGAGCTGATTGAGCAGCCCGGCGTTGGGCGCGGCCAGGATTTCCCAGGCGATGGCGCCGAGAAAGGGCGGCGTGACGAAGGATGCCGTCACCAGCACCCGTATCCAGCGCCGGAACGGCATGTCGGTGCGCGCGACCAGCCAGGCGAGCGGCGCCGCCACCGCCACCGATGCCAGCGCCACCGCCACCGAAATCGCCGAGGTCCTCAGGAACGGCTCGAGGAACGCGGGGTTGGAGAAGATGGTCACGAAATTGCCGGCGGTGAAATCGCCCGCCTTGTCCGTGAAAGCGTAATAAGCCAGCCAGCCGAGCGGCAGCAGGACGAGCGCGCACAGCAGCAGCCCGAGGGCGCCCAGCACCGGGACCGAAAGATCGAAATGCCGGGCGCGCGCGGATGGCGCCGTAACGCTCACGTGCCGAAATACTCCGAATATTTCTGCTTGATGTCGTCGACCGCCTTTTCCTGATCGGCGGGATCGGCGGTGAAGACCTTGATCTTCGACAACGGCACGCGGCCGGCCGGCTCGGTGATGCCGGGATTGAAGGAGCGCAGCTCGCCCGTGGTCACCAGCAGCTGCTGGCCCTCGACCGAGAACAGATAGTTGATGAACAGCCGCGCCGCGTTGGGATGAGGCCCGTCCTTCATCACCCCGGCGGCGCCCGAGACCAGCGGCGTGCCTTCGGTCGGATAGACGATGGCGATCGGCGCCTGGGTGTCGATCAGCATCAGGGCGTTGTACTCGTTGCCGTCGAACATCACCGGGCGTTCGCCGAGCGCCAGCTTCTTCGGCGGCTCGGTCGAGGATTGCACCTGCATGATCTGCTGCTGGCCGAGTTTCTGCAGATAGGGCCAGCCCAGGCCCGGCGCCTTGCTCAGCTCATAGGTCGCGGTCATGATGTTGCCGCTGTAGCTGGGATGCGCCTTGACGATCTTGTCCTTCCATTTGGGATCGAGCAGATCGGCGTAGCTCTTCGGCGCGTCGCCCGGCTGGATCAGCTTGGTGTTGTAGCCGATGACCGACAGCGTGGCGCGGTCGGAGGCGAAGAAGCCGTCGGGATCGCGCTGACGCGCCGGCCATTTTCCCACATCCGCCGGCACATAGGCGGCGAGCCAGCCGTTCTTCTTGTAATCGACCAAATTGGCGGCGTCGGAGGAATCGACCACGTCGACATTGTGAATCTTGCTGTCGTATTCCTGGGTGATGCGCTGATAGATGCGCTCGGCGCCCGAGCGTTCGACCTGCACCGTGATGCCGGAATATTTATCCTGGAACGCCTTGGCCAGCGCCTCCGCCACCTGCAAATCGATCGAGGTGTAGAACGTGACCGAGCCTTCCTTGGTCGCGGCGGCCACCAGCGCCGGCGTGACCGGGCTGGGCGCGGGCGCGGCGGCGCGGCTCGCCGAAAGCGGGGCTAAAAACAAGGCGGCCACGAAGACCGGCAAGATGCCGAACCGCTTCAAAAACCGCAGCATGGTGAATCCTCCTTGTGGTCTCTTGTCGTTGCGCGTCATCCCGGCAATGCCCGGCAATGCGCGATCGGCAGCGACAGCCGCACCGGACTGCCGACCGGGAAATTTATTTCGATGGGCGCCAGCACGCGAAGCTGCTGGCCGCCTTCGAGGCTGATCAGGTAATCGCGCTGCGCGCCTAGAAACACCTGGCGCGCCACCTGGCCTTCGGCCCGGTTGGCATCGGCGCCGGCGCCTTCGCCGCCCGCGGCGCCGAGCGCGATCTGGTGCGGACGGATCGAGACGATCGCCCCGTCGGGGCCGAGCTCGCCCTCGCCGCATTTGAGCACCACGCCGCCGCAATCGGCCGTCATGGCGGCGGTTTTGCGGCCGCGCAGGATATTGGTGCCGCCGATGAAACGGGCGACGAATTCCGAGCGCGGCCGCCGGTAGACTTCTTCGGGCGAGCCGGTTTGTTCGATGCGGCCCTCGTTCATCACCACGATCACGTCGGCGGTGGTCATGGCCTCGATCTGGTCGTGGGTGACGTAGATGGTGGTGGTGCGGTAGGTGTCGTGAAGCCGCCGGATCTCGAAGCGCATCTCCTCGCGCAAATTCGCATCGAGGTTGGAAAGCGGTTCGTCCATCAGCAATATCTCGGGCTCGACCACCAGCGCGCGGGCCAGCGCCGCGCGCTGCTGCTGCCCGCCCGAGACTTCGCCGGGATAGCGTTCGGCCAGCGGCTTCAGGCGCATGGTGTCGAGCATGCGGTCGACCCGGCTTTTGATTTCGGCCGAACCGAGGCGGCGCAGCTTCAATCCATAGGCGACGTTCTGGGCGATGGTCATGTGCGGCCACAGCGCGTAGCTCTGGAAGATCATCGACATGTTGCGTTTCTCGGGCGGCAGATTGACGCCCGGGCCGGAGACGATGCGCTCGCCCACCCGGATGGTGCCTTCATCGGGCGAGAGAAACCCGGCGATGAGCCTGAGCGTCGTGGTCTTGCCGCAGCCCGAGGGGCCCAGCAGCGAGACCAGGCTGCCATGGGGGATGGCGAGCGACAGGCTTTCGACGGCGATCAGGCCGCCGAAACGCTTGGTCAATTTCGCCAGTTCGACGACCGCCATCCCTCTCCCCTGGCCCCGTCCTTATGCCGGACGCGCGGGCGCAACCCATGTTAGCAGCCAAGGCCCGACTGGCAATCGCCGGTGTTGGGTCGGCGATTCACGCCTGCGTCACGATCACGCCCAGGGCGACCATGCCCGCGCCCAACCAATAGCGCGTGGTCTGCGCATCGCCGAAAAAATAACTCGCCAGCGCCGGCACCACGATGACCGGCAAGGCCAGGAACGGATAGGCCGCGCTCAAGGTGACGCGCGACAGCACCCAGACCCAGATCAAGGTGGCCAGGATATAGAGCAGGAAGGCGGCATAGAAGGACGGCTCGGCAAAGGCCAGGACGACCCACCGCCCGATGCTGGCGCCGTGAAGATTGATCGCCGCCCGGTTGAACAGCAGATTGGCGATCGACACGGCAACGACATAACCCAGTAGTGCCAGATAATTGGCCGCCATGGCCTGATCCCTCCGTGAGAGCGAACGTTACGCGATATTGCGGAAAGGCGGCGCGGCGGGCAAGCGGACCGGTCAGCCGGTCCAATCGCGCACGAACCCCGCCGCGTCGGGCATTGATGCCGGCGCAGGCGCCGCCGCGGGCGTGCCCAGATACATGAATCCGATGATGGCGTCCGAGGGTTTGAAGCCCAAGGCCTGTTTCACGACCGGATCGTAGGCCGGCGCGCCGGTGCGCCACACCGCGCCGAAGCCGAGCGCATGGGCCGCCAGCTGGAGGTTCTGCGCCGCGGCGCCGGCGGCAAGCAGCTGCTCCACCGCCGGGATCTTATGGCCCTCGACGATCTCCGCCGCGACCACGACGATGAGCGGCGCGCGCAGCGGCTTGCCGCGCTCCTTCTCCAGCAGCGGCGGCGTGGCGGTGGGATCGCGCCGCTGCAACGCATCGGCCATCAAGGCGCCGAGCCGCGCCCGGGCATCGCCGCGCAGCACGAGAAAACGCCACGGCCGCAGCTTGCCGTGATCGGGCGCGCGCATGGCGGCGTCGAGAATGGATTGCAGCGCCGCGCCCGCGGGCGCGGGATCCTGCAATTGCGCGGGGCTGCGGCGGGTCAGCAGAGCTTGGAGGGCATCCATCGCACTTCTCTTCCCACGCCGCGCGCGCGCCTCGCAACCCCTTTTGAGCGAGCTTCAGCCGACGCCGTGGCCTTTGAACCAGGCCTGTAGCTTGTTCCATCCGTCCTTGGCGTCGGCGGCGTTGTAGGAGGGACGATAATCGGCGTTGAAACCGTGCCCGGCATCGGCATAGACGACGAATTCCGCGCTCTTGCCCGCCGCCTTCACCGCCGCCTTCATCTGCTCGATGCTGTCCTGCGGGATGCCCCGATCCTGAGCGCCATAAAGCCCGAGCACCGGGCATTTGAGCTGCGCCACCTGATCGATCGGATTGACCGGATGGAGCGGATCGGGAGTCCCCACCAGGAATCCGTACCAGGCGACCGCCGCCTTGAGATCGGGATTGTGTTCGGCATAGAGCCAGGTCTGGCGCCCGCCCCAGCAGAACCCGGTCACGCCCAGCCGCGCGGTGTCGGCGTTGCCGGTGCTTTGCGCCCAGGCGACGGTGGCGTCGAGATCGGAGGCCACTTGCGCGTCCGGCACCTTGGAGACCACGGCGAGGATGTCCTCGATGCGGGTCATTTGCGATACGTCGCCCTGGCGCGCATAGAGCGCCGGCGCCACCGCGAAATATCCCAGCTTGGCCAGGCGCCGGCAGATGTCCTGGATGTGCTCATGCACCCCGAAAATCTCCTGGATCACCAGCACGGCGGCGAACGGGCCGCCGGCGGCCGGCATGGCGCGGTAGGCGGGAATCTGCCCATCGGTCACCGGGATTTTCACCGCGCCGGCTTCGAGGCCGTTGCCGTCGGTGACGATGGTCTGGGCCGAGACCGGCTGCACCGCCAGCGCGAAGCCCGTGGTCAGGCTGGTGAGCATGAAACCGCGGCGCGAGAAATCGGTTTTGGCGACAAGGCTTCTGATCTGGTCGCGCAAACCATCCATGTCGTCACTCCTCCTCGTGCTGGGGCGCGATCGCAGAATCGCGGACGCTCAGAATAGGCCGGCGCAACGGGGGCGGGGAGACCTCTCCGCGAATCGTGAACGGCTTATTCCTAGCGGTGATTCGCCGGAGACCCCCTAGATGTAGTTAATTAATGACTTAAAGAGTGATTAAAAACTCCTTGATTTACATAGGTAATTAATCCATTTTTAACCATGCCCTCGCGGCCGTTTTTGCGGGGCAACGCCTTTCCGGCGGTCCGAGGGGGAGCCATGAAGACGGTATCGCAGCTTCTCGACCCGGCGCCTCTGGCGCCTCAACCCGGCGCCGGCGGCGCGGAATTCGCCCGCCTGCCCGACGCGGTCGAGGTGGCGGTGAACGGCCAGAAATTCTCCGAATTCGATCTCGAATACGATCCGGAGAAGAAGATTCTCTTCTGCTATTTCAAATTCGCCGACCGGCCCTGCTTCACCCCGGCCTTGCTGCGCGAAGCCCAGGCGATCCAGCGCCTGATGCGCGGATTGTTCGGCGACCGCGTCATCGGCGAGCCGCCGCTGCGCTACATGGTGTTGGGCTCGCGCGCTAAGGGCGTGTGGAATCTGGGCGGCGATCTCGAGCTGTTCGCCACGCTCATCCGCAACCGCGATCGCGCGGCTCTGCGCCGCTACGCCCACACCTGCTGCGAAGTGGGTTTCACCAACGCCACCGGCCTGGGCTTCGACCTGCCGGTGATCTCGGTCGCGCTGATCCAGGGCGACGCGCTGGGCGGCGGCTTCGAGGCGGCGCTCAGTTCCAACCTGATCGTCGCCGAGCGCGGCGCCAAGTTCGGCCTGCCCGAAATCCTGTTCAACCTGTTCCCCGGCATGGGCGCCTACAGTTTCCTGACGCGCCGCATCGCTCCGGGCATCGCCGAACGCATCATCATGAGCGGCGAGATCTATACCGCCGAGCAATTGCACGCGTTGGGCGTGGTCGACGTGCTGGCGCCGGACGGCAAGGGGCGGCAGACCTTCTACGATTTCATCGGCCGGCGCGAACGCCGTTACGCCGCGCAACGCGCCATGTACCGCGCGCGCCGCCTGGTCAACCCGGTGACCTTCGAGGAGATGACGCGCATCGCCGATCTCTGGGTCGAGGCCGCCTTCAGGCTCGAGGAAAGCGATCTGAAGCGCATGGAGCGGCTGGTGACGGCGCAGGAGCGCCGCGTCCGCGCCTGAAGCCCCTCAGCCGCGCCCCTGGGCGCGGGTCAATTGCTCCAGGCTGGTGTCCAGCCGGGTGAATTCGCCGACGATCTTGTCGAAATAGGCCGTGCCCGTCTGGGACAGATCCTTGGCGGTGACGTCCCGCATGGATGTCAGGGTTTCGCACAGCCGCACCGCGCCGACATTGGCCGCGCCGCTTCTGAGCGAATGGGTCACGTCGCGGAAATCCCGCAAATCGGCCTTCTCCACCGCCTGTTTCAGGTGATCGATCAGGCGGCGGGCGTCCTTGCGGAAGGTCTCCACCACCTCGGCCACGAAGTCGTTGCCGCCCAGGGTGCGCAACGCCTCGAAGGTGCGCTCGTCGATCACCGCGCCCTGATCGGGCACGAAGCGCGGATGGGACGAGATCGGCGTCACCACCTGGGGAGCGAGGATCTGCCGCCGGTCGGACAAGGCCGCCCGGGCATAGATTTCGTTGATGGCGTTCAGCAGCTGAGCGGGCTCCATCGGCTTGGTC